>Ga0268276_1000085_pt1 | contig 101777 bp, 95 predicted proteins | sample saktaG_4_FD_190145 | JGI IMG/M metagenome (GOLD analysis project Ga0268276, IMG submission 190145) | Saline water microbial communities from Sakinaw Lake, British Columbia, Canada - sak_2010_1_5_45m | ecosystem: Environmental > Aquatic > Non-marine Saline and Alkaline > Saline ... | reverse complement strand
AAATATGGTTGGTAGTAATAAAAAATGGAGCGGGAAACGGGGTTCGAACCCGCGACCTTTGGCTTGGGAAGCCAACGCTCTACCACCTGAGCTATTCCCGCAATTATTTTGCCTCAGATATTATACCTAAATATTGATAAATTATCAACTAATATTTCGTATTGAGTATCGCGTATTGCGTATTGCGTGAAGATAAAGAAGATATGTAAGAAGTAAGAAAAAACAAAAATAAAAGGAGTGTAATTTATTGAAATATTATCCAAAGAAGAAAAAGAACGGTAAGATAAGAAAAATATTATTCTCTTTAATAATAATAATTGTTGCAGTTAGTTTAGTTGATGCTGTTGATCTATATAAGAATAGAAATAAAATACTCCCCGGAATATCTGCTTTTGGTGTTGAATTAGAGGGGTTAAAAAACGAAGAGGCCCGAGAGATCCTTCAGCCTATTGCTTCAAGAATGATTGATTCCCCCCGAATATTAGTATTTGAAGACCAGGAAATAAAAATTACTCCCCATACTGAGCTGGGCGCTTTTATCGATTTAAATCGAGTAGTCGAGGAAGCTTACAGTATTGCCCGTACCGGAAATATTTTTAAGAGAATAAAAAACAGAATTATAGTTTGGAAAAAAGGTTACGAAGTACCTTTCCAGGCCGAATTCAATCCGCTGAAGTTTGAAGATTTTCAAAATAAGATAAGCTCCCTGATAAACCGTATGCCTCGTGATGCTTATATAGAAGTTAATAGAATTATTGAAAGCAGGATAGGGGTAAAGCTTGATTTAGAAAAATTTAAGGAAGAAATTAAAGAGTCATTAAAAAGTTTAGATGGAGAAAAGTATATTGTAAATCTACCGGTGATTACTATTGACCCCAAAATTACTACTCAAAATATTTTAAAAGAATTAGCTATTAATGTGGAATTGGGGACATATCCCACCTCATTAGAAAATAAAGAAGAGAACACCATATATAATATAAAATTAGCCTCTGAAGTGATAAACGGCATATTAATAAAACCACAAGAAATATTTTCTTTTAATAAATATGTAGGCTCTGCTGAAAAAGCAGACGGGTATAAGGAAAGTACTATCATTGCTAATGGTGTATTTGCAAATGGTTATGGAGGCGGCATCTGTCAGGTATCGAGCACTTTATATAATGCAGCTCTTTTGGCTAATCTACTAATTATAGAGAGGTATAATCATTCAGTATACGGAGAGGCAACCAAATACGTTCCTCTGGGACAGGATGCAGCTATATTTTACGAATTTAAAGACCTAAGATTTAAAAACAATTCGGATCATATGGTAGTAATTTTTTCGAAAGTTTTTAGAGATACATTACAGGTGAATATCTTTGGCGGGAACGAGGGTAAGGCAGAAGTAGAAATTATTAGCAAAGATAAAAAGGTAATTGACTATCAGATAATTAGAGAAAAAGATTCTAAGTTAGAGGCTGGCCAGGAGAAAGTTGTTCAAGAAGGAGTGCCGGGTTATCAGATAAAAACTTATCGAATTGTTAGAAAAGACGGAGAGGAAAAGATAGAGTTCTTGGCGGAAGATACTTATAATAGTGTGCCAATGATTATTAGAGAAAAATAGTATAGCGTATATAGTAAAGAAGATAAAGTGGTAAGGGGCACGATGCATCGTGCCCAGGGTAAACGAAAATTATTAAATAAAGCGGGTCGAATAAATTTGACTCCTACAGGAAATAAAAAACATGACAAAGAATCGCCCCCCAAAATATTTTTTAAAAGTAATATTCATCATATCAATATTATTATTTTTTTGTTTTTCCCAAACTGCTTTACTGCAAACAACTTCTGTCGAATACATCTGTGCCGGAACAGATTATGAAACTCCCGTTTATATAATTAAGACTGATTATAAAGAACCGACGATAATGGTTGTAGCCGGGACACACGGAAATGAAAAAGCTGGTATCATAGCTGCCGAATATTTAAAAGACAATCTACACATTGAAAGAGGCACTTTGATAATTATACCAAAAGCAAACATTTTAGCTTGTGTAAAAGACGTAAGATGTTTCCCTCCTGATATCAATCTAAACAGAGTTTATCCCGGTAATCCCCAAAGAAATTCTGTAGAAAAATTAGCTTATGAAATATTTAGCTTGATGAAAAAATATGATATCGGTTTATTGGTTGATCTACACGAGTCAATAGAATTTTACAGGAAGAATCCTAAAAATTATGGCCAGACTGTAGTTATAGATTCTAATGATGATTGCTTATTTGAGCTGAGTTCCTCTCTGGTTGAGGAGATGAACCAGGGGATTATCGAAGATGGCAATAAATATCAGGTTTTAGTGGACCCGGTCAATGGTAGTACTGCTTATTGTGCCTATCATCAACTTGGCATTCCTGCTTTAACTTTTGAAACCTGCAGAAAATTACCCTTATCCTTCCGAATAGAAGAGCAAATTAAGTTTGTAAAGATAATAGTATCTAAATGGAATATGCTTGCAGTCCAGAGGTAGTCCCGTACAAAGATGAGGAGAAATCTACATACGTTTTCACCGGGTATGCCTTCATGAAAATGGGGCTAAATTTTAGCCCCATTTAGTTATTTTTATTTTTTCTGTTTTTAATTATAAGAATTAATCTTTAATTGTCCTTGGAAGTGTCCTTAACCTCTTCGTTTTCTGTTGCCTCTTCTGAAACTGTCTCTTCCGAAGTTACTTGTTCTGTAGAGTCTGATGGTTGGCTCTTTTCTACAGAAGATTTTAACGATTCAATTTCAGCGTCAAAATCATAATTGTAAACAATAACAGCTTCTTCTCTTAATTTTGAGATAAATGCTGATATTGCTTCATTTTCTCTTTGGGACCTCAAAGTATTGCTAATTTGTTCTTTCGCTTCTTCAAAGGTAGGGGAATATTCCTCTTTCTTCTCCTCGCATTTGATAATATGGTACCCAAACTGTGTTTGCACTACATCACTAATCTCACCCGGTTCCAACGAGAAAGCAGCATCTTCAAATTCTTTCACCATCTGACCTCTGATGAAAAATCCCAGGTCTCCACCGCTTGGAGCAGAAGAGTCCGTAGATTTTTCTTTGGCTAATTCGGAAAAATCGGCAAGACCTTCTTTGAGTTGTAGAAGAAGAGTATTTGCCTCTTCTTCAGTTTTAACCAATATATGACGGGCGTGAACTTGTTCGGGTTCAACTAAACTTTCCTTGTTTTCGTTGTAATATTCTAACAAATCTTCATCGCTAATACTTACTTGGCTCCTGATTTCTGCTAAAACTTTATTTATCATTAATTGTCTTTTTATATCCTCTTTAAGTTGAGCAAGTGTGATATTATTTGCTTTTAGGGCTCCATCGAATTCTTCAGGAGAAGAGAAATTATCTTTAATCTTGTCAATTTCTAAATTAATCTCATCATTGGAAATCTTTACCTTCTCTTTTTGAGCTTGCTGATATAAAAGTTCATAGTCAATTAGTTGGTTTAATATATTCTTTTTAAAAGAAACAATTGCAGATTGGTCTAAGCTAGAAAGAATAGCATCATCGTATCGAGAGATAGCGTTCAAAAAGGCACTTTGCAGCTGGTTAGAAGTAATGCCCGATTTATTTACTTCGGCAATATAGTAGGTTTGCCTCTGGCTACCAGAGGATCTGCTGTATTGGCCTAAACCGTAAAAAATAGATACACCAAAGGCAGCAATTACTACAATTAATATGATTTTCATATTTTTTCTTATTGTTCGTAACATAGTCTATTTAAAATCTCCTTTTAATTTAATTGTATAGATTCGTTAGTTAGTTATTTGGTTAGCTGGTTAATGGTTAATAAATTATTAGTATTAAACTATTTAACCAGGTAACTAATTTATCTTGCATTTTGTATTTAAAACTAACGACTAATATGATTGATTGTATATAATATAATATTGTAGGCTGGTTTTGTCAAATTAATTCGTATATCATATTGCGTATTTACATACCGCGCATCGCGTGAAGAGAAAGAAAGATACTAGGATAAAAAGAAGATAGGAAAAACAAAATAGGTAATTTTTTAAAATAAAAGATAGATAAAAAATATTATCAAAAAAGTTGTTAGCAAAAAGACTTGACTTAAGGCTTAGTTAATATAATAATATAGGAGTTTTGTTTAACCAATTAGCTAATTGACGAATTGACGAATTTCTTGATAAATTTATATTTGTATTATATAATATGAAAGATATTTATTTAGTTAGTTAAATAGTAATTAAAATTTGATGTTTATAATCATATTTGATAAACAGAATGATATTATTACAATTTCACCCATGACACTATCATTTTGTTAAGCCTAATATGTACGAGATGGGAGGTGTAAATATGGCCAAAATAAAAGTTAAAGATAATGAAGAAATGGATCACGCACTTAGGAGGTTTAAAAAAGAATGCCAGAAGAGTGGAATCATATCCGATCTTCGGCGTCATGAATTTTATGAGAAACCAAGCGTGAGAAGGAAAAAGAAAGCGCTTGCTGCTCAGAGAAAACTAAAAAAAAGAGGTAGATTTTAAATGTCAAAACAGCTATCGTTAGAAGAAGTTATTTTTAATGATATGAAAGTGGCATTAAAGGAGAACGAAAAATTAAAATTATCGACTTTACGATTGATTAGGGCAGCAATTAAAAACACTGAAATATCGAAAAAAGGTAAACTAACCGAAGATGAAATTATTGGAATAATATTCAACCATTTAAAAAAGTTAGAAGAATCTTTAGACCTTTTTATCAAGGGTCAAAGACCAGAACTTGTTGATAAGGCAAAAAAAGAGATTAAAATAATAAAAGAATATCTTCCTGAACAATTATCTGAGGAAGAAGTAGAGAAAATAGTAAAAGAAACTATTATAAAATTTGAATTTAAAGGTCTACAAGACATAGGTCCCGCCATGAGAGAAATTATGCCCCAATTAAAGGGAAAAACAGATGGGAAAATAGTTAATAAAATGGTACGGGATTTACTGGATAATTCAAAAAATTAATGCTAAGAACGAAAGACTCAGGCTTGCCTTGGTAAGTATTTTGAGTCTTTCTTTGTTTTTATAATTTTATAATTTTAATATATATCTCGATTTGTTGATTAGTTACTTAGTCGATTGGTTAATAAATTATTAGAATTAAACTATTTAACTAGTTTATCTTGTATATTGTATTTCAAACTAACGACTATTCACTAACGACTAATCTAGGAGTGTAAATTATTTGATAATAAAATATAATTTAAATAAAAAGTGCAAAATATTTTTTATCATTATAACTCTATTTGTAATTTTTAGTTTAATTACTCTAAACACTTACGCCAACGAAACAGATGAAGTATATTTAGTATCCATTAAAGGAACAATTGACTTAGGTTTATCTTCTTATGTAAAGCGGGCTTTAGAGGAAGCGGTATTAAACAAGGCAAAAGCGGTTATTTTAGAAATTGATACCTTCGGAGGAAGAGTTGATGCCGCTACCCAGATAAGAGATAAGATAATGAGCCTGAATATACCAAGCGTAGCCTATGTTAAAAATAGAGCATGGTCTGCAGGAGCCCTAATTGCTCTATCTGCAGAATATATTCTAATAGATAAAAGTGCCAGTATCGGTGCAGCAGAACCAAGGCCGGCAGATGAAAAAAATATTTCAGCCTTAAGGGCCGAATTTACTTCTACTGCTTTAAGCAGAGGGCGTTCGGAAGATATAGCAGCCGCCATGGTTGACAAAGATGTAGAAATTAATGGTATAATAGAAAAAGATAAAATATTAACTTTAAATGCAGAACAAGCTATAAAATTAAATTTTGTAGATGACATTTATTCAAACATTGAAGAAGTTTTAAATTTTCTAAATCTCAAAGATGCTAAAATAGTATATATTTATCCAAATTGGGCAGAGAATATAAGCCGATTCATTACCAATCCTGTAGTAAGTCCACTATTATTGTCTATAGGTTTTTTAGGACTAATAATTGAATTTTGGACTTTAGGCTGGGGGATTGCAGGGTCAATAGGAATAATTTCTCTGTCTTTATTTTTTGGAGGACATATAATTGTCGGTTTAGCAGGATTTGAAACAATTATCTTATTTGCAATCGGTTTTCTTTTGCTTTTGGCAGAAATATTTTTTATTCCCGGGTTCGGTCTGGCTGGAATAAGCGGAATTGCAGCTATTTTAGCCAGTATATTTCTTACTTTTGGGAATATTATCCAGGCGACTTATTCTATTTTGATTGCCCTGAGTGCATCCGTAATAGGGTTTTTCTTATTAATTAAATATATTCCTTCCACTCGAACCTGGAGAAAGTTTGTACTTTCTACTGAGCAGAAAAAGGAATTGGGATATATAGTAGGGACAAAAGATTTAAAACGATTAACCGGGGGAAAAGGCATAACCATTACACCTTTGCGTCCGTCTGGTATAGCAGAGGTTAATGGTAAAAAATTAAATGTACTTACCCGGGGAGAATACGTTGATTCTAATACCAAAATTAAAATAATAAGCGTTGAAGGAAATAAAATAGTAGTTGAAGCAGTGGATGCTTCTAAGTTAAGTTGAAATTATAAAGTTGTATAAGACAGGCGTCTTGCCAGTCTATTTTAAAAAACATTATTTTTTATCAATCCGTACTTAATTTCGAATCCATATAAGAGGGGCACAATGCGTTGTGCCTAAAATTGCCAAAAGATAAAAAAATGGATAGATTCCAGTTTCCGAGGGAATGACAGAGAGCAGAGCGGAAATGACACAATAAAGAATAAGGAGGTAAAGAAATGATTGAGTTATTGGTTCCATTGATTCCAATTATCGTAGTTATTTTTATAATCTATATTTTCTTTCAATTTATACCGGTAGGATTATGGATTTCAGCTATAGCGGCAGGAGTAAAGGTGGGGATTTTTACTTTGGTGGGTATGAGACTTAGAAGGGTTCCTCCCCATCAGATTGTTAATGCTTTAATCAAGGCCACTAAAGCTGGTTTGACCATTTCTATTGATAAATTGGAAGCACATTACTTGGCTGGGGGAAATGTTGATCGAGTGATTAATGCCTTGATTGCTGCAGAAAGAGCAGGCATTCCTTTATCTTTTGAAAAGGGTACCGCTATTGATTTAGCTGGAAGAGATGTCTTAGAGGCAGTACAAATGAGTGTAAATCCGAAAGTAATAAAAACACCGATAGTAGCAGCAGTAGCCAAAAATGGTATTCAAGTTATGGCTACTGCCAGAGTGACGGTAAGAGCGAATATTGAACGGTTAGTTGGAGGAGCTGGCGAGGAAACCATTATAGCCAGAGTAGGAGAGGGAATTGTTACTACTATTGGTTCAGCAGAAACCCATAAAAATGTCTTAGAAAACCCAGATAATATTTCTAAGACTGTATTAAAAAAAGGTTTAGATGCCGGGACAGCTTTTGAAATATTATCCATAGATATTGCTGATGTAGATGTAGGTAAAAATATTGGTGCCATGTTACAGACTGATCAGGCAGAAGCGGATAAGAAGATTGCTCAGGCCAGGGCTGAACAGAGAAGAGCATTAGCGGTAGCTCAAGAGCAAGAAATGAAAGCCAGAGTACAAGAAATGAGAGCAAAGGTGGTAGAAGCAGAAGCAGAAGTTCCCAAAGCTATGGCAGAAGCCTTACGAACCGGAAAATTAGGAGTAATGGATTATTATAATTTGAAGAATATCGCTGCCGATACTGCTATGCGGGATAGTATCTCTGAAACCTCAAAGAAGAAAGAAAATAAATAAGATAATATTATTTTACTTAAAAAGGATAGAATAAACGATGTCATTAGTTTCATATATATTTATTTTCTATATTATAATAAATTTGTTAAGCCGGATAGGAAATAAGAAAAGAAGATCTTATAGCTTAATGCGGAAAGAAGAAGATAATTCCATCTCGGTATTTTCAGAAATTCAGGATGAAGCAGGTTCACCCGAGGATAAGATTAATATTAAACAAGTTGATAATATAGAAAAAAAGGATAAAATTATTATAGATGACGAGGTTAAAGAATTTTATAAGAACAAAGGTGAGGATATAGAGAAAGAGGTTTTAGCTGAAAAACCGGTAGTAGAAGATGGAGAAGAAATTTCATCTAGCCGGGAAAGCGGATTGGAAATATATTTATCTAATAATATTCTGGTTAACGGAATAATATTATCAGAGATAATTGCGCTGCCCAGAGCTCTAAGATCTTATGATTTTCAGAGATATGAAAGATTGCGATAAATTAGTCGTTAGTGAACAAAACTAGCGTATAGTTTTGGATTAATAAAATTTGTCATAATTAAATTAAATATTTAAAGCGAAAAATAAAAAACCATAATTCAAAATTCAAAACCTCTTTCTTAGTTTTGCGTTTTAAGCTTTTAGTTCCTTTGCTATACGCTATTTTTATATATTCAATACTTTTTTCTTAACGAGATACGAGATACGAGATACGAGAATATTACTATATTCTACGAAAGTAGGGAATTCTAATAGAAAAAGATAAAAACCTAAGTAAAAGCATATTAATTAATAATAAAAATGAGCTAAGAGAACTTTTTGGACAATATGATGAAAATATCAAACTTATCAACCAGCATTTTACTATAAAGATATCAACCCAAAATGATAGCAAGTTAGTTATTTCAGGGATAAAGAGCGAAACGGATAAGGCTGTAAAAATAATTGAAGAGCTTCTCTCTATAATTAGGAATGGGCATCCACTTTCTATGGCACAGGTAAAATACCATGTCGAAATGTCTCAGAGTAACCAGCCTGTAGATTGGAAATTATTATACAAAGACGTGATTCGCGTTTTTAAAAAAGATAAAGAGATTAAGCCAAAAACTTTAGGTCAACAGAAATATATAGAAACTGTTAGAAAGAATGATATTGTCTTTGTTATCGGACCTGCTGGAACGGGAAAGACTTACTTAGCGGTAGCTTTTGCTCTGTCTACCCTAAAGAATGAAGAAGTAGATAGAATAATTTTGGTTAGACCAGCGGTAGAAGCCGGAGAAAGTTTAGGTTATTTACCCGGAGATTTATTGGAAAAGATAGACCCCTATTTTCGCCCCTTATATGATGCAATGTACGAAATGATGCCTTCCGAAAAATTTCAAAAGTATATGGAAAGAGGGATAATAGAAATAGCCCCATTAGCCTATATGAGAGGAAGAACCTTAAATAATTCCTTCATTATCTTGGATGATGCTCAAAATACTACTTTGGGTCAGATGAAGATGTTTTTAACCCGATTTGGTTTTGGTTCTAAAGTTATAATTAATGGAGATATTACTCAGATAGATTTACCACTTAAAGAACATTCTGGATTAACAAGAGTGGAAAAGATACTTAAAAAGATAAAAGGTATCGAATTTGTATATCTTAATGATCGGGACGTGGTGAGACACAGATTGGTTCAGGAGATTATCCGTGCTTATGAAAGGGAAGATTTACGAAACCAGAAAAAGGAGTAATGCAACCTCGTGAAACTATATGATAAATGGAATAAATGGAAAAGTGGAGATAAAATTTCAGGTAAAAATATGCAAAAGAAAAAATTGATTGATAAAAATATAATACAAAAAATATCTATATTTTTTATTTTGTTAATCGCCATTACCCTCGTTCTGTCTATTAATTTTTTCCCGGATAAAATTCTTTTGAAAGAAGGGCAAATCTGCACGAAAGATATTCTGTCCCCGGGTGATTTTGAATTTGTAGATATAGAAGCAACACAAAATTTAAGAGAAAAAGCTGCCAAATCGATAAAAGAAGTGTATGATTTAAATTTAGCAAATATTGAAAATGTTGAAAAAGAAATAGATAGTTTCTTTTTAAAAATAGAAGAATACCAAGAAAAAATAGATGAATCATCTAAAGATATTACTACCCCTATAGTGGAGACCGATAGCAGATTGATAGATGTTGAGCTAAACGAAATGGCTATGGCTAATGAAATAAATGAAGATTTAGGATTATATATTAGTGAACAGGTCATAGTAGGTTGTCTCCAATTGGATAATTTGTCTTTAGAGAAAATAAAGGTAGATATTAAAAGTTCCCTGAGAAAAATTATGGAACAAGGAATTAAAAATGATGATTTAGAAAATGCTAAAAAACAATTAATTAGGGAGATTAGTGAGATTTCTCTTGATCATCATGATGCCCTGATTGCCAGCGAGATTGCTACCTCTTTGCTTCTGCCAAGTTTATTTTTAAATGAAGAAGATACAGAAAAAAGGCATCAGGAAGCTATTGCTTCGGTAGATGATGTTATAAGAACAATTCAAAAAGGGCAGATAATTATAAGAAAAGGAGAAGTGGCAACTTCGGAAGGTATCGCTATTCTTAATGCTTTAGGTCTAAAAAATCCCAAGATAAATTTTTCCAATATTATAGGCATAATTATGATTACTGCGATCTGCCTTTTAGTGGTCTTTTTATATTTAAGCTACTTTTATCCTGACATTTACAAAAATGTAAACAAATTGATATTGCTAGGTATTATTTCTATTTTTGTTGCTTTGCTCGCTAAAATAGCAAGTCAGGCATCAGGATATTTAATGCCCAGTGCATCTGCCTCAATGTTAATTGCCATATCTTTAAGTCCCAATATTGCCATATTGCTTACCGTCATATTAAGCTTGTTAATAGGATTTATTCCGGGAGGCGGATTAAATTATATTTTAGTTTCGATAATTAGTGGGGTTGTAGCTATATATAGTATTCGGAAAGCTACCCAAAGGTCAAGCCTGACCCGTGCAGGGTTAATTATTGCCGGAGTTAATATCATTACTATATCAGCTTTAGGTTTAATCAATAATGAAGATTATTATCTAATTTTACAAAATAATTTATGGGGAGTGTTAAACGGTTTTTTAGCAGTCATTTTGACTATCGGAATTCTACCTTTTTTAGAAAGCTATTTCGATATTACTACCTCTTTTAAACTGATGGAATTATCTAATCCTAACCAGCCTTTATTAAAAAAGTTGATATTGGAAGCACCCGGTACCTATCATCACAGCATAGTTGTGGGAAATCTATCTGAGACTGCTGCCGAAGAGATTGGGGGTAATGGGTTGTTAGCTCGGGTTGGTGCTATTTATCATGATATAGGTAAAATAAAAAGACCTTATTTCTTTACTGAGAATCAAGAAGCATATAAAAATATTCATGATGATATGGAACCTAGTTTAAGTGCTTTAGTCATTGCTTCTCATGTTAAAGAAGGAATAGAATTGGCGAAAAAAAATAAACTCCCTAAAGATATAATTGATATAATTGCCCAACACCACGGAACCAACTTGATTACCTATTTCTTCCACAGAGCTTTAAAAGAAAATGGATCAGCTAATGACGCAGTCGCCGAAGAGAATTATCGTTATTCCGGACCAAAACCCCAGACTAAAGAAGCAGGAATTATTTTATTAGCTGATTCATTAGAAGCGGCAACCAGAAGTTTAAATAATCCTACGGCATCTAGAATAAAATCCCTGGCGAAAGAAATTATCCAGAAGAATTTAGAAAATGGCCAGTTGGAAGAATGCGATTTGACCTTGAAAGACTTGGATAAAATTGGAGATAGTTTTTCCCGGATTCTTACCGGAATGTTTCACAGCCGGGTGGAATATCCCGATGAGGATTTAATAAAAAAAATAAAAGAAGAGGGAAAAAGGAATGGAAATTTTAATAAAAAATCAGCAGAAAACAATAAAGATAAATCAACGGAAGATAAGGGAGATAGTCAAAAAGGCTCTGCAGTCTCTGAAAGTTGATGAAAAAACTGAAGTTAGCATTTTATTTGCTGATGATAAATTTATAAGGTTACTGAATAATAAATATCGAGGGATTGATAAATCAACCGATGTTTTATCTTTTAGTTTATGGGAAGGGTCTGTCAAAACTCCGGAATCAGAGAGCGATAAACTTTTGGGGGATATAATTATCTCCGTTGAGACTGCCCAAAGACAGGCAGATAACTTAAATCATAGTATGGAAAAAGAGCTAACAGTATTATTAATTCATGGCTTATTGCATTTAACCGGTTATGCTCACGAAGAAGACAAAGATTATAAAATTATGCGGGAAAAAGAGACTGAAATCTTAAAAACATTTGAATTGTCACCAGATGTTTAATATAATTAAATTAGTTATTATATTTATTTATTTCCTTTTTTAGGTTATTTTAAAAAGGGGGAAATATGTAGGAAAAATACTTAGCATAGATTCAACGAACAAGAAGAGATGAAAAAATGGGGGGGGTGAGACATAGACCTGTAAAATATTTGCTTTTAGTTAACATGTAAGATTATATTTTAAAAAATTAGAAAAATTAAAGGAGGTCTATTAATGTTAAAAAGTAAGACAATATTAATTTTAGTATTAGCAATTAGTTTAGTAATGGGAATGTTCAGTTTTGGGATGGCTGCCGAAAGACAATTTGTAGCTATTGCTACCGGTGGAACCGGCGGAACTTATTATCCTTTGGGTGGAGCATTAGCTCAGATGCTTTCTAATAATGTCGAAGGATTAATCGTAACTGCCCAAACTGGAAACGCTTCTAGAGCAAACTGTAACTTAATAAGTAGAGGTCAAATTGAAACTGCTTTTTCCCAGGCTAATGTTACCTATTGGAGTTATACTGGGACAGGAATATATAAAGATGAGCCCGTCCTCACTAATTTAAGAGGTATCGCCTCTTTATATCCGGAAACTATTCATATAATTGCTACTAAAGCCTCCGGAATCAAAACTATAGAAGACCTCAAAGGGAAAAAAGTTGGAGTTGGTGCTCCCAATAGTGGAACTGCTGCTGATGCTGAGATAATTTTAAATGCACATGGGATTACTTTTGATGATATAAAAGCAGATTTTATTGACTTTAATGAAGTTGCTCAGCGTTTAGTCGATGGGCAGATAGATGCTGGTTTTACTACCGCAGGTTACCCTACTTCCAGTATTATTGATATAGCAACTAAAAGAGACATGGTGCTGGTGCCTATCAGCGAAGAAAAGATGAAAGAATTAGTTGCAGCAATTCCTTATTATGGAGCTACAACTATCCCGGCGGGAATATATAAAGGTATAGATGAACCTGTTCCAGCTCTTGCCACCCCAGCCTTATGGATCTGTGATGCCAAATTATCACCTACCGTAGTCTACAAAATGACTAAAGCTTTATGGGAACAGCGAGATGTATTAGAAAAAGTACATTCTCAAGGTAAAAATATTACTTTGGAAACTGCCCTTGACGGTATAGGAATACCATTACATCCGGGTGCAGAATTATACTACAAAGAAGTTGGCTTGATTAAATAAGGTTAGGAAAGTAAAATCCGGGTACCACAAAATGAGAATATTTTTCTATGGTACCCGGAATCAATTTATATGTTAAAGAAAAAATATATTGCATTATTTGGTTTGTCTATTGTAATAATTATTATTATAGTATTATTTATTATTTCGTTATATTCTCTGGAACTGAGGTCTTTTTCTGATGGTGAAATAGTTTTTTCACAAAAAGTCCAACCAGGGGATAAATTTATTTTAAAATATACTCACTCTGTTGCCCTAACTCCGGTGTGGGAAATATTTATCATCGATAAAGATTATCAAATTATATTAATTGAAACTGATTTTCTTGATCATGGAGCAGGCCTTCCTTATAGTGCTTTTGATCAAGAAATATTTGTGGAAGAAGAGGGTAGATTTAAAATAAAAAATATGCACAGAGTTATACCTACCCCAATTTATTATAGAATTGGAGCGGTAAGTGAAAATATTTTTTATTTCAAGGATAAAGAAATTGATTTGTCTTCATCAGTAGGGGATAAATTGTTAACTATTGAAATTGGCAAGACTAATCTATTTAACTATTTATTAGGAGGAGTCCTATAATTGGATAAAGGTATTAAAAATGAAAATAAAGAAATTGATGTTCAAAAGCTTATGGAACAATATGATTCTGAATCGAGAGTAAGAAATCCTTTGGGGGTTATGGCTATAATTATTTCTATTATTGCCATATCTTTTTCGGCTTTCCAATTTTATACCGGAGGATTCGGCTTGCTTTTAGCTCTAAAACAAAGAGCATTCCATCTGGCTTTTACTTTGTGTTTAACATTTATTATTTACCCCGGCAGTAAAAAAAGTTTTGAAAAAAATAAAGAAAAAATACCTTTTCTGGACATAATTCTGGCTTTATTGGGAGCAGGTGTATGTTATTATTTAGTGCTATTTTACGACGCTATGGTAATACGCTCCGGTTTACCTACTACGCTTGATTTAATTATTGGTGGCTTTACTATCATATTAGTCTTGGAAGCAACCAGAAGAATTATCGGTTCAGCTCTTCCGATAGTAGTACTTGTATTTTTATTATATTCTTATTTCGGGCAGATAATGCCTGGATTCTTCGCTCATCGAGGGTACTCTTTGGAAAGAATAATAGAGCATCTATATGCCGGAACGGAAGGGATATTTGGCATACCTTTGGGAGTGTCTTCTTCTTTTGTATTCCTTTTTATTCTATTTGGAGCGGTATTAAATAAAACTGGGATGGGTAAATTTTTTATTGACATAGCTATGGCTCTTGCGGGACATACTACCGGAGGGCCAGCTAAAGTTGCAGTTATAGCGAGTGGTTTGATGGGTTCTATCAACGGAAGTTCAGTTGCCAATGTAGTAACAACTGGGAGTTTTACCATTCCATTAATGAAGAGCATAGGTTATCGGAAGGATTTTGCCGGAGCAGTAGAGGCGGCCGCCTCTACTGGTGGGCAGATATTGCCACCGGTAATGGGAGCAGCTGCCTTCGTAATGGCGGAATTTTTGGGGATTCCTTATATCAAAATTGCTGCAGCAGCAGCTATTCCGGCAATAATATATTACATCGCCGTAGGAACAATGGTCCACTTGGAAGCTTGTAAATATGGATTAAAAGGTATTCCCAAAGAGCAGCTTCCGAATTTAGGTGCAGTATTAAAGGCCAGGGGCCATTTAATTATCCCAATACTTGGCTTAGTATATTTATTAGTAAAAGGATATACTCCCTTATTTTCTGCTTTTTGGGCAATTGTGATGAGCTTAGCTATAAGTATGGTAAAAGCTGAAACTCGTTTAAATTTAAAGAAATTAGGTGAGGCCTTTGAAGAAGGTGCCAAGAGTGCCTTAGGTGTTGCAGTGGCATGTGCCTGTGCGGGAATGGTAGTGGGAGCAGTAACTCTTACCGGTTTGGGATTAAAGATTGCCAATGGACTGGTAATGTTAGGCCATGGGAATTTAATGTTAACTCTTTTCTTCACTATGATTGCTTCTATTTTATTAGGGATGGGACTCCCTACAACTGCAAAATATATAATTCTATCTATTATGGCTGCACCTGCTTTAGTTGATTTAGGGGTAAACCCTTTAGCTGCCCATCTATTTATCCTTTACTTTGGAGTCATCGCTGATCTTACCCCGCCGGTTGCGGTAGCAGCTTATGCCGGAGCAGGAATTTCCGGCGGGAATTCTATGAAAACCGGTTTTATTGCCGTAAGATTAGCAGTAGCGGGATTTATGATTCCCTTTATATTTGCCCTTGATCCCGGACTGTTATTTATCAATAGTACGGTAGTTCATACTTTGGTATTGATTGTTACTTGTTTAGCTGGTGTATTAGCCTTGGGAGCAGCTGCTGGTGGATATCTTCTTGACCATGTTAAGATATATGAAAGAGTTATATTAATTATTAGTGCACTTGCTTTATTAAGACCCGGGTTATTAACTGATGGAATAGGTATTGTATTATTAGCGGGAGTAATAATCTTACAGAAGATAAGAATATCGAAGAAAGTTAAATTTGCATAGTTTAATTAAAAATATTTGTGTTAATTTTATTTTTTTGTATTTTTCTAATAAAAAACGTTAGATTAGGAATCAAAAAGACTCAATTATTGTTTATATCTAAATTCCTAATCTAACTGAGCAAAGGTAAACACATCATCTTGGTTTAATTGGTTGAAATGGTCGATATTTTAGGATATACTTAGCGGTATTTTAAAAAGTTGCGGTGATTATTTTTTGGATAACCCCCTTAATTTAATAATATTGATATTTGAAGTTATTGCTTTATTAAGTTTTATAATATTATCTGCTTTTTTTTCCGGCACAGAGACCGCTCTCTTCTCACTTAATAAGCTGCAATTAAAAAAAATACAAAAAGAAGAAGAAAATAATTGGCGGGTAAAATTAATTATCCGTCTTCTTGATGATCCCCAAAGAACATTAATCTCTATTTTAATCGGGAATATATTCGTAAACATTGCGGCATCCTCTTTGGCTACTTATTTAGCTATAAAACTTTTTGGAAATATAGGCATCGGTATAGCCAGCGGAATAATGATTTTTATAATACTTGTTTTTGGAGAAATTATCCCCAAATCATTAGCTGTTGCTAATGCCGAAAAAATATCCAAAAAAGTTGCTAGACCGATAGAAATAATTTCTATCGGGTTGTTCCCTCTAATAAAATTTTTCAAAATAATAATTAGTGCCCTATATTATTTTTCAAGAATGAAAAAGACTAAAGAGAAAAAAGAAATTACCGAAGAAGATTTAATAACTTTGATAGATATGGGTAAGGATGAGGGAGTGATAAAAGAAGAAGAGAAAAAGATGATTAGAAATATATTTGAATTTGGCGATACTATGGTAAAAGAAGTAATGATCCCCCGGGTAGATATGGCTTGCATTCCTTCTGATACTAAATTAGGTTCAATATTAAAATTGATTAAAAAAATGGGACATTCGAGAATCCCGGTATATGAAGAAACTATAGACAATATTATCGGAATATTGTATGCCAAGGATCTTTTAGGTATTTACGAGCAATGGTATACTTCAAAGGAAAAGTTTGATTTAAAGGGGATAATAAGGGAGGCTTACTTTGTTCCGGAAAATAAGAAAATAGACGAACTGTTGGATATTTTTAGGAAAGATAGAATTCAAATTGCCATTGCTATTGATGAATATGGCGGGACAGTAGGATTGATTACCATGGAGGATGTGGTAGAGGAAGTAGTAGGCGAGATAATTGATGAATACGATAAAGAGATAAAATTGTATGAAATGATCGGAGATAATACTGTAATTGCTGATGCAATAATAAGTATTGACAAGATTAATGAAATTCTAAACATCAAAATACCTGAAAATAGTTTCGAGACCCTGGGTGGTTTTATTTTTGATCTATTGGGCAGGGTGCCTAAGAAAGATGAAAAGATAAGGTATCAGAATTGTCATATGATCATAGAACAGGTAGTAAAAAATAGGATTAGAAGAGTAAAGATAGTAAAAGAACTACCACAGACCAAAAGTAATATTCCGGGTAAAGATTCATAGGAGGTAAGGAAATTTTGACAGATTTTTGGATTAAAGTTTGTCCTTTTATATTATTTATATGTATATTTATTGCTGCTTTTTTTTCCGGTACAGAAACTGCAGTTATCTCTACCAGTAAGCTGCATCTTAAATATCTAGCCAAGAGAGGGGATAAAAAAGCCATAATAGTGTCTAATTTAATTCAAAAACCCGATAAATTTTTAAGGGTGGTTCTAATCGGAACTAATATAGCAGTAATCGTATCTTCTGCGGTTTCCTCTGCCCTGGCAATGCATATATGGGGTGATAGAGGAGTAACTATTTCAATATTGTTTACCACTCTAATAATTTTAGTTTTTTGCGAGATAATTCCTAAAACCATTGCTCAAAATAATTCACAAAAAATTTCGCTTAAGGTAGCTTATTGTTTAAAAATTGCCTCTTATGTCCTTTATCCCATTGAAGTCTTTTTCAGTTGGATATCGAACTTTATCATTAGAATCTTTACTGGCAAGAAGTATGTACCCCTAAATGCTTTTTTCACTAAAAAAGATTTAAAATTAATTTTTGAAGTCGGCGAAAAGGAAGGTGTATTAGAGAAAAAGGAACAAAGTATGATTGAGAGAATTTTAAATCTAAATGATATTTTTGTTAAGAATGTAATGATACCCCAAAAGTATATGGTAGCTGTTGAAGAAAATACCTGCTTAGAGGAAGCAGTAAAATTAATGAACAAAGAAGGTCTTTCCAGGATACCGGTTTATCAGAATAATATAAATAATATCATAGGTTTTATTTATGCCAAAGACTTCCTTATCGGAGATTTAAAAAAGAAATTAAGTAAAAGTATAAAATCATTAGGTTTGATCCATCCGCCTTACTTGGTCTCAGAAAATAAAAGAGTTACTACTCTTCTGAAAGAATTTCAGAGAAAGAAAGTTCATATTGCAGTAGTAATAAACAAAGAAAATAAAATATCCGGAGTAGTTACCATAGAAGATTTATTAGAGGAAATTTTTGGAGAGATAGAAGACGAATTTGATAAAGCTAAATAATTATAGAATAATTTTACAACTAAAGAAAGTGGATAAATTATGAAGAAAGAAATGTTGGGTAAATCATTTTTATGCGTGTTTATATTGTTATTTTTTGTTTTATTTACTTGTCTTACTATAAATAGTAATATTTACGCCAGCACTGTAAGACCCTTAGCTATAATGATCGGTAATTCACCCGAAGAAGTAATTCACCAAACTGGTCTGAATAAGGCAGATATAATTTATGAAGCAAATGTAGAGTATCCTTTTACCAGATTAATGGCCATATTTAATAATAGTGATGAGGTCATAGTAGGACCGGTCAGAAGCAGCAGGTATTATTTTTCCAGATTAGCTGTAGAGTGGTCTGCCATCTTTGCTCACTGTGGAGGGCAAAGCTTGAAGAGTGAAAGGATTGTTAATTTAGACCAGATGCTTTATCCTTCCTCTTATTGGCGGGATAAAAATATTGGTGGATGGATAAATCTTTTTGCTAAAACTCAGAATATAAGAGAGAAGAGCAGAAAAATGGGTTTTCAGGAAAAGGTAAATTTGGATAACCATTTGTTCAGTCTAAGAACACTGAATCTATCAGGAGGGGATATCACTAAAATATCTATTCAATATAACCAAAAATATAACATATCTTACGAATATAAAGCCAATACTAATACTTATCTAAGATACATAAATTCTAAGCTCCATCAGGATAGCAAAACCCTCGAATCTATAACTGCTTCCAATATAATAATCCAGTATGTTCCGGTTGAAGAAATACCCGGTGATGAAGAGGGAAGGCTGGAGGTAGGGGTGATCGGCGAAGGTATTGCCAAGATATTTTACGGAGGAAATTATTATTTAACTAAGTGGGTCAAAAAGTCTAAAGACCACCCGACTGTATATTATAATAACCAAGGAAATGTTATCAACTTGAACCAGGGAAATATATGGATTCATTTGGTGCCAGAGGAAACAAAGGCATGGTTTAAATAAAGAAGGTGAAAATACTGTGAAAGAAGAATTTAAAAAATTAATTAAAGAAGCAGAAAAGGCCAGAAAAAGGGCCTATACTCCCTATTCTAAATTCCAAGTGGGAGCTGCTGTTCTCTGCGCTGGTGGCAAAATATTTACCGGCTGCAATATTGAGAACGCATCTTTTGGTTTGACCGTATGCGCAGAAAGAGTCGCTATTTTTAAAGCTATTTCAGAGAGCTCAACTAAATTTAAAGCTATCGCTGTTATTGGTGATACAGATAAACCTTGTTCTCCCTGTGGCGCCTGCCGGCAGGTAATATCAGAATTTGGTGAAGACATTCCCCTGATTATGGCGAATTTAAAGGGAGATGTTAAGATTAAAAAAATAAAGGAATTGCTTCCTGAGGCATTTGGTAAAAACGATCTTTTATAGCGGAGATTATCTTATAGTATGTTGTATAAAACAGAAGGTATAGTCTTAAAAAGTATGGAGTATGAAGAAGCTGATAAAATTGTTAATATATACACCAAAAATTATGGTAAGATTACCGCCATTGCCAAAGGAGTCCGAAAGACAAAAAGTAAATTCGGAAGCAGTTTGGAAATATTAACTCACTCTGCCTTTTTATTTTATAAAGGTAGAAATATTGATATTGTCAGTCAGGCCGAAATATTAGAATCTTTTTTCTCAGCGAGCAAAGAAGTTATTAAATTTGCTTTTGCTGCCAATTGTGTGGAAGTAGTTAATAAATTAACCGAAGAGCGGGAGATAAATATTGGTCTGTTTAATTTACTAAAAGAGGTTTTACATTATTTGAGGGAATCTAATGATCCAAAATTACTTACCTTATCTTTCAAATGGCAAACTATGTCAATTTTAGGATATAGACCCTCACTTAATCATTGTTGCAGATGCAATAAAAGTGTAGAAGACCAAAAAGGGATGTATTTTAATATAAAAGAAGGCGGACTGGTGTGTAATAATTGCATAGTCAAAGATAAAGAAGGGTGTGTTAAAGTTTCTATTTATTTTAATAAATTAGTAAGGAAAATACTAATTACACCTTTATCTACTATATCAAATGCTACCATTCCTGATGAAAAAATAAAAGAATTAGAGAAAATAACTGATTTATATATAGCCTATCATTCGGAGAAAAGTTTTAAAACAGATAGATTTTTGAAATTTCTGTAGCTGACTAAATTCGTATCCCGTATCTCGTGAATCGTATCTCGCGTAAGCTAGCGTTTAGCCTATATCGTATATAGTATATAGTAAAGAAAATAAAAGATAGAGAAAAGAAGGACAGGTGGGTCTGTTCTCGGGAAAACGGGTAATTGAAATCAATATTTTCCAATTTTTAGGGTCACAATGAATTATGCCCTCTCTGTCTTTTATATTGTTTCCTTTTATCATGTGCACGATGCTTCCTCCTCTCTTATTTTCTTAACCAGCCAACCCAATAACTAACTCTAAACGCGAGATACGAATTTATCCGGCTAACTAATTCTTAACGATATACGACATACGATATACGATATACAAACCTCGTCGTTGACAATTAAGACTGATTTTGATATATTAACAAATAAAATATTGTCCTTCTCTCTAACAGATAATAGTTTTCAGAAAATCTCTATGAGAGGGAATTTCATTAGTAATTAAGAGCGAAAGAGATGTTAATATGGATTTTCAAGAGATAATTTTTAATTTACAGAAATTTTGGGGAGAACAGGGTTGTATCATTCAGCAGCCATATGATACAGAAAAAGGGGCAGGAACAATGAGCCCAACCACTTTTTTAAGAGTATTAGGCCCCGAACCATGGAAAGTAGCTTATGTTGAACCATCTCGCAGGCCTGCTGATGGACGTTATGGAGAAAATCCCAATAGAGTACAACAACATTATCAATTCCAGGTTGTATTAAAACCTTCTCCTGAAGATGTGCAGGATATTTATTTTAAAAGTTTAAAAAATTTGGGGATATCAAGAAAAGAGCATGATATAAGATTTATTGAAGGTGATTGGGAAGCTCCTACCCTGGGTGCCTGGGGATTAGGCTGGGAAGTATGGTTAGATGGCTTAGAAATAACTCAATTTACTTATTTTCAACAAGCTGGCGGGCTTGATTTAGATATTATTCCGGTTGAAATAACCTATGGGTTAGAGAGATTAGGTATGGTTATCCAGGATGTGAATAATGTTTTTGACTTAAAATGGGGTAAAAATATTACCTATAGGGACATACGCCATCAAGCAGAAGTAGAACAATCTAAGTATAACTTTGAAGAAGCAGACATACTGATGTTATTTAACCTCTTTAATATGTATGAAAAAGAAGCCAGAAGATTAATAGTAATAGAGTTGCCTTTACCGGCATATGACTATATATTAAAATGTTCCCATACTTTTAATCTATTAGATGCTCGAGGAGCAATTAGTGTTTCAGAAAGAACAGGATATATTTCCCGGGTAAGAAATATTGCCCGATTATGTGCAGAAGAATACGTAAAGCAGAGGGAAAGATTAGGTTTTCCCTTAATTAAGCAATAAAAGATCAGGCAGAGGATAAATTTAATGGAGAATGTAATTTTAGAAATTGGAACCGAAGAAATACCGGCGCAGTATATGGAGAATGCCCTAAAAGATTTAAATCAGTTAGCACAAAAATATTTAGAAGAAGCCAGAATAAATTATAAAGAAATAAAGGTTTATGGCACTCCCCGAAGATTAACATTATTCATCTTTCACATTAAGGAAAAACAGGAAGACATTTTTCAAAAGATTAAAGGACCTGCCTATTCAATTGCTTACAATAAAGATTCGCAACCCCAAAAGCCTGCCCTGAAGTTTGCCCAGAGCCAAGAGGTAAATGTTGAGGATTTAATAGTTGAAGATACCGAAAAAGGGAAATATATTTTTGCCCACAAATCCATAATAGGCCAGCCAACTATTGAAATATTATCCCGGATATTTCCTAAAATAATAACGGGCATACAATTTCCTAAATCAATGCGCTGGGGAGAAAAATCATTGCGATTTATCCGTCCTATAAGATGGATACTTGCCCTGTATGGAAAAGAAATAATCAAATTCAATCTAAATGGTTTAGATTCTGAAAATATTACTTATGGTAATAGACTTTTGGCGCCTCAAAAAATCAAAATATCTTCTACTCAGGAATATTTCAAGAAGCTAGAAAAAAATTATGTAATAGTCGATCCCAAAATTAGAGAAAATATAGTTAGAACAGATATAGAACAGATAATTAAAGAAATTGGTGGGGAAAAAATAATAAATGAAAAACAGTTAAAGGAAATAATTTATTTAGTTGAATATCCCAATGCAATTTTAGGAAAATATGATAAAAAATATTTAGAATTGCCCAAGGATGTCTTAACTATAGTTATGGAAAAACATCAAAAATATTTTCCTGTTTTTAAAAACAAGAATGAACTACTTCCTCTATTTATTGTAATTATCAATAACTCCAAGAAGCATGCTTCTAAAATTAGAGAAGGTAACGAAAATGTTCTCAGAGCCAGGTTGGAAGATGCAAAATTTTTCTACCAAGAAGACCAGAAGATTCCTTTAGAGAAAAGGGCGGATAAATTAAAAAATGTTATTTTCCAGGAAAATCTGGGAAGCCTTTTTGATAAAACAGAGAGATTAGAATTGCTGTGTGACTACATTTTAGATAGTTTGCAGGTTGAACAGAAAGTGAAAAAAGATCTTTTAAGGTCTGCTCATCTGTGTAAAGCAGATTTGGTTACTGAAATGGTAAAAGAATTTCCAGAGTTACAGGGAATAATGGGGAAAGAATATTCAGTTTTATCGGGTGAAAGAAAAGAAGTAGCGGAAGCTATCTTTGAACATTATCTTCCTCGTTTTTCAGGGGATAGGTTACCCCTAACCAAAAGTGGTATAATTTTAGGAATTGCTGATAAAGTGGATAGTATTATTGGCTGTTTCGTAATGGGCTTAATCCCAACAGGATCACAGGACCCTTACGGATTGAGAAGACAATCTCGCGGACAAATTGCCATAATTTTGAAAAATAACCTGCAAATTTCGTTAAAAGATATTATTTGGAAATCTTTATCCTTATACAAAGAAAGTGTTTCGGTGGAATTAAAAATTGATGAAAATGAGATAGTATCCCAGATATTAAATTTTTTCAAACAAAGAGTAAAAAATATCTTCTTAGAAGAGGGAATTCGCTATGATGTAATTGACGCAGTTTTGGTTGTGGATAGTGATGGAGATGTAGTTGATATTAAACATAGGATAAAAACTATAGAGGAATTATATAATCAGCCCATTTTTAGAAAAATACTCAACTCATCAAGCAGGGTATTAAATTTATCAAAAAATTATGAAGAAACCGAAATTGACCGTTCACTATTAAAGGAAAAAGCAGAGTTAAGTTTATATCATAATTATGAAAGTATTTATCCGCGAACAAGCGAATTTATTTGTAACAAAGAGTATAAAGAAGTATTTAAATTATTGGGAGCTTTATGCGAACCGGTCGATGAGTTTTTTGACCAGGTGCTGGTAATGGACAAAGATAAAGACATCAGAAAGAATAGGGTCGCACTTATAAAGAAAATAGGAATATTATTTAATCAGGTAGCTGATTTATCCAAAATTGTTTCTATAAAAGAGGGGAGGGAGTAATTATGGATAGTGTTAAATTTAAACCCACTGTCTATATAATTTCTGATTCTACCGGCGAAACTGCTCAAAATGTAGTGCATGCTGCGCTTAGTCAGTTTGATTCTGAAGATATTAAGTTAAAATTATTTGCCCACATTGAATCTAAAAAAGATATTACAGGGATAGTAAGTCAACTCAATAAAGAAAAAGACTTTATAGTCTATACTATTGTAAAGCCAGAATTAAGATCATTTTTGAAAGAGGAATCTAGAAAGCAATCTGTTGTTTCCTTCGATATGCTTGGTCCAATGATAGAAAATATTGAAAGGATAAGCGGAATCAGACCTAAATTGGAAGCGGGAATTATTAGAAAAATAGATAAAGAATATTTTAAAAGAATGGAAGCAATGGAATTTGCGGTGAAGTACGATGCCTGCCAGAGAGAATTAGAGTTATCCAAAGCTGATCTGGTAATATTGGGGGTTTCTCGAACTTCAAAAACACCACTTAGTATGTATCTTGCCTATAAAGGGATAAAGGTAGCCAATATAGTATTAGATTTTGAATTTGAACCGCCAGCCGAAATATTTAGTTTACCGCCGGATAAAGTAGTTGGTTTAACCATGGACCCCGATAAATTAATCGAGATAAGAAGTGAACGATTAAAGGCATTAGGACTACCAGACGAGGGTGTATATAATAAAAAAGAAAGAGTAATTAAAGAGTTAAAATATGCAGATATTATTTATAAAAAAATCGGATGTCCGATAATTAACGTAACCAATATGGCCATAGAAGACATTGCCACAAATATACTTAAAATTATAAAGGAGGAAAAATGAGTATGAAGAAATATGTCTATTTTTTTGATGAAGGAAAAGGGGATATGAAATCCATTTTAGGAGGAAAAGGTGCAGGTCTGGCAGAAATGACCCGAATAAGCCTTCCCGTTCCTCAGGGATTTACTATAACTACAGAAGTATGTGTCGAATATTATAAAAATGAAAAAAAATATCCTCAAGGATTAGAGGAGCAGATAGAGAAAAATTTAAAAAAGTTAGAACAGGTATCTAATAAAGCATTTGGAGATTTCAAAAATCCTTTGTTAGTCTCAGTTCGTTCCGGTGCACCAATTTCCATGCCTGGTATGATGGATACAGTTCTAAATTTAGGATTAAATGATGTTACTATTCAGGGAATTGTCGAAAAAACAAAAAATGAGCGTTTCGCTTACGATAGTTATAGACGCTTTATGCAGATGTTTGGAAATGTAGTTTTAGGCATTGAGCATGATAAGTTTGAATATCTTTTGGAAGAGCTTAAAAAAGAACTTAAAGTAAAATTAGATACGGAAATTGACTGTGAAGGTCTGAAAATATTAGTAGAGAGATACAAAAAACTGATTAAAAAAGAGACCGGAGAAGATTTTCCTCAAGAACCTAAAGCTCAATTAAAGATGGCCATAAATGCTGTGTTTAATTCCTGGAACACTAGAAGAGCGGTAACTTATCGCAGGATAAATAAAATTCCCGACGATTTGGGGACAGCAGTAAATGTTCAAGAGATGGTTTTTGGTAATATGGGAGAAGATTCAGGAACAGGGGTTGGATTTACCAGAAATCCTTCTACCGGAGAAAAAGAAGATTACGGAGAATATCTTCTGAATGCCCAGGGAGAAGATGTGGTTGCAGGTATCAGAACACCTTTGCCTTTATCTAATCTCAAAAACGATTTACCAGAAGTATATGAAGAACTTATTAGGATAGTTACAATTTTAGAAAAACATTATAGAGATGTTCAAGATTATGAATTTACCATAGAAAAAGGGAAACTTTACTTGCTGCAGACCAGAACCGGGAAAAGAACTGCCCAGGCAGCTCTTAAAATTGCTGTTGATATGGTAGAAGAAGGAATAATTACCAAAGAGAAAGCAATCTTAAGGGTAGAACCAAATCAATTAAATCAACTTTTACATAGAAGAATAGATCCCAAGGCAAAAGTACAAGTAATTGCCAAGGGATTACCGGCTTCTCCGGGTGCTGCTTATGGAAAAGTGATCTTCACCGCTGATGAAGCAGAGGAATTAGGAAAAAAAGGAGAGAGAGTAATATTGGTAAGAACAGAAACCGCTCCAGATGACATCCATGGTATGGTAGAAGCCCAGGGTGTCCTTACCAGCAGAGGAGGTATGACCAGTCATGCGGCAGTAGTGGCAAGAGGGATGGGGAAGGCTTGTGTAGCCGGTTGTAGTGCTTTGAATATTAATACAAAAAAAGAGATTATTTCTGTTAATGATTTAGTAATAAAAAAAGATGAATTTATCACTATAGATGGCGGAACCGGTGAAGTATTTCTGGGAAAAGTTCCTACCATTGAACCGAAAATGAGCAAGGAATTTGAAACCCTGTTATCCTGGGCTAATAAAATAAAACGTTTAGGTGTATATGCTAATGCCGATACACCTGAAGATGCGCAAAAGGCCAGAGAATTAGGGGCGGAAGGTATAGGACTTACCAGAACAGAGCATATGTTTATGGCGCAGGAACGTTTACCCATTGTCCAAAAAATGATTATGGCTGATACTAAAAAGAAAAGAGCAGAGGCCTTAAAAAAATTATTACCTATGCAGAAAAGTGATTTTATAGGCATTTTAAAGGCCATGGAAGGGTTACCGGTAATTATTAGACTTCTCGACCCTCCACTTCACGAATTTTTACCCAATCTGGAAGATACTTTAATAGAAGTAACTACTTTAAAATTAAAAAATATAGATTCGGCAGAACTTGCTAAGAAGGAAAAATTATTAGAAATAATTAAATCTTTACACGAAATAAATCCAATGTTAGGGCTTCGAGGGTGCAGGTTAGGAATATTATATCCGGAAATATATGATATGCAGGTTGAAGCTATCATAGAAGCTGCCATAGAATTAACTAAAAAAGGTATAAAAGTAAAACCTGAAATAATGATTCCTCTGGTAAGTCATATAAACGAATTTAGACCGATATGCAAAAGAACCAGAGAAATTACTAATGAAAAGATACAATCTGCAGGGGTAGAATTAGAGTATAAAGTGGGGACTATGATTGAATTGCCACGTGCCGCCTTGACTGCTGATAAGATAGCAGAAGAAGCTGAATTCTTTTCTTTCGGTACCAATGATTTAACCCAGACAACTTTTGGTATAAGCCGGGATGATGCTGAAGGAAAATTCTTATTAAAATACGTTGAGGATAAAATTTTAGAAGATAATCCTTTTGAGGTTTTAGATCGCGAAGGAGTAGGAGAATTAGTTAAGCTGGGTACAAAGTTAGGAAGGGAAACCCGTCCTAACTTAGAAGTAGGGATTTGCGGAGAGCACGGTGGAGAACCACAATCGGTCGAATTTTGTCATTCTGTGGGCTTAAACTATGTGAGCTGTTCGCCTTTTAGAGTACCCATTGCCCGATTAGCAGCTGCGCAGGCGGTAATAAAAGAAAAAAATAAAGATAAAAAATAATTCACCAATTCACCAATTTACTAATTCTTCAATTGGGGAATTATAGAAAATAGCTTGTAGTCGAAATTGAAAAGTACAAAATATAAAACCAAAATTTAAATCAAAAGTGTATAGGGGCGTATTGAATACGCCCCTATACACTTTAATAAGAAAATGAAATGTAAATAAAAAGAAAGGACAAAGTAATATATGCAAATTGAACTGTTAATTCCTTTAAGTGGCATAATTGCCCTCATATTTGCGATATTTCTTTCTATGAAGGTAATTAGAGAAAAACCGGGAAATGAATTAATGAAAGAAATATCAAATATGATTGAACAGGGAGCCATGGCTTTTTTAAAAAGAGAATATAGCGTTTTGGTATTTTTTATCATTGTAGTTAGTCTTATACTGGGCTGGGTGAGGAGCCCAATTACCAGCTTATCTTTTGTGGTGGGGGCAATTTGTTCCGGATTGGCCGGTTTAACCGGGATGAAAATTGCTACTAAAGCAAATTCAAGGACTGCTAATGCTGCCATAGACGGAGGCATAACTAAAGCATTAAAAATTGCTTTTTCCGGTGGTGCAGTGATGGGTATGTCGGTAGCAGGTTTTGGATTATTAGGTTTAGGTATTTTATATTACTTTATTAGAGATCCGGAAACTATAAATGGATTTGCTTTAGGTGCAAGTTCTATAGCCTTATTTGCCAGAGTAGGTGGTGGAATATTTACCAAGGCAGCAGATGTGGGAGCTGATTTGGTAGGAAAAGTGGAAGTAGGGATACCAGAAGATGACCCTCGTAACCCGGCAGTTATCGCTGATAATGTAGGAGATAATGTAGGAGATATAGCAGGAATGGGCGCAGACCTATTTGAGTCTTACGTAGGTGCAATTATTTCCAGTATGATTTTGGGTGGATTCTTATTCGAAGGGGCTAAAGGAGTTATGTTCCCTCTATTGTTAGCTGCTTGCGGAGCAATTTCTTCTATTATAGGCACCTTTTTTGTAAATACTAAAAGTGAAAAGAATTTAAATATTGCTTTAACCAAAGGAACTTTGGCGAGCGGATTTTTAGTTATTATTGCTTCTGCTTTTCTTTCCAATGTTTTATTTAATAGTTTAAATGTATTTTATGCCACTACCGCCGGATTGATTGCCGGTATAATTATCGGATTAGTAACTGAATATTATACCTCTTATAATTATCCTCCGGTAAAATCAATTTCTAAATCATCACTTACCGGAGCAGCAACTACCATTATTTCGGGATTGGCTGTCGGTATGCAAAGTACCGCTATACCACTACTCGTGATTTCCCTTACGGTTTTAGTCGCCTATAAATTCGCGGGTTTATACGGTATTGCTGTTTCAGCGGTAGGGATGCTTTCTATAGTCGGCATGACGGTTTCCGTTGATTCCTATGGTCCGATTGCTGACAATTCGGGTGGGATTGCCGAAATGGCCGGGCTGGATCCCAAGGTTCGAAAAATTACCGATTCCTTAGATGCTGTAGGAAATACGACAGCAGCAATTGGAAAAGGTTTTGCTATCGGTTCAGCAGCATTAACTGCTTTGGCTCTATTTTCAGCTTATTGTAAATCTGTGGGTTTAGAAATTATAAGCATAACCAATCCAATAGTAGTAGCTGGAATGTTTATCGGTGGTCTTTTGCCTTATCTTTTTTCTGCTTTAGCCATAAATGCAGTTGGCAAAACAGCTTTTTTAATGATAGAAGAAGTTCGTAGGCAGTTTAGAGAAATATCTGGACTGAAAGCGGGGAAAGCTAAACCGGATTCTGCAAGGTGTGTAGATATTAGCACTAAAGGAGCTTTAAAAGAAATGATAGTGCCTGGATTGTTAGCCATAATTGCCCCTATATTAGTAGGAATAATTCTTGGACCAAACGCATTGGGAGGAATGTTGATTGGAGCGGTGTTAGTAGGGGTATTGCTGGCTATACAGATGGCCAATTCCGGAGGAGCCTGGGATAATGCTAAAAAATATATTGAAATGGGAAATTATGGGGGGAAAGGCACCAAAGTCCATGAAGCCGCGGTTATAGGTGATACTGTAGGCGACCCGCTTAAAGATACTGCCGGCCCTTCTATGAATATATTGATTAAAGTTATGTGCATAGTTGCTCTGGTGTTCGTTCCTCTATTTATAAAATAGTCGCTAGTTAAATACGTATCTCGTTAAGAAATAAGTATTGAGTATATAGTGAAGATGGTTAGCTGATTAGCTAGTTAAAGAATTAATACCGGGTCAGTGTAGAGAAACGGCGTGCCATGTCTTATTGTGCTAATTAACAGTTGAAAAATATTAGACAGGTGAGCCTGCCCTCATGAAAAAGAGATGGTGCCACTCGTTACATTTTGGTCTCGATATGTCGCGTCGCGTCTTCACTCTTGAATTCTGATTTTCTTCACTCAATACTCAATACTGAATCACTATACGCTAGGCTTATTCACTACGATTAATTTAATTAGTAAATAAGCGAATTGGAGAATTGGTGAATGGGTCAATTGGCCAAAATTGGTGAATTTGCTAAATTGACTCAAGGAGAAATTTTAAATGAGATTTTATGATTTAATTATCAAAAAAAGAGATGGCCAAGAATTAACTCAAAAAGAAATAAATTTCATGATAAAAGAATATTGCGAAGATAGGATTCCGGATTACCAAATGTCTGCCATGCTGATGGCTATCTATTTTCAAGGAATGAATATTGATGAAATAAAATATCTAACTATGGCTATGGTTCATTCCGGAAAAATTATCGACCTTAGTTCCATTCCTGGTATTAAGGTCGATAAACATAGTACAGGAGGAGTAGGAGATACTACTACCCTTGCTTTAGCTCCCATGGTGGCAGCGGCAGGTGTTCCGGTAGCCAAGATGTCAGGACGGGGTTTAGGTCATACCGGCGGTACAATCGATAAGTTAGAATCAATCAAAGGGTTTAAAACAGAATTAAGTCTAAATAAATTTATAAATATCGTTAAGAAAGTTGGAGCATCAATTATCAGTCCTACTTCAGATCTGGCTCCCGCAGACAAAAAATTATACGCGTTAAGGGATGTCACCGGAACGATAGATAGTATTCCCTTAATCGTAAGCAGTATTATGAGTAAAAAATTGGCAGCTGGTGCCGATGCCATTGTATTAGATGTTACTACCGGTAGCGGTGCTTTTATGCAAGAATATAAAGATGCCTTGAAGCTAGGGAAAATAATGGTAGATATAGGATTAGAGTTTGGCAAAGAGACCGTGGCAGTAGTTTCAAATATGGATGAACCTTTGGGTTTTGCTATCGGTAATTCCTTAGAAATTAAAGAGGCTATCGAAGTTTTAAAAAATAGAGGACCGGAAGATTTACGTAACCTTTGCCTGGTTCTAGGTGCTTATATGCTAAAATTAGGAGGAACAGCAAAGAACTATGAGGAAGGAAGAAATAGATTAGAAAAAATACTAAAAGAGGGGACAGCTTTCAGTAAATTTAAGGAGATGATAGCCGCACAGGGCGGCAATCCGGAAATAATCGATAAACCGGAATTATTACCTCTGGCCAAACATTGTACTAAAATTAAAGCGGTTATTAGTGGCTATATACAGAAAATAGATTCCCGATTAATTGGTGAGAGCGCCATGCTTTTAGGAGCAGGCAGAGAGAAAAAAGAATCAGAAATCGATTTATCTGTAGGAATTATTTTAAAGAAGAAAGTAGGCAGTATGGTTAATATTAACGAAGATTTAGCCGAAGTGTATTATAATGATTCAGAAAAATTAAAAGAAGCAAAGAACAAATTGTTCTCCTCATTTGTTATAGGAGACAATAAACCTAAAAAATTACCACTAATTTTAGCAACCATCAGTAAGGAAGGCGTTAAAGAATTTATTTAATAGTATATCGTATATGGTATATCGTATATCGTTACATTCGAGATACGATTCAGCAAATTCGAATTAGACTTTTGTCTTCTTCTTTCTTAACTCTACGCTAAACGCTACAACAAGCTCTACGCTAGTCCTTCTTAACGAAATACGATATACTATATACTGTTTATTTATGCTATAATTTTAATAAAAAAATAAAAAAGAAGGTTTTTTTATTGGAAGTAATTATAAGTCATCAAAGCACTGATTTTGATTCTTTGGCTGCTATGGTAGCAGCCAAAAAAATATATAAAGACGCTCTTTTAGTATTTACCGGAGCCATAGAGAGAAATGTAAGAAAATTTATCTCTATATATGGCGATTTGATAGAGATAACCCCTCTTAAGAAAATTAAAATAGAAGAAATTAATAAATTGATAATAGTTGACACTAGAATAAAAAGAAGGATTGGACCATTTGCTAATGTAATAAATAAGAGAGATTTGGAAATTCATATCTATGATCACCACCCCTCCACTGCGGATGATATTAAAGGGGATATTAATGCAATAGAAGAAGTAGGGGCAACTACTACCATAATGTTGAAAAAAATAAGGAAAATGAATTTAGAAATTAGTCCCATCGAAGCAACTCTGTTTGCCTTGGGGATTTATGAAGATACCGGCTCTCTTACTTTTTCAACTACTACGATTGATGATATAAATAGCATTTCTTATTTGTTTGATAAAGGTATAAACTTAAAAGTTGTAGCAAATTTTATAAATATCGGCCTAAGCATAACTCAAAAAAAATTATTAAATAAATTGCTGCTTTCCTCTAAGGAAATATTTTGCAAGGGTGTACGAATTAATATGGCTAATGCAGAAGTAAAAAATTATACAGAAGGGCTAGCTCTTCTTACTCATAAATTAATAGAAATAGAAAATAGCGATGTTTTTTTTACTATAGTAAAAATGGCAGACCGAATATATATAGTTGGAAGAAGTAGAACAAATTCTGTTGACGTAGATGAAGTTTTAAAAGAATTAGGAGGGGGAGGTCACTTTCAGGCAGCTTCGGCTGTAGTAAAAGATTTATCTCTTGATGAATTAGAGAAAAAACTTATCAGGATCTTAGAAAAAAAAGTAAGGGCGGGAATTGTAGCGAAAGATATTATGTCTTCACCGATTAAGACCGTTAATACTTTAGCTTCTATTGAAGAGACGAAAAAAATATTATTAAGATACGGACATAACGGTATTCCGGTAGTAGAAGCGGGGGAGCTAAAGGGCATAATAACAATGCAGGAAGTAAATAAGGCCAAACAACATGGACTTGGAAAAGAGCTGGTAAGTAAATATATGTCCGATCAGGTAGTTACCGTAAAATTGAATACTCCTTTAACTGAAATTCAAGAATTAATGATCAATTACGATATCGGGAGGATACTGGTTGTTAGCCAAGAAGATAAATTGGTAGGAATTATTACCAGAACTGATTTAATAAGAAATTTATATGGAGAGGGTCACATTCCCAAAAGATCATTTTCAACTTATGTTGAGACCAGCAGCAATATAGAGAGAAAGAAGCAAATAGAATTAATAGAAAAAATATTTCCTAAAAGAGTTAAAGATGTTCTAAATAAAATTGGGGAGATAGGGGATAGATTAGATTTTCCAGTTTTTATGGTAGGTGGAATCGTAAGAGACCTATTTTTAGGAATTAAGAATTATGATCTTGACATTGTGGTTGAAGGAGAAGGAATAAAATTTGCCCGAGAGTTAAGCAGAGACTTGGGAGGGAGAACTAAAAGCCACGAAAAATTTGGAACCGCAATAGTAATTTTAGCGGATGATTTTAAAATAGATGTGGCAACTGCCCGAAGAGAATTCTATGAATACCCTGCAGCCTTTCCTAAGGTTGAGCTAAGTTCAATTAAAAAAGACTTATATAGAAGAGATTTTACTATAAATGCCATGGCTATCCAGTTAAACCAGAAGTATTTTGGAAAATTAATCGACTTTTTTGGTGGCCAGAAAGATTTGCGTATAGGTATAATCAGGGTTTTGTATAATTTGAGTTTTGTTGAAGATCCGGCACGCATTATACGGGCAATAAGATTTGAACAGAGATATAATTTTAAAATGAATAGAACAACAGAAGATTTTCTTAAAAAAGCTATTGATGATAAATTACTCTCCAGATTAAGAAAGAAAAGAATCACCGAAGAATTAATTCTAATATTGAAAGAAGAAAATCCGTTAAAATCTTTAAAAAGAATGGAAGAATTAGGAGCGTTAAAGTATATTCTTCCGGAATTTGAATTAAATGAAGAAACAGTTGAAAGATTAAACAAGGTAAAAGACAATTTTGATTTTTGGACACGCGATATACCTGATGAAAAAATAGAATTGTGGGTAATATATTTTTGCTGCTTAATTAGAAATCTAAAAAAAAGTCAACTACAGAGAATTTATAAAAAGCTAATCATTAAACAAAAGTTTATAGATAAGATAAATTATTGTTACTTAAATTTAGATCAAATCATAAAAATGATATCACAAAAAACTAAAATATCACCGAGCGTTATCTATTTAACATTAAAAGGTTTACCTAACGAAGTATTATTTTTAGCTATGACGGAAAGTGACACTAATATTGCAAAAGAAAGGATAAACAACTATTTTATAAAATATAAAAAAGAAAGTCTATATATTTCAGGAAATGAATTAAAAGAACTACAGGTAAAACCAGGTCCGATCTATTCGCAGATTTTAAATAAATTACTTTATGCCCAGTTAGATGGAGAGGTAAAAAATAAAAGAGATGAAATTAGATTTGTAAAAAATATTCTAAAGGAAAGGAATAAGATATAGAAAAATGTTGAACAATATATTCGAAATTGCTTGGAGCATACCGGCTGTTTTAATCGCCATTACTTTTCATGAGTACTGCCATGGTAGGATGGCTTATAAAATGGGTGATCCAACAGCAGCAGAAGCGGGAAGACTTACCTTGAATCCTCTGGCTCATCTTGACCCTATAGGAACTTTGATGTTGCTTTTATTCCGATTTGGATGGGCAAAACCAGTCCCGGTAAATTTTAATAGATTGAATCATCCCAAAAGAGATATGATATATGTTTCATTGGCAGGACCTATCGCCAATATAGTAATTGCCGTAATATTTGCCCTTATATTAAGGTTAAGTTATTATCTCATCGGACAAATCAACATAGCACAAAACAGCTCTTTTTTTAATCTATTGCTAACTATGTTAAGAGGATGGTTAATATTCTTACAGACTGGTGTAATAATAAATTTAGCACTAGCCATATTTAACTTGATTCCCGTTCCGCCTTTAGATGGATCTAAGATATTGCTGGGTCTTTTGCCTTATTCTCAGGCCTACAGGTATGCTAAGTTAGAATCTTATGGGCCAATTTTCTTATTAATTCTGGTATTAAGTGGTATAATTGGAAAAGTGTTATTTCCTATTGTATTTTTTATATTTCGTTTGCTAGCTTAAATATAGATTTATTTTAAAAATATTTTATAATTAGTCGATAATGAGTTAACAGATAATATATTTTAATAATAAAATTAAGAGAGGAGTATTTCAAATGGCGGGAATAATTTTTAGTGGAATGCGACCTACCGGCAAATTACATTTAGGAAATTATTTAGGAGCTTTGGAAAATTGGGTAAAACTTCAGGAAGAATACAAGTGTTTTTTTGGAGTCGTAGATTTACACGCTCTAACCACCGGCTATGACAAAACTGAAGATTTAAAAGAAAACATTAGGGAGATGCTTATAGATTGGTTTAGTGCAGGAATTAACCCCGAAAGAAGTACTGTATTAATGCAATCTTATGTCCCGGAGCATGCAGAATTGCATCTACTTTTATCCATGATTACTCCTTTGCCCTGGTTAGAGAGAAATCCGGTATTAAAAGAACAGGTACGAGATTTAGGATTGAAAGACAATATTAGTTATGGTCTTTTGGGGTACCCGGTTCTAATGGCTTCAGATATATTGATTTACAAATCGAATGCTGTACCGGTGGGAGAAGATCAGGTACACCATGTAGAATTAACTCGGGAAATAGCCCGGAGATTTAATAATCTTTATAAAAATATTTTTCCTTTGCCCCAGGTAAAATTGACTAAGATTCCTCGTGTGCCGGGAACTGACGGAAAAAGAATGAGTAAAACTCTGGGGAATACTATTTCCATATCCGATTCGCCGGAAAAAATTGAAGAAAAAGTGAAGGCAATGATAACTGATACCCAAAAAATAAGATTGAATGATTCGGGACATCCGGATATTTGTGTTGTGTTTACCTATCAAGAGATGTTTAATTCGGATCAATCTAAAGAAATATCTGCCGGATGTAAATCAGGAAAATTAGGGTGTGTAGAATGCAAAAAGAGATTGGCTCAGGCTTTAATAAATAAGTTTGATGGTTTCAGAGAAAAAAGAAAATATTATGAAAAAAATCCGAAAATAATTAGAGAAATTGTAATCGAGGGGAGCAAAAAGGCAAGGCAAGTAGCTAAACAGACCCTCAATGAAGCAAAGAAAGCCATGAATTTGGACTATGAATAATAAAAATATAGACTTTAAGATAAAGATTGATGATTTAGATAGCTTCGTAGACGAATTACTGAGAAATATAAAAGAAGGTATCGTAGATATTGAACAGGTACCCATTACTGAAATAATAGATCAGTATTTAAAATATGTTATTCAAAACAAGAGTACTGTTGATTTGAGCATTGCCGGTAAAACCATAACTGAAATAGCGATAATATTAAAAACAAAATCAGAAAATCTTCTTCCTAAATTGGAACTTAAAAGTAATGAAGACGAAGATGATGAATACAATGAGTTTATGATTTCAAAAGAAAAAGAAGCATATCTTCAGGAATATGACAAATTTCAAAAAGTGGTCGAATATTTAAAGGAAAAAGAAGGGACCCAAAATAATATCTATTTTCCGGCGATAGAAAACAATGATGAAGAAGGTAGTGTAGAAATTCAGAAAGTTGATTTAGCAGACCTTTTAACTTCTTTGGAAAAAGTATTACAGAATAAAAAGAAAGAAGACTATATACCCTTTAAAAAAAGGACTTTTACTACCTCTTCCAAAATGAAAGAAATAATTAACCTGTTGAAGGGCAGTAAAGAAGGATTGTCTTTCGATTATTTTATGGAAAAAGCTCAGAGTAAATTAGAAATTATTGTTATTTTCCTTGCCTTGTTAGAACTTATACGTTTAAGAAAGCTAAGATGCTATCAGAATAAAAACTTTGATAGGATAATGTTCAATCTGAAAGGAGATGCTTTAAAGTTAAAGAAGAATCAAGAAACAATACAAGATGGAGCAATATAATAGAATGCTTATTGCTGGTATATAATAATCCATTAACCCTTGATAAGATAAAAGAGATTATCGGTCTTGAGAAAAGAAGAAGTAGATTGATTATTAATGAATTAATCTCAAAATATGACGACGATAGTAGACCATTTAAAATATATGAAATTGCTGGTGGGTATAAACTGGGTACCAAGCCCCAATACTCTATCTGGGTAAAAAAAATCTTAGAGAATAAAAGGAAGCATCAAATTTCTAAAGCATCCCTGGAAACACTGGCTATTATTGCCTACAATCAACCGGTAACTCGTTTAGAAATTGAAAAGATAAGGGGAGTAAGTTGCTCAGGGGTCTTATTTAATTTACTAAAGCATAAATTTGTAAAAATTAGCGGGAGAAAAAAAGCACCTGGAAATCCTTTACTTTACAAAGTTACGGACTTTTTTTTAATGCATTTCGGCTTAAAAAAAATTAACGATCTTCCCAAACTAAGCGAAATCGGGATTAAATGACATGATTGAAAGATTGCAAAAATATTTGGCGGGAGCAGGGATTTCTTCCCGAAGAAAGTGTGAAGATCTTATCCTTCAGGGGCAGGTACGGGTAAATAACTCTGTCGTTACTAAATTGGGAATCAAGGTTGACCCTCAAAAAGATATTGTTGAAGTAAAGGGTAAATTAATAAAATATAAAGAAAAAAAACAGTATTCCTATATATTACTAAATAAACCCAAAGGATATTTAACTTCTTTATCCGATCCTTTTGGCAGACCGGTTGTTTTAGATTTATTGAAAGGTGTAAAAGAAAGAGTATACCCGGTTGGCCGTTTAGATTTTAATTCGGAAGGAATATTAATTCTTACTAATGATGGTGAATTAGCCTATGCTTTAACTCATCCTGCAAAGGAAGTAGAAAAAGTTTACATTGTTAAAGTGAAGGGAATTCCCACTCCTGAAAAATTAAAAATCTTATCAAAAGGAGTTATCTTAGAAAATAATTATAGAATATCACCCTGTAATATTTATTTGTTAAAAATTTCTAATGGAAATGCCATATTAAAAATAAAAATAAGAGAAGGAAAGAAAAGACAGATTAGGAAAATGGGCGAATATATTGGACATTTTGTTCTAAAACTGAGAAGAATTCAGTTAGGCCCAATTTTTTTAAAGGGTGTAAAACCGGGAGAGTATAGGTATTTAAATAAAGAAGAAATTAAAAGTCTGAAGAAAATAATATAGCAGTTTATAGTATATCGTATATAGTATATCGTATATCGTAAAGAAAATTAAAGAGAGAAGAATTCAGGAGATAAATTCGTATCTAGTATCTCGTGAATCGTATCTCGTCAAGAAGATAGAAGCCAGAAGACAGAATTCAGAATGAAAAAACAGAAATGTCATTGCGAGAAACGAAGTGACGAAGCAATAACAGAAATCTAATAAACTGATAACCGATAACTAAAAAAATAATTTTCTTCACGCAATACGCAATACGATAAACTAACGACTATTCACTAACGACTCATTTGGGGTGAATTAATGAAAAATAATGGTTTAGTAATCGCTATAGATGGACCAGCTGCTGTGGGAAAAAGCACTATGGGTAAATTGATTGCCCGGGAATTAGGCTTTTTGTATATCGATACAGGAGCGATTTACAGGGCAATAACCTGGAAGGTTTTAAAAAAAAATATTAATATAAACGATGAAGATATGATTTCTAATCTGGTTTCAAATACCTGTATAACTATAGAAAAAGCAAATTGCAAGAGCCTAAATGACTATTATCACATCTTTGTTGACAGAGAAGATGTGACTGAGGAAATACGCAATCCCAGGATTGATCAAAATGTTTCCCAGGTAGCCAGATTGCCCAAAATTAGAAAACAATTAATTTATCTGCAGAGAAAATTAGCTGAAAAAGGGAACATTATAATGGAAGGTAGAGATATAGGTTCGATAATTTTACCGCAGGCAGATATAAAATTCTATTTTACTGCTTCTGAGGAGGAAAGAATTAAAAGAAGGTATAGAGAACTAATAAATAAAGGTTATAGTATAGATTACGAAGTAGTTAAAAAACAGATAATGCAGAGGGATAAAATTGATAGTAAGAGAAAATATGCCCCTTTGATCAAGGCAAAAGATGCTATTCTTATAGATTCTACAAACAAAAACATTGAAGAAGTTAAAGATAAAATTTTAAAGATAATAAAAAAATTTAGAGAATGTAGGGAAAAACAAATTGAAAATAATATTATCTAAAAGAATGGGATTTTGTTTTGGAGTCAAAAAATCCGTAAACTTAGCCAAAAATGCCTTAAAAACAAGAAAAAATAACCTGTATATGCTGGGTTCAATAATAAATAATCCTCAGGTTATAGAATATTTTATAAAAAAGGGAGTAAAGATAACAGATAATTTAGATGAAGTTCCGGAAGAAAGCACGGTTATAACCAGGGCGCACGGTATTTCTCCTACAATGCTTAAAAAAGCTTACCAAAAAAAAATATCGGTAGTTGACACTACCTGTCCATATGTTAGAAAAGTACAGAAGATAGCGCGTTATTTATACGAAAAGGACTATTTTTTAGTTGTCTATGGAGACAAGAAACATCCCGAAGTACTAAGTTTATTGGATACGATTCAAAACAATGCTTTAGTAATAAATTCAATTCCCGATGCAGAGAAGATAACCATGAAGAAAAAAATTGGTTTTATATCTCAAACCACCAAAAATATTTATGATTTTTTTAAATTATCATCTGCCCTGTTAAACAGAGCTGAGGAATTAAGAATATTTAATACAATATGTAAATCTACCACGGAAAGACAAAAGAGCGTACTTGAGTTGGCAAAAGAAGTAGATGTGATGTTGGTGATTGGAGGAAAGGAAAGCGCTAATACAACTCGATTAGCAGAAATAAGTAAGAATCAGGGAGTAAAGACTTATCATATTGAAACTAAAAACCAACTAAAATATAAATGGTTTTATCCTAAAGGTAAAGTTGGAATTGCCAGTGGTGCCTCTACTCCTGACTGGATAACTAATGAAATCATTGATAAACTTAAAGAATGGTATGGTTAAGAACTTTTCTTTACTTTACTGGCTTTTAAGCATTTAGTGCAGATATTAATTCTTTTTACGGTATTATCAATATTTGCTTTTATTTTTTGTATATTGGGATGCCACATTCTTTTAGTAACTCTATGAGAGTGGCTTATTTTATTGCCAAATTGTGGACCTTTACCACAAATATCACATTTTGCCATTTTATATTTCCTCCTGTCAGTTGTAAAAAATATCTAACAGTAGACATTTTATCATATTATATAAAGTCTTAGCAAGTAATAATTTAAATAATTTAAAGTTTATAATATTTAGTTAGCTGGTTAAGTGGTTACCTGGTTAGTTAGTTAGTTAAGAAAAGAAGAAGAAAGAAGTCTAATTCGTATCTCGTATCTCGTATGTATAGTTACCCAGTTACCCGGTTTACCGGTTAATAAAACAAGCAATACGGCCCTATTTACTGAAAACTGAGAACCAAAAACTGAAAACGTGTATTTAATACTAACGACTATTCACTATTCACTAACGACTAATTTGAAAGGTAAATTATGAGAATTGTTGCTGGGAAGAACAAAGGTAATATATTAAAATCCCCCAAGGATTTATCTGTTCGTCCTACTTCTGAAAAAGTGAGGGAAGCTTTATTCGATATTTTGGGGACATCTGTCAAGGAAACCAGCTTTTTAGATCTATTTGCAGGTACCGGTGCAGTAGGGATTGAAGCCTTAAGCAGGGGGGCAAGAGAAGTAATATTTATCGAAAAAGAGCTAAAATGCATAAAAATTATAAAAGAAAATTTAGAAAAGACTGGAAACAGCCAAAATGCTATAGTTTACAAAATAGATTTTTTTTCCGGTTTAAAATTATTAGTTAAAAAAATTTATCTATTTGATTATATCTTTCTTGACCCACCTTACAGCAGAGGACTGGTAAACATTTCTTTATTAGAAATAGCGAAATTACCTATGTTGAGACATAATGGTTTGGTGATTGCCCAACATCACAAAAAAGAAAAAGTTATGGAAAATTTAAATAATTTGAGATTGTTTAATCAAAGAAGATACGGAGAGTGCTATCTATCTTTTTACGATTATGTTAATATTTAATAGATAATTTTAAAGTTGTAAGAGTTAAGCGAATAGTAATTCGTATCTCGTATCTCGTTAAGAAGCCAGAAGACAGAATTCAGAATGAAAGACAGAAATGTCATTGCGAACGAAGTGACGAAGCGATAACAGAAATCTTAATAGACCGATAACCAATAACTGACAAAATAATTGTCTCCACTCGATACTATATACTATATACTATATACTAAAAATTTAAGGAGGTAAAAATGAAAATTGCCGTTTATCCAGGTAGTTTTGATCCAATTACTAATGGCCATTTAAATATTATTGAAAGAACCATAAAAATTGTTGATAAATTAATAGTAGCAGTGGCAGTCGATTCTAAAAAATCAACTTTGTTTTCAGCCCAAGAAAGAGCAGATATGATAAAAGAGGCCATCAAGGATTTGGAGGATGTTAAAGTGCTGTCATTTTCCGGTTTATTAACTGATTTTGTGAGAAAAAATAAAGCAAATATTATCATCAGGGGGATGAGAGCCATCTCTGATTTTGAACATGAATCACAACTGGCTTTAATGAATAAAAGACTTGCTCCGGAGATTGAAACAATTTTTATGGTTACTTGTTCTAAGTATTCTTATTTAAATTCCAGTATAGTTAAAGAAATAGCGAGTTTAAATGGTAACATATCCCAGTTGGTCCCGGAAATTGTAGAGAAAAAGTTAAAGACATTATTTTTCAATAAAAAAGCTTAAAAAAAGAACTTTAACAATTTTTTTAGTGAAAATATTTATTATTGAATTGGAGTAAAAATCTATCTGGATAATAAAGAGAAACAATGTACTATTTTAAAAGATATTTTTTAATTATTATAATCACAGTTCTAATCTTACTTAATCTAATACCTACTCCCTATTTCCTGATAATTCCCGGGCAGGCCATCAATCTTAGTAAAAATATTACGGTAGAAAACGGCGAAAAAGACGCTAAAGGCCAATTTCTCCTCACTTCAACCGCTATAATAAAAGCCAATTTATTATTATATATTTATGGATTTTTTGACCCTAATATCGATTTAAAAAATAGGCATGATGAAATATTATTGAATATGAAACAAAAAGATTATATTGATATAATGGAAAAATTAATGCAGGAAAGCCAGATGATTTCCAAAGTTGTAGCTATAAGGAAAGCAGGATATTCTCCGGAAATATCAGGACGAGGAATATTGATTAACGGAATATTGGATAATAGTCTGGCAAAAAATAAATTATTACCGGGTGATGTGATTATAAAAATTGATGAGCAACAGGTTTATACTCTGGAAGAATTTTCAGAAATTATCAGAAGTTATAATTTAAGTCAAATTGTAAAAATTACTTTTTTAAGAGATAATAGTACTTATTCAACATCAATTCCTCTCATTGAACTTCCTAGTACTGATGATGAAACAGAAGGAATAGGGATAGGTATCTATACTGATACTAAAGATCTTCAATGCAGATTCCCTTTAAAAATAGAAATAAATTTAGAAAAGATAAAAGGACCTTCTGCTGGTCTAATGATTGCCTTAGAAATATTGAATCAATTAGCCGAAAATGATCTAAGCAGTGGTTTGTTGATCGCCGGTACCGGTAATTTAAGTATGGATGGGAGAATAACCGAAGTAGATGGAATTAAACAAAAAATTATTTCAGCAAAAAAACAAAAAGCCAATGTATTTTTAGTGCCTAAAAATAATTACCCAGAAGCTCTTAAGTTCGGCCATGGTATTAGAATCATTCCGGTTGATGATTTTGATGATACAATAATGAAATTAATAAAATTATAAAATTATTAATGGATGATTAGAAATAATTTAGTCTTTTTTTATTACTATTTTGTTAGTGAAATCAAGCCGAGCCACTCTATCTTCTGCTTGTTTACTACCAAGAACATATATATCAGTAGCAAGAATGTCATAATCAAGCATCTTCACTAATCTATTTCGAACACGATTATTTTCCTCGAAAATTGTTTGCCTTAAATAATTTGATAACTTACTGATTAAAGGCGTAGAAGAATTTTTTTTAATAGCTCTTAATAGAGTTTTCCCTTTTTTAGAGAATCCCAAAATCCTTGCATACAAAGGCCCATACTTATTGAATATGGCTATGTCTTCTTTGGATAGATTCATCATAATGTGCAAAATTATGCGTTGAATTTTAGTACGGGTATATCTCCTGGTTTTAATTGAATTAATTAAGTGCTCAACGGAATAAGATTTTAAAGATGCTTTCTTTATTCTATTTTCCAATCCCTCGGTTACTCCCTGAATACGAGAAATATTTTCCAACGACATCCTTCTCAGGGTAGCAAGAATATATTGCCGGTAAGAGTCGAGGGTAATAGGACCTCTGCCTTCTCTTAATTCACTCTCTAATACAGAAAATCCTGATGGAGGAATGGTTGATTTTATTTTATCATTTAGCATAAAAAGGTCGGTTTTAGGGGGGCTCAAGTTATTCAGTATTTCATTTCTGATAGAGGTAGCACTGGAAATTTTACCTTTAATGTTTTTTTGATGATAGCTTGCTCCTATTCTTTTTATGGCTATAGGCTTGATTTTGCTCTTTAAATTTAATAGATGTTTTATATATTCTAAAGCTAAAATGTTATTGGGGTATTTTAATAATTTACTTAACTCTAAAGTTGATATTTTTTCTAAACCGTCTATTCCGAATACCCTATGATATTCACATAAGGCCTGGCTCCTTGCTTTGGGAAATTCGTATCCGTTTTTACTATTGTATACTATCAACTCTTTATATTTCTGTGGTTCAACATGTAAAAAATTGCTTATAGAGTAAAGGATATCAAGGTTATCAGTTTCACAACCAAAACATAGATAATCTATAATCTTAAGCGAATCAAGTAATTTTACTGCTCCAAAGGCAAAACCGTTTGCATCCTGAGTAGAAAAAACAAAAGGGAGTTCAATTATCAGATCAACACCGGCATTTAATGCCATCTTTGTACGGGCCCATTTATTTATAATTGCCGGCTCTCCTCTCTGCAGAAAATTTCCGCTCATGACTGCTACTACATAATCTGCTCTGGTTATTTTTTTTGCTTTAAAAAGATGGTAAAGATGGCCATTGTGAAAAGGATTATATTCAGTAATTATTCCTAATATTTTCATAAGATTTCTCGATTTAAAAAATATTTTATGTTATAATTATACAAAATTTGCAATAAAATTGATAGTAATATATCCGTATCTCGTATATCGTACGCGTATTGCGTAAAGAAATAGAAAGAAAAGTACCGGGGAAAAGAAGATAGAATAGATAGTAATTAAAACTATTCTTTTCTTTCTCCTAATACCACACTAATGTTTACATTAATAAATATTAATTAAAAGGAGAAGATAAATGAAATTATCGCAACTTATTCGAGAAAAAGCTAAAAAAAATCCTAAAATTATTGTGCTCCCGGAGGGTGAAGAGCCAAGGATGATTAAAGCGGCGGAAACTATTATTAATGAAGGTTTTGCTAGTTTAATACTTTTAGGAAGAGAAGAAAATATTAAGTCTAAAGCCCGGGAATTGGGAATTGATTTACCGAATAAGATTAAAATAATAAACCCCAAAGATTCGGAAAGATTGAAAGAATATGCTGAATCATATTACCAAATTCGTAAAAATAAAGGAGTAAGCTTAGACGAAGCTTATCAATTATTGGAAAATCCTCTTTATTTTGGTGCATTAATGGTCTATCATGATGATGCAGATGGTTTGGTTGCCGGTTCTATTAATGCCACAGGAGATGTTTTTAGGCCAGCTCTGCAGACTATAAAAACTGCCCCTGGTATAAATATTGTTTCCAGTTCTTTTGTTATGGTGATACCTGATTGCCCCTATGGAGAAAAAGGAATCATAGTTTTTGCTGATTGCGCTTTAAATCCGGAACCCAATGCCGAACAGCTTGCCGATGTTGCTATCGCCAGCGCTGCAACCGGAAAAGCACTGGTTGGCTTTGAACCAAAAGTAGCAATGTTATCTTTTTCCACTAAGGGGAGTGCCAAACATCCTTTAGTTGATAAAGTAATTGAGGCTACTAAAATTGCCAAAGAAAAGAAGCCGGAGTTACTTATTGATGGAGAACTTCAGGCTGATGCTGCATTGATTCCCTCAATCGGAAAGCGAAAAGCTCCAAACAGTAAAATTGCCGGAAAAGCTAATGTCCTGATATTCCCCGATCTAAATTCTGGAAACATCGCTTATAAATTAATAGAAAGATTAGCAAAAGCTGAGGCCATAGGTCCCATCTCTCAGGGGATGAGAAAACCGGTCAATGACCTTTCTCGTGGTTGTAGTGCCGAAGACATAGTTAATGTGGTAGCAATTACCGTATTACAAGCAAGTGCAGTATAAATATATAGATTAGTCGTTAGTGAATAGTAATTAGCATCGAGTATCGAGTAAAAAGATTGAAATCAGAAGCCAGAATCCAGGAGCCAGAATAAAATCATAACACTTATCAAACGTTGCGTAAAAAGGAATAATAAAAATCTTAAAGTTCATAGAAGACAATATGTGATTGATAGTATATAGTTAAGAAAGTAGGATTCAGATGTTAAAATAAAATAATATTTCGCATATGTGAATTGTATTTCTTGTATGCTGAATTCTGACTACTGGCTCCTGAATTCTTAACTAATAATTATAGTTTTTAGCTATACGATAATAACTAAAAACTGATTTTCTTTATTTACAACTAAATACTAACGACTATTCACTATCGACTAATTTAATTGGTGAATTGGGCAGTTGGAGAATTGGTAAATTATGTAAATTATTAAAATATAAATATTTACAAATAAATTGTCAAGTTTAAATAAAGGCAAAAGATTAGGAGGGGAAACTATGATCATCTTATCTTTTAACTGCGGCAGTTCCTCAGTAAAATATCAACTCTATAATTGGGAAAAACAGGAAATAATTGCCAAAGGTATAGTAGAGCGAGTCACCATAGGAGATTCTTTCTGTGTCCATGAGGTCAATCATAAAGAAAAAGTTACCATAGAGCACAATTGTCCCACCCACAAAGAAGCAATAAAGTTGATTACAGACTGCTTTGTCCATTCCGAATACGGGGCTATAAAAAATTTATCCGATATTGCCGCAATTGGACACAGAGTAGTTCACGGGGGTGAAAAATTTTCCAAATCGGTTGTTATTAACCGGGAAGTCCTAAAAACATTTAAAGAGCTTGCCGGCCTCGCCCCTCTGCACAATCCCCCTAATATTATGGGTATCGAAGCAGCTATGGAATTATTACCTGATATTCCCCATATGGCCATCATGGATACCGCCTGGCACCAGACTATGCCTGACTATGTCTATAATTACGCCGTACCCTACCAGTGGTATGAAAAATACGGGATAAGAAGATATGGTTTTCACGGAACTTCGTTATTATATGTAGCCAAAAGGGCAGCAGTTCTCCTTAACAAGAATCCCTTTGAATGCAATCTAATCAGTTGCCATATCGGAAATGGAGTAAGTGTAAATGCAGTAAAAAATGGTCTTTCTTATGATACCAGTATGGGATTTACCCCTTTGGAGGGAGCCATTATGGGGACAAGAGCCGGAGACCATGATGCCGCTCTGGACTTCTATGTTATGCAGAAGGAAGGTTATTCTCCCCAAGAGATGGATAATATACTAAATAAGAAGAGTGGAATATTGGGTATAACCGGAAAGTATGTAGATAGAAGAGATATAATTGAAGCTGCTTCCAAGGGTGATGAAAGAGCCAAATTGGCCATCGAAATGGAATCCTACCGATTGAAGAAATACATTGGTGCCTATACTGCCGCTTTAGGAAGAGTAGATGCCCTGGTCTTTACCGCCGGAGTAGGGGAAATGAGTGACATTATTCGTGGTAAGGTATTAAAAGGATTGGATATATTGGGAATTAAATATAATCCCGAAAAGAACAGATTGGCCAGAACCAGGAATGCTGAACTTGATATCTCTGCTGATGATTCCCCGGTAAAGATATTTATTATCCCCACCGACGAAGAATTAGTCTTTGTGGAAGATGTAGTAGCCCTGCTGGAAGGTACTTATGATATTCATACTAACTTTAAATATACTTTTCAGAAAGAAGATTATAAAAATTTAATGAGAGAAAGATCCTTCGAAAAAGAATGCAAAAAAAATACTGACCTATCTAAAATAAAGGCTAAGAGAAACAATAAAGAAAATCAAAAATAATTTGCTTTTTTCAATAAGAAATTATATACTTTCAAAGTTATTAAGATATTATATTAGTCGTTAGTATATCGTATTGCGTATTGCGTGAAAAATACAGTAACGAGTAATATGCAATGAATAATAAGATTAAATTTCAGAAATTGCAAAAATAGGTGCTTATTACAGGTTACTTATTACATGTTACACATTACATCCCTTGTCGGTTACCAGGTTAGCTGGTTTAATACTAATTTTTATTAACCAACTAACTAATTAAGTTATAAAATTAAATTATATTATAGAATAAGGAGGTATGCGTTATGCCGGTGCCAAAAAGAAAAACATCCAAATCAAGAAGAGATAAGAGACGCACGCACTGGAATTTGAATGAAGTAAACTTAGAGGAATGCCCAAGATGCCATGAGATGAAATTGCCTCATAGAGCATGTCTTGAATGTGGTTATTATAATGGAAAAGAAATTATTTCATCTTCTGAAAAAAAAGATAAAAAGAAATAGATTATAAATATCATTATTATTAGATGTAAGAAAGTGCTACAGTTAATTTATTAAAATGTGGCACTTTTTTTATTTCTGCATCAAATAAAAAATATGTTTGATTTTTAGATACGACTAATGTACAATACTTACAATTAGTAGTTACTAATAATAGGTGCTATTAATAAATATAAAATAGGCGGCTAGGAAAATGATTCGAAATTTAAGTAAATTAGAAAGGCAAAAAAGAATAAAGGAATATATTTCGAAGGACCCATTTTTGTCTGATAAAAAACTTGCTGAATTATTTAGCATTAGTGTGCAAACTATTCGATTAGATCGACTGGAAATGGGGATTCCCGAAATGAGAAAACGAATAGTGCAGGTTGCTAAAAATATTTCTTCCAAGGATAAGGTAAAATCTCTAAAGAAAGAAGAGATAATCGGAGAATTAATAGATATAGAGTTAGGAAAAAACGGAATTGCTATCTTGAAGACTACAAAAGATATGGCTTTTGGAAGAACCGGAATAATTCGAAGTCACTATATCTTCTCTTTAGCCGATTCATTGGCCATTTCCATTATTGATACAGAAGTTGCCTTAACGGGAATTGCCCGATTAAGTTACAAAAAACCTGTATATGCCGGAGAAACTTTGGTTGCCAAGGCAAGAGTTGCTCGTAATAGAGGTAATAAATATTTAGTATCAGTACACGTAAAATCTGATCAAAAGGAAGTATTTACGGGAAAGTTAGTAATTTTTTCGGTTAACGACAAAGTAAAAAAGGAGAAAGCTTAAATGAAAATAGCCCTTGATGCCATGGGAGGGGATTATGCCCCCGAAGAAGTTCTGAAAGGCGCAATTTTGGCCTTAGAAGAAAGAGACTTAGAGATTATTTTATTAGGTGATATGAAGAAAGTCAAAGAAGAGTTATTAAAATATAAATATAAAAAAGATAAATTAGCGGTCATAAATTGTAAAGAATATATTGAAACAGGTGAGTTTCCTTTAGATGCCATACGGAATAAAAGGGATTCTTCTATAGTGGTAGGCACGAAATTAATAAAAAATAATCAGGCTGATGCTTTTATTTCTGCCGGAAATAGCGGGGCGGTTATGGCTGCGGCATTATTGGAGTTAGGGTGTATTCCTCAAATACGCCGTCCAGCCATTGCTGCCATATTGCCCTCGGCAAAAGGGAAAGTATTGATATTAGATGTAGGTGCAAATGTTGATTGCAAACCGGAACATCTACCCCAATTTGCCTTTATAGGAAGCAAATACGCAAAATATATTTTAGGAATAGAAAATCCGAAAATAGGATTGTTAAATATTGGTGAGGAAGAAAATAAAGGAAATAAATTTAGTCAAAATGCCTATAAAAATTTAGAAAGTGCCAATATTAATTTTGTGGGGAATATCGAAGGTAAGGATATTTTTAAAGGAAAAGCAGATGTATTAGTATGTGATGGATTTACTGGCAACATATTATTAAAATCTTCTGAAGGTTTAGCAAAAATGCTTTTAACAGAGGTTAATAGTATGGTAATCAGCCAACTTCCCCAAAATCAAGAAATGGATAAATTAAAGGAAAAATTTATGAATTTGGTAAAAATAACCGATTATACAGAATATGGCGGATCTCCCCTATTAGGTGTAAACGGATTATGCTTTATATGTCATGGACGGTCTAAAGCAAAAACTTTTAAAAATGCTATACTTAATACCGGTAAATTTATTGATGCTCACCTAGTTGAGCACTTTAAAGAAATATAAATAAAAAAAATAATTCACTAACAAAAAGGGGAGAATGCTAATTAATGAAAAATATAAAAAATGTTAAAATAATTGGAACAGGTTCTTATGTTCCCACAAAAGTTCTAACTAATGAAGATTTGGAAAAAATGGTGGATACAAATCACGAATGGATTGTCACCAGAACCGGTATTGCTGAACGCCGTATAGCTGAAGATAATGAAACAACCTCAGATATAGCTGCAAAGGCAGCTTTGAAAGCGCTAAAAGATTCAAATATTAAACCGGAGGAGATTGATTTAATCATTGTTGCTACCAATTCTCCGGATATGATTTTTCCAGCTACCGCTTGCCTGGTTCAAAAGAGAATTAAGGCTGTAAATGCCGCAACCTTTGATCTGCAAGCAGGTTGTACTGGTGCGGTTTATGCCTTAATTACTGCTTGGCAGTATATTGCTACCGGTTTTTATGATAATATTTTAGTAATTGGGGCAGATGCTCTCTCAAAATTCGTTGACTGGACTGACAGGAATACTTGTATTCTTTTTGGCGATGGAGCAGGGGCGGCTGTTTTAAAAGCCGACCAGGAGAAAGGAATCTTTTCCGGTTGTTTGACAGGAGACGGGTCGTACGATGATTTGATTATGATACCAGCCGGGCTTTCTAAAAACCCTGCTTCCCATGAAACTGTAGATAAGAAAATGCATTATGTTAAGATGAAAGGAAATGAAGTATTTAAGCTTGCGGTTAAAAACATGAAAAGGACAACTGTAAAAACTTTGGGTAAATGTAATCTTTCGGTAGAAGATGTAGATTGTTTTATTCCGCATCAGGCTAATATCCGAATTATTTCTGCTCTGACAAGAGTTTTGAAAATAAAAAAAGATAAAGTTTTTGTAAATTTAAATAAATATGGAAATACCTCAGCTGCTTCTGTTATGATTGCTCTTGATGAAGCAGTAAAAGAAGGTAAGATTAAAAACGGTGATATCGTAGCACTGACCGCATTTGGTGCTGGTCTAACTAGCGGCACCATTGTTTTAAAATGGATTAAATAATCTCGATAATATATAATAGAAGAGGAGTTATACAATAGATAATGAACAAAATAGCTTTTGTATTTCCTGGTCAGGGTTCTCAAAAAATAGGAATGGGAAAAGATTTAATAGAGAATTACCCGGAAGCAAATATTTTATTTAATATAGCTAATAAAGCTCTAAAAGAAGAAGGAGTAGATATTAGTAAAATCTGTTTCGAAGGACCAGAAGAAGAATTAAAAAATACAGTTAACGCTCAACCTGCAATTTTAACTATCAGTACAATTTTGTGCAAATTGTTAAGAAAAAATAAAATTAAGCCTTCTATAGTTGCTGGACATAGTTTGGGAGAATATTCAGCACTGGTAGCTAGTTCTGCTATTAAATTTGAAGATGCAGTGAAGTTAGTAAGGAAAAGAGGAGAATACATGCAGAGTGCAACTTCAGCAGGAACTGGTTCAATGTTAGCAATTATCGGCTTAGAAAAAGATGAGATAAGTAAAATGTGTGAAAAAATTAAGGATATTGGGATAGTGGAAATTGCTAATCATAATTCTCCGACTCAAATTGTAGTTTCCGGTGAAAATAAAGCATTGGAAAAGTTATCAATAATGGCCAAAGAGAAAAGAGCGAGGATGGTAATACCTTTAAAAGTAAGTGCTCCTTTTCACTCATCATTTATGGAGACAGCCAAAGAGAATTTAGCAAGATATTTGGAAAAAGTAAAAATAGATAATCCTAAAATACCTATACGTTGCAATGTTAGTGCTGACTATATGCACAATAAAGAAGAGGTTAGATCAGCTCTAATCAAACAAATGACTCATCCTGTAAAGTGGGTTGATTCTATAACAAAAATGTATTCCGAAGGTATTAATTATTTTATAGAGGTAGGCCCTGGGAAAGTGTTGAAAGGATTAATTAAGCAAACTATTCCCGAGTCTAATGTCTTTAATGTATTTGATTCAAATTCTCTTCAAAATGTAGTTGAAAAAATGGAGGAGGTCTTATAAAATGGGACTATCTGGGAAGGTTGCTTTAATTACCGGGTCAGCTCGTGGAATAGGTAAAGCTATTGCCCAGGAATTGGCCAATCATGGAGCAAATATAGTTGTTAATGATATTCTACCAAAAAATGAGATCGATAAAACTTTGGAAGAAATCACAAGAGGTGGTAATATAACGATTGGGATAAAAGCTGATATAACTGTATTTGATGAAGTGAATAGAATGATGAAGGAGATTATAAATAAATTTGGGAAAATAGATATATTAGTAAATAATGCTGGAATAACCCGAGATTCTCTTTTAATCAGGATGAAAGAAGAGGATTGGGATGCAGTGATAAGAATAAATCTAAAAGGTACTTTTAATTGTTCCAAAGCTGTGGCAAAATATATGATAAGGCAAAAGAGCACTGATAAAATTGTAAATATATCCTCAGTTATCGGATTGATAGGAAATATCGGGCAGGTTAATTATGCCGCATCAAAAGCGGGGATAATAGGATTAACTAAATCAATGGCAAAAGAACTTGCCTTAAGAAATATAAATGTAAATGCTATTGCGCCTGGATTTATCGAGACAGATATGACTAAGAAATTACCGGAAAAAGTTAGACAAGATCTCCAACAACATATCCCTTTAAAAAGATTGGGTACTGTGGAAGATGTCGCTAAAGTGGTGTATTTTTTAGTTTCTGATGCAGCAAATTATATTACTGGGCAAGTTATAAATGTCGATGGCGGTATGGTAATGTGAAAGGAGGTGAAAGTATAGAATGGAGGCAATGGATAAAATAAAAAAGATAATCGTAGATCAATTAGGAGTTGATGAAAGTAAAATTTCGGAAGATTCTTCTTTTGTAGATGATTTGGGTGCAGATTCTTTAGATATAGTTGAACTGATAATGGCTTTCGAGGAAGAATTTGATATGGAAATTCCAGATGAAGATGCAGAAAAAATTAAGACTGTTGGAGATGCGGTTAAATACTTAAGCAAATAAGAATATAAATATAAAATATGCATAAGTATTTTTTATATTTATTTTTTAAAAAATATGTATTAATGAATAATGGTAGGGAATTAAGATTAATGTCTAATTAATTAAGGGTCGGATAAATCTCCGACCCTTAATTAAAATGTAAATTCAATAAAAATAATTATTTAATGACGGTGGAGAATAGGATAATGAAAAATAGAGTGGTAATTACCGGTTTAGGTCCGGTTACTCCCGTAGGAATTGGAAAAAATAAATTTTGGCAATCCTTAATTCAGGGAAAATGTGGTATCGATAGGATAAGTTATTTCGATACCGAAAAATATCCTACTAAAATAGCAGCAGAAGTAAAAGATTTCAATTATACAAATTACATATCTATCAAAGAAGGAAACAGAATGGATAAAAGCACTCAATTTTCAATTGTTGCGGCAATGCTGGCACTTGAGGATTCTAAATTGAAAATTACTGAAAAGGATTCTTATTCAACGGGAGTTATAATTGGTTCAGGCATAGGCGGTATAGGAACATTTGAAAAACAACATAAAATATTATTGGAAAAGGGGCCGGGAAGAGTAAGTCCATTTTTTGTACCTATGATGATTTCCAATATATCCGCAGGGGAAATAGCTATAAAAATCGGGGCTAAAGGACCTAATGGGGTTATTACTACTGCTTGTGCATCATCTACTCATGCTCTTGGAATAGCCTTCAAACTTTTGCAGCAAGGAGATGCTCAAATAATTATTAGCGGAGGTACAGAGGCTGCAATTACCCCTATGGCTTTAGCTGGATTTTGCAAAATGAGAGCCTTATCTACTCAAAATGACCATCCTAAAAATGCTTCCAAACCTTTTGATAAGGAACGAGACGGCTTTATTATGGGGGAAGGTGCCGGAATATTAATCCTGGAAACTTTGCAGCACGCAAAAGAGAGAAATGCTAATATTTATGCCGAAATATTTGGTTTTGGCATGACTGCTGATGCCTACCATATTACTGCTCCCGCACCTGAAGGAGAAGCGGCTGCCAAGGCGATAGAAATTGCCTTAAAAGATGCAGAAATTAAGCCTTCCCGGATAGATTATATTAACGCTCATGGAACTTCTACTCCCTTAAATGATAAATTAGAAACCTTAGTTGTGAAAAGAGTATTTTGTGAGCATGCCTATGATCTAAAGATAAGTTCTAATAAATCGATGACCGGTCATCTGTTGGGGGCAAGCGGTGGAGTGGAAGCAATTTCTACTGCACTTACTATAAAAAACGATATTATCCCTCCTACCATAAACTACAACTCACCGGATCCGGAGTGTGACTTAGATTATGTGCCAAATAAAAGTGAAAAGAAGATAGTTGATTACGCTATTTCCAATTCATTTGGCTTTGGCGGACATAATGGAGTAATTGTTTTAGGCAAATATAAAGAATAGCGTACAGCGTTTAGCGTAGAGCATAATTAGTATATCGTATTTCGTATATCGTATATCGTGAAGAAAACCAGTTTTCGGTTATCGGCTATAAGTTTACTAAGATTTTTGTAATTGCGAGCTCTGATTTATCAGAGAGTGACAATCTCGGTTTGAGATTGCTTCGTCACTTCGTTCCTCGCAATGACATTTCTGTTTTTTCATTCTGAATTCTGTCTTCTGACTTCTTTTTCTTTACGAAATACGATATACGCTATACTAACGACTAAATAATAAGGTAATACAATAATTTTGAAAAAAGAAAAGGATTTAATGTCAAATAATTTAGAAAAAAAATTAGATTATAAATTTAAAAACAAAACCCTTCTCAATGAAGCTTTAACCCATCCTTCTTTCCAAAAAAAAAGTTTAAAAAACAAGACAACCAACAATCAAAGATTAGAATTTTTAGGTGATTCTGTTTTAAATTTAATTGTTACTGAACATCTTTATCGTAAATTAACCTCTTTTTCGGAAGGTAAGCTTACAAAAATTAAATCTGTTATGGTTAGCAAGGATATTTTGGCGAAATGGGCTGATCACCTTTCTTTAGGAAAGTACATTGTTTTGGGAAAAGGGGAAGATTCAACCGGAGGGAGAAATAAATTATCTATTCTTGCAGATTGTTTTGAGGCTTTATTAGGAGCAATATATTTAGATAGCGGCCTCCAAAAAGCTAAAAAAATTATCTCATCATTTATAAATAAAGAAACGGAACTAATTATGAAGGGAAAGTATGGGGAAGATTATAAAACTTTACTACAGGAAATTTCTCAAAAAAAGATGAAATGTTTACCCGAATATTGTCTAATTAAGGAAAAAGGTCCGGATCATAAAAAAATATTTTGTATTGAGGTAAGATTAAAGAAAATCACCTATGGAACCGGAACTGGTGAGAATAAAAAAGAGGCAGAACAGGATGCCGCACAGGATGCTTTAAAAAAGTTAAAAGTAATAAAATGAGGCAAAAAAATGTTTTTAAAAGAACTTGAAATTTATGGATTTAAATCATTTGGAAAAAAAATTAAACTATCATTCAATTCTGGCATAACCGCAATAGTCGGTCCAAATGGTTGCGGCAAGAGCAATATTACCGATGCAGTCAGATGGGTATTGGGTGAACAGAATATCAGGTCATTACGGGGAAAACAGCTAACAGATATTATTTTTTCAGGGAATCACAAAGAAAAACCTTTAAACTTAGCGGAAGTTTCGTTAACTGTCAATAATTATAAGAAGGTTCTCCCGGTAGATTGGGAAGAAATAAATATTAAAAGAAGAATTTATCGTTCCGGAGAGACCGAAAGTTTTATTAATGGAATCCCTTGTAAATTAAAAGAGATTCAAGAATTATTTATGAATACAGGATTGAATAAAAATACCTATTCCATCATTGCTCAGGGCGAAGTAGATCTTATTTTAAGTGCAAAACCATCTGAAAGACGTTATTTATTTGAAGAAGCTGCCTCTATTTCTAAATATAGACATGAAAAGAAAAAAACTTTAGATAAAATAGAGGAAACCAATAATAATTTAGATAAGATTGAAAATATAATTTCTGAAATAAAAAATCAATTACTAATTTTGGAAGAAGAAGCAAAACATTTAAATAGTTATAAAATATGTCAAGAAGAGATTAAAAATTTGGAATTATTTTTAATCTATCAAAAATATAATTTATGCAGAACAAATTTATCTAAAATAAAAAGAAATTTAGAACAATACGAAAAAGAAAAAAGCAAGATTATAAAAAAAATTAAAGAAGAAGAAACAGCAATTAACTCATTAAATATAGAGTTAGATAATTTAAGTAAAGAACAAGAGAAATATAAATATGATAATTACGAACTGGATAATAGAAAAAAATTAATTCAAAGCGAACTAAATTTAATGTTACAAAAGAAGAGTGATGTTGAAAAAAGGCTGCATGATTTAAATAAAGAAGCTGAAAATATTACTCAAAAAATAGTTATTGGTGAACAAAATAAAAAAGCAGTAAGTTTGAATATTCTGGAGATAAACAAAAAAATAGAAAGTTTTAATAAAAAACTTATTTATTTAAATAAAGATACTAATAATATTTTTAGATTTGCCGATTCGCTTAATATTTTAGAGATTAATTCGAGAAAGGTATTAAAAATAATTTCGGAAAAGGAATTGTTTTTAAAGGAAGCAAAAATAAGATATAGTACTACCTTAAATATCATAAATATAAATTTAGGAAAAATTAGAAAAAAAAGGATATTACTTGAAAATCAATTAGAAAATATGGTGACAAAAGAGAGTGATTATCAAAAAATCGTAAGAGAAAACAGAAAAATCGAAGATGAACCACATCTCAAATCAAATGAAGAGAAAATAAAAGAGATTGAAAATATCTTAAAAAAATTACAGGCAGAAGTGGAAAAAGATAGACACGTAACTAGCTTAAAAGAAGAAAGAAAAAATATTTTAAGGAAATCAATTGAGACTAACAGAAAGAAAAACGAACAAAAGACAGAGATCTTTTACTCCAAATACTGCCAAAAATATCCAGATGACCTTTGTGAAAAAATCATAAAATTCATTGATAATATTCCTTCAAAATATGAGAAAATTATGAGGATTGCTTTAAGAGAAAGTTTTAACTCAATTGTAGTGAGCGATATTTCATATGCTTTGAATATAATTAATTCCTTATCGGAGGAAAACGAATTAGAAAAATTAAAGATAATCCCCCTGGATTTAATTAAAAATGTAGACACATTTCCTGATGACCAGGTTAAAATTCAAAACAAAAATATTTGTGGGTTTGCCCACGAACTGATAAATTACTCCCAAAAATACCAGAATTTATTTAAAGTTTTGTTGGGCAATGTATTAATAGTTGAAGATATAAAGACTGCCCTTGATATTTCTAATGAGTACTTAGGGAAATATAAAATTATTTCACTAAATGGGATGGTAATAAATATGGACGGCTCCGTAGATATTTATTCAACCTCAACAAATTCAGAGAATTCTCAAGAGAGTTTTTATTATGTAGAAAAAGAGATTGAAAAATTAGAAAAAGATATAAAAACTTTAAAAATTAAAGTTGAAAGAAATGATAATTTTATAGAAATAAATAACAATATTTATAATTCCCTATGGAAAGAAAACCAGGATATAAAAAGATTATTACGAGAGAACGAAAAAAACGTAACTGACAGTATAAATAATTTGAACAGGGCAGCAGTTTCGGTTAATGAACTAAAAGATGGCTTAAAAAATCTTTTAATTGAAGAAAATAGTATTTTGGAGGAGAGAAAAAATATTTCTGGGAAATTGCGTATCTTGGAAAAATATTACAACACTCTTTCTGAATATAACAAAAATATTAGTCATTCTATAAAAATAATTAATCAAATTGTTACAAGAGGGAACAACCGTATAAACAATCTTTCCAGAGGCATAAATGACCTAAAAAATATTATTCTAATAAATAAAGAAAAACTAATTAGTATAAAAGAGAAGGCTGAAAATATTTCTCAATACAAAGATGAGCATTCAGTTGATTTAAACGAAAAAAGAAGTACTGTAAAAGAATATAATGAAAAACTTGCTGATATATTAAAAAAGATAAATGAATATAAAGTTCAAATAAACAGGTTGAACAAAGAAAATCCTTCTGTTTTCAAGAAAGCAGAGGAGATAGGAGAGATTCTGCAAAGGAAATCCAATCTCTTAAAAAATTTACAACAGGATAAGATAAACCAACAAAAAACGTACGAATCAATCAAAGACAAACAACATAGAGAAGAAATATTAGAGGTTCAATATCGGGAAAAACACGTTAACATTGGGGAAGAAGTAAATAAAAATTATAACTTATCGCTGGAAAAATTAGAATTATACAAAAACATATCCGATTCACAGAAAGAAGCTAACCAAAGGATAGACATTTTAAGAGACAACATTATAAAAGTGGGACAGATAAACTTTGAGGCAGAAAATAGATACCACAATCAGTTGCAGCGCTATAATTCTCTATTCGAAAAATACGAAGAGATATGTAAGGCAAAAAAAATTATGGAAATAACGATTTCAGAAATTGACCGAATTGCCACAGAAAGATTTAAAAAAACATTTAATCAGGTAAAAACCTACTTTAATGATATATTTAAAAAAATGTTTTCCGGTGGGGAAGGGAGATTAATTATTGAATCTGAAGAAGATATATTAAACTCCGGAATAGATATAATTGCCCGTCCTCCTGGAAAGAAAACGCAAAATATTGAATTGTTATCCTCCGGTGAAAAAGCCTTAACTGCTATAGCACTTTTAATGGCTTTGTGGAAAGCAAATCCCAGCCCTTTTTGTCTTTTTGATGAAATAGATACATCTTTAGATGAAGTAAATGTTGAAAAACTTACCCACATATTAAAGGGGGAAGATTTAAATCAGACGCAATTGGTTCTTATTACCCATCAAAAAACAACGATGGAAGCAGCAGATACATTATATGGCATAACCATGGAAGAATCAGGTATCTCAAAATTAGTTTCGGTAAAATTTGAAAAATAAGTCAAAGTGGATAATAAAAATCATGAATATAAAAAATATATTTTCCCAATTTAAAGAAGGGCTATATAAAACGAGGAAAGAATTTGCTGATAAATTAGGATTTTTATTTAGTAATTCTAAAGATAAATCAGATTTTTTAGAAAAATTAGAAGAGTTATTAATATTATCTGACTTAGGAACCTCCGCTACTGCAGAGATAATGAATGAATTTCAACAGATTAATTTTAGAGAATATAAGGAAAATAACTTTATATTTTTCAAAGAGAAATTAAAGGTTATCCTGATAGATATCTTAAATTCAACTGCACCTGATATTAAGATTAATGAAAATAGATTAAATATAATCATGCTGGTAGGGGTAAATGGTTCAGGAAAAACTTCAATAGCGGGTAAGATTGCTTATCGTTTAAAAAATATAAATAATGATATAATTATGGTTCCTGCCGATACCTTTAGAGCAGCAGCAATACAGCAACTTAAGATTTTAGCTTGTAAGGTAGGAGCAGAAATGATAAATACCAAAGAAGGTGCTGACCCGGCTTCGGTCGTATATGATGGGATCAGTGCAGCTCGAGCCCGGAAAAAGAATATAGTTATAATCGATACTGCCGGAAGACTTCATACTAAGACAAATTTAATGAATGAATTGGAAAAGATAAAAAGGGTAATCCAAAAAGAGGCTAATGATTGCTCATTAGAGATATTACAAACCATTGATGCTACAATGGGCCAGAATGCTATAGCTCAAGCAGAATTTTTTAACAAATCTTTAGGAGTTACCGGAATTGCCCTTACTAAAATGGATGGAACAGCCAAGGGGGGAATAGTAATTGCTATAAAAAAAGAGTTAGATATCCCGGTTAAATTAATTAGCTGTGGAGAAAAATTAAATAATTTATATGATTTTAAAGCTGAAAAATTTGTTGAAGCTCTTCTTGATTGACACTAAAGATAATTTTCTATATACTTATAAAGGTATTTTGTCGGAATTGAAAATTAATAGATAAACTGAAGTCAAGAGGAGTTATTTTTTTATGTTTGCCAGCCTTACTGATAAATTTCAGACAATATTTAAAAAGATAAAAAACAAGGGAAAATTAAATGAAAATGATATAAAAAATTGTCTTCATGAAATTCGCATAGCCCTTTTAGAAGCAGATGTAAATTACAAAGTGGTAAAAGAATTTATAGATAGTTTGCATGATAAAATACAACAGGAAAAGATTTCCGAAAGCCTATCACCTACTCAACAAATTATAAAGATTGTAAATGGGGAGATAACTTTAACATTAGGGTGCAAACAAAATGACCTTAGTGTAAGTTCTGCCCCTCCTACTATTATAATGTTAGTGGGATTGCAGGGAACCGGTAAAACAACAACAGCCGTAAAATTAGCTAATTACTTTAGAAAAAAAGGGCATCTACCGCTTTTAATAGCAACAGATATATACAGACCGGCAGCTATCGAACAACTTCAGGTATTAGGTGAAAAATCAAATTTAACGGTTTTTTCCATGGGTAAAAACGAAAGTGCAGTAAATATTGTTAAAGCTGCCATAAAATATTCATCTAAAAAAAATAACGATATGTTAATTATTGACACTGCCGGAAGATTACATATAGATGATAAACTAATGAATGAATTACAAGAGATTAATGAAAATATTCCTCTTCAGGAAAAATTATTGATAGTAGATGCTATGGCCGGACAGGATGCGGTAAATTCAGCTAAAGTGTTTTGTGATAAAATAAAAGTAAGCGGAATTATTCTAACCAAATTGGATGGTGACACTCGGGGGGGAGTGGCTTTATCCTTGAAAAAGGTTTTAGGAGTACCTATTAAGTTTATAGGTATAGGCGAAAAGGTTGATAACTTTGAACCTTTTCATCCAGAAAGAATGGCTTCTCGGATATTGGGTATGGGCGATGTCTTAACACTAATAGAAAAAGTTGAAACTGCTTACACTAAGGATGAATTAGAAAAATTAGACAAAAAGATGAAGGACCATAATTTTGATTTAAATGATTTTTATTTGCAGCTAAAAAAAATGAAAAATATTGGTTCAGTAGATCAGATTATGGATATGGTTCCAGGATTTAATAATTTAAAAAATAGAATAGATGTTGCAAAATTAGGAGATAGAGAGGGTGAACTAAAAAAAATTGAAGCTATTATAAGTTCTATGACTGTTGAAGAAAGGGAAAATCCTTCTATAATTAACGGAAGCAGAAGGAAAAGAATATCCGGGGGTAGCGGAACACAACTTTCTGATATAAATAGATTGCTCAAACAATTTTATCAGATAAAAGAAATGTTTAAAAAGGCACCAAAACTAAAAAACTTTTCTTTTAATTAAATTGGCCATTAGTATAATTCGTATCTCGTGAATCGTATCTCGCAATATAACAGGTAGCGTATAGCGTGTATAAAGCAATAATAGGTAATGGATAATTTGTAAGGGCACGATAAACCGTGCCCTTACAAATGCCAGAGGACAAAGGAAGATATATTACCGTTTCCACGGGAATGACAGATTAAAAAATTAGAAAATAAAAATGTAAATAATAAAATGGAGGCAAAATCAATGTCAGTGAAAATTAAACTTAGAAGAGAAGGTGGCAAGAAAAAACCTTTTTACAAAGTAGTGGTAATCGATTCGAGGAGAGCTTGTAATGCTAAATTTATAGAGCAACTAGGATATTATCAACCACTTTCTGATCCTTATGTTCTTAAGATTGACCAGGAGGCAAGTTTAAAATGGATCGAAAAGGGTGCTCAACTTTCAACAACGGTAAAAGATTTATTTGAGAAAGAAGGAATATTGAAAAAATAGATAAGACCTAAGGAGATTATTTTGAGAGAACTTATTGAATTAATTATAAAAGGGATAGTGGACAATCCAAACCAAGTAGAGATAAATGAAATTATTGGTGAAAAATCATCGATATTTGAAATAAAGGTTGATCCTAATGACCTAGGTAAAGTAATAGGAAAGCAAGGCAGAAATATAAAGTCAATAAGAACTATAGTGAATGCTGCAGCGCAGAAGGATGATAAGCGAGTGGTTATCGAAATTATCGATAAAAATAATCGTTAGTGAATAGTCGTTAGTATAAATGTCAGATGCAATTTTATTCAGTTACTTGGTTACCCGGTTTACCAGTTGACCAGTTAATTCTAGTCGTTAATTTCAAATACAAGTTCTCAGTTGCAAGATGAGAGTTAGTTGATACAGTTAACCAGCCTGATATTAATTCTTCAACCGGGTAACAGGTAAACTGGCTAACCATCTTTACGAGATACGATTCACGAGATACAAGATACGAATTCGGGTTTATGAAAGAGGTAACTCCCAAAAAATAAATTTATCTAATAAACTTAAAGGAGAAATTTTATTGAATCAAGAATTTATTATAATTGGTAAAGTAGTTTCTACCCAGGGCAATAAAGGTGAAGTTAACGTTTTGCCCCTTACCGATTCAATTGAGAGATTTAAAAATTTAGTTACCGTTTTTTTAAGAAATAACAATTGCCAAACAATATTAAATATAGAGAAAATAAGAATAAAAAAAGATACGGTTATTTTAAAATTAAAGAATATAGAAAACATCAAAGAAGCCAAAACGATAGTAGGGTCTTTTCTTGAAGTTGAAAGAAAAAATGCTGTGAAACTACCCAAAAACACTTATTTTATCTTTGAGATAATTGGCCTTGAAGTATATACCGAAAATAATGTTTTTCTGGGAAAAGTAGAAAATGTGATAAGCACGGGAAGCAATGATGTATATATAGTTAAAGGAAAAAATAAAAAAGAATTGTTTATCCCGGCTATTCGTGAAGTTGTAAAGAATGTTAGTTTAGAAAAAAAACGAATTAGCATAAACATGGTAGATGGATTAATATGATAAATGATTGTTTAGAAATTAATATATTAACTATTTTCCCCAATATGTTTAAAGGCCCTTTTTCCGAAAGCATATTAAATAAGGCTCAAGAAAAAGGATTGATCAAAATAAATCTAATTGACCTTAGGGATTTTACCCTGGACAAACATAAGACTGTAGATGATTACTCTTATGGCGGAGGGCCTGGTATGGTTTTAAAGCCTCAACCAATTTGGGATGCTGTAGAGGTGATAAAAAAAAACAAATTTTCATTACCTTTAAAAATTATAATCACTTCTGCACAGGGGAAGATTTTTAACCAGGGGATGGCTAAAGGTTTGTCGAAAGAAAATAGATTATTAATCATTTGCGGTCGATATGAGGGCATAGATGAACGGATACCTCAGCTTCTCGATGCAGAGGAAGTATCAATCGGCAACTTTGTAGTTAGTGGAGGAGAATTACCAGCTATGTTAATGGTAGATGCAATTTCGAGAATGATTCCCGGAGTTTTAGGAAAAGAAGAATCTATGGTCAATGATTCATTTTATAACGGGTATCTTGATTTTCCTCATTATACCAGACCAGATGATTTTAAAGGTCTTAAAGTTCCGGATATATTACTTTCGGGCAATCATAAAGAAATCGAAGAATGGAGAGGAAAACATTCTCTATTAAGAACTTTGATTAGAAGGCCTGAAATTTTTGTAAATAAAAAATTGTCTAAAAGAGAGTTAACTTTACTTAAAGAATTAGAAAAGGGCTTTAAGAAAGATTACGGTAAAAAGACAAAAAAAGACAGAGAATAAAAATATAAAAAAATGATGTGGCCTAGGACGCGAAGAGAGCGTATAGTAAATAATTAGAAAATGTTATTTAAAAAATATTTAGGAAGGATGATTTTTATGGTAGATTACATTAAACAATTAGAAGAAGAACAGTCTAAAAAAGAGAATAGCGAATTTGCACCTGGTGATACAGTAGAAGTACATCAAAAAATTATTGAAGGCACCAGAGAACGAGTACAAGTTTTTAAAGGAGTAGTTATAGCTAAAAAGCATGGTGGAAGTAAGGAAACATTTACAGTAAGAAAAATTTCCAAAGGTGTTGGGGTAGAAAAAGTATTTCAATTGCATTCACCGAATATTGTAAAAATAGTATCTGTAAAAAAAGGAAAAACAAGAAGAGCAAAATTATATTACTTAAGAGATAGAGTTGGGAAAACCAGCAAAATTAAAGAAAAAAGATAATTAAATGGTGCCTGAGGTAAAAGATAGGAAAACAAAAATAACAAAAACAATAATTTGTAGTTATCGGAGAAAAATTGAAAGATTATATGCAGAAAGATTAAGAATTTATAATCTCTATAACTATGAAAATCAACTAAAACTTGAAGGGTACTCTTTGGTTGCCGGGATAGATGAAGCAGGCAGGGGTTCATTGTCCGGGCCAGTAGTGGCTGCCGCAGTAATTTTGCCCTGCCGATTATTTATTCCCTATATTAAAGATTCTAAAAAGTTAAGTTCACAAAAAAGAACAGAATTGTATTGTTCTATCTTAAGTAAGGCAAAAGACGTAGGAATTGGTGTTGTAGAAGCTAAAATTATTGATAGAATAAATATCGCTCAGGCTTCTTTTTTGGCAATGAAAAAAGCTATTTTAGATTTAAAAGAAGTACCTGATTATTTATTAGTGGACGGCTTTAAAATTCCTCACCTAAATATTTTCCAGATACCATTAATTAAAGGTGAAGATAGAAGTATATCGATTGCTGCTGCCTCTATAGTTGCTAAAGTCTATAGAGATAATATTATGATTCAATATGACCAAAAATATCCACAGTACCTTTTCAAAAAAAATAAAGGTTATGGAACAAAAGAACATCTTGAAGCACTACTTAAGTACGGCCCATCAGAAATACATAGAAAAAGCTATAAAAGAGTAATGATCTAGCTGACTTAAAATAAGAAATTAGTCATTAGTGGATAAACCTAGCGTGGAGCGTATAGCGTTTAGTCTATAGAATTAGTTAGCTTGTTAGTTAGTTACCTAGTTAGCTAGTTTAATACTAATAATTTATTAACCAAGTAACCAAGTAACTAATTAACGAATCGAGATATCTAATAAATTATAAGTAATATAAAGATAGATGATTATTAAAGATGGATAATATAGGGAAATTTGGAGAAGATATAGCTTCTAAATATTTAGAAGAAAAAGGCTACAAAATTAAAGAGAGAAATTATCGTACCTTCTTGGGAGAAATAGATATTATCAGTGAATATAAGGGAAATATTATCTTTGTGGAAGTAAAAACCAGGCGTTCTAATAGGTTTGGATACCCTGAAGAAGCAATAAACTTTAATAAACAACGAAAAATAATTAAAAATGCTTTATGTTATTTAGCTAAATACAATCTTTGGGAGAAAAATTATTGTTTCGATGTAATATTGGTCAGCATCTCTAATCATAGGGATATAGAAAAAATAAATCATATTAAAAATGCTTTTTACCTCGATAGTAAATATGCCTTTTAATTAATAATAAATACGATAAAAGTAGGTGTTTTTTTGTTATCCAAATTATATAGTGCGGCTATATGCGGAGTAGAAGCTTTTATGGTAGAGATCGAAGTTGATATTCATCCAGGATTGCCTTCGTTCAATATCGTAGGATTGCCCGATACGGCTGTTCAGGAATCACGAGAAAGAGTTAGAGCCGCCATAAAAAATACTGAATTCGAATTTCCTATGCAGAGAATTACGGTAAATCTTGCTCCAGCGGATATCAAAAAAGAAGGTCCTATTTTTGACCTATCTATTGCTCTGGCAATTTTAGTTGCCAGTAAACAAGTTAAGCCAGATCTATTAAATGAATATCTGATTATGGGTGAATTATCTTTAGATGGAAGTATAAAACCGGTAAATGGTGTGCTTCCCATTGCTTTGATGGCAAAAAAAATGGGTAAAAAAAAATTGCTTATTCCTCAAGCAAACGCAAAAGAAGCAGGGATAATTAAAGAATTAAAAGTATTTCCTGTTAATTCACTTTACGAAGTAATTGAATTTTTAAATAAAAAAATATCCATTGAACCGGTATCCATAGATTTAGAAGATATTTTTCGACTAAGCGAAAACAGTCTAATAGATTTTTCTGATGTTAAAGGACAGGAACACGCTAAAAGAGCCTTTGAAGTAGCGGCAGCTGGAAGTCATAATGTTATAATGATTGGTCCGCCAGGTTCCGGAAAAACCATGCTGGCACGCAGGCTTCCAACCATCCTTCCTTCTTTAACACTGGAAGAATCTATAGAAATTACTAAATTATATAGTATTGCCAATTTACTTCCACCGGATACCCCTTTGGTTACGGAGAGACCGTTTAGGGCTCCGCATCATACTATAAGTAATGTTGGATTAATCGGAGGAGGTAAGACGCCCAAACCAGGAGAAATTAGCTTGGCCCATAATGGTGTACTATTTTTAGACGAACTACCGGAATTTTCCCGAAGTGCTTTAGAATCTCTACGTCAACCCCTGGAAGACGGGATAGTCACCATTTCACGCTCTCTTAGCTCTGTTAGTTATACTTCTTCTTTTATGTTGATATCTTCCCTAAATCCCTGTCCTTGCGGTTTTTACGGTGATCCGGTTAAGGTTTGCACCTGTAGTTCGTCTCAAATTGTTAAATATCGTTCAAAAATATCGGGGCCGTTATTAGATCGAATTGACATTCATATTGAAGTCCCCCGGATAAATTGTCGAGAAGTCATGGAGAAGGATTTTGAAGAAAACTCTTTTACCATAAGAGAAAGAGTGGAAAGAGCAAGAAAAATACAAAGAGAAAGATATTGTGAAGACAGTATTTTTTGTAATGCTCAAATGACCAAAAAACAGATTAAAGAATATTGTAATATTGATGACAATGCTAAAAATTTACTTTACAAGGCTATGGAAAAGTTAAATTTAAGTACTCGAGCTTATGACCGTATATTAAAAGTAGCCCGAACCATAGCTGATTTGGAACAATCAAAGAAGATAGAAATTTCTCATTTATCCGAATCCATTCAATATAGAAGCCTTGATCGTAAATTATGGCTGTATTAGTTATGACCAAAGTTTTCAAAATACACAATTATTTATATTAATAGGCGGTGTTATAATTATGATAAGAAAATTGGCTCCATCAATTTTAGATGTAGATTTTACCTGTTTGGAAAGAGAATTAAGGAAGATAGAAAGCGGAGGAGCAGACTTACTTCACTTAGATATTATGGATGGAAATTTTGTACCGAATATTTCCTTTGGCCCTAAGATAGTAGAATCAATTAAAAACATAACTTCTCTTCCCTTAGAAGTTCATCTAATGGTAGAGAAACCGGAGAATCATATTAAACCATTTATTAATGCTGGCGGAGATATTATCATTGTGCATTACGAAACATCTAAGCACCTTGACAGACTTATCCAAACTATTAATGAGTCTAATGTAAAATCCGGTATTGCTCTAAATCCGGCCACGTCTTTAAGTGTTATCGAATATCTAATGAATAAAATAGACATATTACTATTAATGACCGTTAATCCGGGTTTTGGCGGGCAGAAATTTATCCCGGAAATGATTACTAAAATAGAAAAGGCGAGAAAAATAATAGATAATCAAAAAAAATCAATAAGCTTGGGAGTTGATGGCGGGATAAATTTAGAAAATATTTCTGAGGTAATTAAAGCCGGAGCAGAAATAATTGTGCTTGGTCAAATTATATCTAAAAGTGCAAATCCTGAAATGACCATAAAGAAAATAAAAAACATTATGAATAAGTAACTGCTTTTATGATTTAGGAAATTTAAGCTCATTACTCATTACTTATTACTTATTACTGTGTATTTTATACAAAATGGGAGTGTTTGCCTTGAGAAAACCTATTGTTGCTATTATCGGAAGGATAAATGTAGGGAAATCAACCTTATTTAATAGGATCACTAAGAAAAGAACCGCTATTGTGGAAAACGAACCTGGGATTACCAGAGATAGAATATATGCAGAATGTGAATGGAAAGGAAAGCAATTTACCCTGGTAGATACCGGCGGCGTGGATTTTATAAAAAGGCAAGAAATGCAAAAGAAAATAACGGTTCAGACTGAATTAGCTATTAAAGAAGCTGACTTAATCATATTGTTGGTTGACGTCAAAGAAGGAATAAATCCGGATGATTTTAAAGTAGCCAAAGCAATTAGAGAAAAAAACAAATCAAGTATCCTGGTAGCCAACAAGGGAGATGTAAAGGGAAGTGAATTAAAATTATATGAGTTTTACGAATTAGGATTCGGAGACCCCTATATTATTTCAGCCGAACACGGGTTAAACATCGATGATTTATTAGATAAAATAATATCCTATATTTCAGAAATAAAAATAGAACCGGAAGAAGAAGAAAACATTATAAAAGTATCAATTATTGGAAAACCCAATGTAGGAAAATCAAGTTTATTAAATCGTATTTTAGGAGAAGATAGAATAATAGTCAGCGAACATCCCGGTACCACCAGAGATGCTATTGAAATAATTTTTAAACATGATTCATTAAAATTGATATTTATCGATACCGCAGGTCTGAGAGGCAAGGCGAAACCTAAAGAAGATGTTGAATATTACAGTACATTAAGAACTTTTGAAGCGGTACATAATTCAGATATAGTGTTATTGATATTGGACTCTACACAGGGAGTTAGTATGCAAGATAAAAAAATAGCAAATTATATTCAAAAAGAAGGAAAAGCCTGCATTATAATCTTAAATAAATTTGATTTGATTAAAGATAATATAGATAGAAAATTATTTATCGATGAGGTAGAATATGAATTGTCTTTTTTAAAAAAATCTCCCATTATCATGACTTCTGCCATAACAGGTTATAATATGGATAAAATTATTTCAAAAATTAAAGAAGTTGCCTTACAATATAATAAAAAAATTCCCACTTCGGCATTAAATGCTTTTATAAGAGAAGTTATTTCTAAAAATCCTCCAAAATATGTAGTGGGGAATACCTTAAAAATTAAATACGCTACTCAAACAGGGATAAAGCCACCTACATTTCTATTATTTGTAAACAATCCTAAATTAATGTATACTTCTTATCATAAATATTTAGAAAATAAATTTTATGAAACCTTTGGTTTTGAAGGCTCACCCGTAGTGATCAATTTAGCGAGAAAAAGTGAGGAAAGGGAAACAATATGAAGATTGCTTTAATAATTATCAGCTGTTATCTTTTAGGTTCCATACCTTTTGGCTATATTGTTGGTAAACTGTTTAAGAAAGTAGATATAAGAGAATTCGGAAGTGGAAATATAGGTGCAACCAATGCTCTTAGGATATTGGGACCTTCATTAGCTTCTTTTGTAGTAATTGGCGATATTGGCAAAGGTATTTTTTCTATCTATTTAGTACAACATTTTAATATTGATAATTTATTAATATTAACTATTGCAGGGTTAGCAGTAATATGTGGTCATGATTGGTCTTTATTTCTCGGGTTTAAGGGCGGTAAAGGTATAGCTACTACATTTGGAGTTGTATTTGCTCTCAATCCAACGATATCAATTTTAGCATTAATAATTTGGGGGGTTGTTGTAATAACCACAAGATATGTCTCCTTATCATCTATTTTCGCTGTAATTTCTATTTTTATTTTTACAATATTATTTAAACAACCTTATGAATATATTATATTCAGTGCGATAATTATGATTCTCGGTATTTTTAAACATAAAGATAATATTGAAAGATTAAAATCAAAGAAAGAAAGAAAAATCGGAGAAAAGATCAAAATTGAAAAATAAAAATAGTCGTTAATATATAGTATCGAGTATTGCGTTAACAAAATCAGAATTCAGGAACCAGAAACCAGAATATTATTAAGAAGGTAGCATAGAATTTTAATTTTGTCATTGCGAGGAACGAAGTAAGCCTGCCCCAGCGAAAGCAGGGGAAGCAATCACAAGTCGAGATTGCCACACTCTGATAAATCAGAGCTTGCAATGGCTGTATACTAACGACTAACTTTACTGGTAAATCTTGGATAACTGGCTAACCTTCTTCACTATATACTGTATACTCGATACTCGATACAAATTAAATTTGATAGAGGAAATATGTTCAAAGTCATAATCAGTGATGTACGAAATAATGAAATATCTGAAATAATAAAAAATGTTTTTGAGATATTTGGGGTGAAAGATAAAGTAAAAGATAAAAAAGTTTTAGTAAAGCCAAATCTCTTAGGACCATTCCCTCCGGAGCGAGGGGTGACTACTGACCCAAGAATAATTTCTGCAATTGTTCAGGAATTGAGAAAGTGTAAATCTAAGGAAGTAATAGTGGGAGATAATTCCGGGAGCATTCATTTTGACCCCTTAAAAATAGCAAAAATTACCGGAATATTAGATGCTTCTGACGGTTGTTATAGTAATATTGCCAAGGAAATAGTAGAAGTAAAGATAGAGTCAGAATTTATTGAAAAATTATTTATTTCCAAGATAGTTAAAGAAGTAGATTATGTCATTAATGTTCCAAAATTCAAAACTCACGGTTTAACTACTATTACCGGTGCCATAAAAAATATGTTCGGTATCATTCCGGGAGGGAAAAAGGCAAAATTACACACTTTTGCTCGGTCCATTAAAGGATTTGCTGAACTTTTATTAGATATTTATCAAATAAGAATTCCTGATTTAAATATCATGGATGCTATAATCGGTATGGAAGGTGCTGGACCTACCAATGGGAGAACACGAGTTATAAATAAAATAATAAGCAGTGATAATGGTATTTCTCTTGATTCAATTATGGCTGCCATGATGGGACTTAAGCCTGATACAATTGAGTTATTACAAGTTGCCAAAGAAAGAAATTTAGGGGAAACAGATATCTCCAATATAATTATTGATGGAGAATTAGAAGTAATTTCGGGGTTTAAAACACCAAATAATAGTATTTTGCAAAGAATAACAAGAGCAACGATCCCTCATATGTTTAATTTTGCGTCAGTTAAGCCGATAGTAAATCATCATAAATGTAAAATATGTAAAAAATGTATTGAAGTTTGTCCTGTTTCGGCAATGAATTTAACCAATAAATTTCCTGAAGCGGATAGGAAGAAATGCATTTCTTGCTTTTGTTGTGATGAACATTGTCCTTATGGTGCAATAATATTACCTTCATGGCCACAGGATTTATATAATCGGGTAAAAGGAAAATAGAAAAATAACAAAAAATTTTACAAGGAATAAAAAATGACTAAATATCTAGTGATAGTTGAATCACCGACTAAAGAAAAAACCTTAAAAAAGATATTAGGTGAGGATTATATTATTAAATCAAGCAAGGGGCATTTAATTGATTTGCCTAAAACAAAATTAGGGATATCTATCGAAAATAACTTTCAGCCAGAATATGTGGTTATTCCTAAACAAAGAAGGGTATTGAAAGAATTAGAAGAAAGCGCTAAAGGCAAAGAGAAAGTATTTTTAGCTACTGATCCGGACAGGGAAGGTGAAGCCATTGCCTGGCATATTGCTCAAAAATTAAAGGTTATAGAGGGGAAGAACAGGGTTATCTTTAATGAAATAACCGAAAGAGCTGTGTCCCAGGCCTTTAAAAAACCAAGAGAGATTGATCTTAATATGGTAAACTCTCAAAAGGCCAGGAGATTATTGGATAGACTGGTAGGTTATAAGATTAGTCCATTATTGTGGAAAAAGATTGGCAAAAAATTAAGTGCAGGAAGGGTACAATCTGTAACATTATATTTAATATGCGAAAGAGAAGAGGAAATAGCTAAATTTAAAATAGAAGAATATTGGACAATAGATGCCTTGTTTAAAAAAATTGAAGATGAAAAAGCGGAGCCTTTCGAGGCAAAACTTTTCTCGATAAATTCTAAAAAAGCAACTATTAAAACTAAAAAAGAAGCAACGGAAATTTGTGAAGAAGTAAAAAATCAGGATATCTATATTAAAAGTATAAACAAAAAGAAAGAATCGAAAAATCCGCAGCCACCATTTACTACAAGTACTTTACAGCAAGAAGCGTATAATAAATTGAATTTCCCCATTAAAAAAACTATGTTCATAGCTCAACAATTGTACGAGGGTATTACCTTAGGCAATAAAGGAAATGTTGGTTTGATTACCTATATGCGTACTGACTCGATAAGAGTATCAGATGAAGCAAAGAGTGAAGCGAAAAAATATATTGAAGAACATTATGGTAAAGATTTTGCTAAATCATCTCAAAATTTAAAAGAAGTAAAAAATAAAATAAAAAATGTAAAGATTCAGGATGCTCATGAATCCATCAGGCCTACATATGTATTAAATCACCCGGAATCGATTAAAAAATATATAACTAATGACCAATATAAATTATATAATATAATCTGGCAAAGATTTATAGCGAGCAGGATGAAAGCTGCCTATCTGGAAAAAACTACTATAGATATAGAATCAGGAAGTTATATCTTTAGAACTTCCGGCTATCGGATACTATTTAAGGGATATATGATTCTATATGGCCAAAACAATCAGGATTTAGATAAAATTCCTGATCTTAAAGAAAAAGATCAACTTAAGTTATTAAAAATTGATGCAAATCAATCTTTTACCAAACCTCCTCCCAGATATACAGAAGCCAGCTTGGTAAAAAGATTAGAAAAAGAAGGGATAGGACGACCCAGTACATACGTACCGACTATAAGCACCTTACAATATCGGACCTATGTGAAAAAAGTAAATAAAAATTTTAAACCTACAGAATTGGGAATAACCGTAAACTCTTTTTTAATTCAATATTTTTCCGATATTATAAATATTGCTTTCACTGCAAAAATGGAAAAGCAACTCGATGAAATCGAATCTAATAAAAAAAATTGGGAAAATGTTTTAGATGAATTTTACAAGGCATTTTCCAATGATTTGGAAAAAGGGAGTCAGGCGCAAAAAATTGAAATGCCAAGAGTATTCAGCGATGAAATATGTGATAAATGTGGCAGTAAGATGTTGATAAAAGATGGGCGTTTTGGTAAATTTTTAGCTTGTTCAAGCTTCCCCCATTGTAAAACCACCAAGCCTTTTTTAGACAAAATTGGCGTATCTTGTCCGGTAGAAGGATGTTCGGGAGAGATTATTAGAAAAAAAACTAAAAAAGGGAGGATATTCTACGGATGTAGCAATTATCCGAAATGTTCTTTTGTGACCTGGAATAAGCCGGTTGATAAAAAGTGCCCCCAATGTAATCATATCTTGGTAATAATGAAAGATAAAAAAAACGGTTTTTATCATAAATGTAGTAATTCCGCTTGTAACTATAAGGATGTTATTAAAGAGGATAAAAAATAAGCAGCAGATAACAGCAAACAGTTAAATAGCAATTTATTATAAGATAAAAAAATAGCTCCTCAAAAAAAATAAAAAAAGGAGGGGTTTTTAAATTTGAAGGAACACATAAATTCTTATATTTCTTTTCTAAAGAATGAAAAAAATTATTCCAATAATACTATTATTTCCTATAAAAATGATTTATTACAGTTGTTAAATTATTTAGAGGATTGTAAAATATTAAAGAAAAATAATATACAATATATCGACCGTAGTATTATGCGAAAATATATTGTATATTTAAAGAAGCGTGATTATTCAACAAGAAGTATTTGCAGAAAAATATCTACAATCCGTTCTTTCTTTAAATTTATATCAAGAGAAGGCATAGTAAAAATTAATCCGACTATCAATTTAATAACACCTAAGATAGACAAGAAGTTACCTTGTTTTTTATACTTACAAGAAATTAATAAACTTATCGAAACGCCGCCTGGGAATACAATGCTTGGAATTAGAGACAGGACAATCCTTGAACTGCTTTATGGCACTGGGATGAGGGTTGGAGAACTTGTGAATTTAAATGTTCCCGATATAGACCTTTATGAAAAAACTGTTAGAGTATTTGGAAAGGGTTCAAAGGAAAGAATTCTTCCTTTAGGCAATCCGAGTATAAAAGCAATACAAGAATATATAACCAGCAGAAATTTGTTTATAAAAAATATATCTATAATTAAAATTAACCTAAATGCATTTTTATTAAATCGTTTTGGAGGAAGACTGTCAGCAAGAAGTATACGTAGAATTATTATCAAATATATGAAAATAGCTGGTTTAAATAAAAAGGTAAGTCCACATGTTTTAAGGCATTCATTTGCTACTCATCTTTTAGGGGGTGGGGCGGACTTACGTTCTGTTCAAGAACTTTTAGGGCATGAGAGTTTATCTACTACTCAAATATACACTCATATTACTAAAGAAAGATTAAAAATAATTTATAAAAAATCTCATCCCAGGCCTTAATGTTAAAGATTTAAAAGGAGATGAAATAAAAAATGTTTAAAGGAACTACAATTTTAGCGATAAAACATAAAGGCGAAGTCGCTATTTCTGGTGATGGCCAGATAAGTATGGGAAATACTATTATGAAAAATAATACTAAAAAGATTCGAAAAATTTATGATGATAAAGTTCTTACCGGATTTGCCGGAGCGAGCGCAGATGCTATGACTCTATTTGAAAAATTTGAAAATAAAATAGAAGAACTTCATGGAAATTTACCTAAAGCAGTTATTTCTTTAGCTAAAGAGTGGCGAACTGATAAAATATTAAGAAAATTAGAGGCGATATTAATTGTTGCAGACAAAGAGCATATATTTATAGTTTCCGGAACTGGTGATATAATAGAACCGGATGATAATATCGCTGCTATCGGATCAGGTGGTCCTTATGCATTGGCGGCCGCAAAGGCTTTGGTTAAATATTCAAATCTATCTGCCTACGAAATAGCTTTAGAATCATTACAAATTGCTGCTTCAATTTGTATCTATACTAATGATAAAATAACAGTAGAAAAATTAAAATAGAAAAGAATGGAGGAACCATAATTGATTAACGATCTAACCCCTTTACAAATTGTTTCCGAACTTGATCAATATATAATTGGGCAAGAAAATGCCAAAAAAGCAGTTGCTATCGCTTTACGAAATAGAATCAGAAGACAGAAATTACCCCCGGAATTAATAGATGAAGTGACCCCAAAAAATATCATAATGATTGGGCCTACCGGAGTTGGAAAAACAGAAATCGTTAAAAGATTAGCAAAATTAGTTAAAGCCCCTTTTGTAAAAGTTGAAGCAACAAAATTTACCGAAGTAGGTTATGTAGGAAGAGATGTGGATTCCATAATCAGAGATATAACAGAAGTAAGTGTTCAATTGGTTCGTAAAGAATGGGCCAGTAAGGTTGAAGATAAAGCAAAACAGTTAGTCGATGAAAAAATAGTAGATTATTTATTCCCTGTATCAACTAAAAGAAAAGAACAAAAGACAAATTTTTTAGATGGTCCATTTTCTTCTGGAATTGAAGAAGAAGAAAAGAAAGAATCTTTTGATATTTTAAAAAATAAAGATGAAAGAGAAGAAAGATTTGAAAGGACTAGAAAAAAGTTTAAAGATAAATTAGAAAAAGGTGAGCTGGAAAATAGATTAATTGAAATCGAAGTTGAGGAAAACATTCAGCCTACAGTAGAAATTTTTTCTAACTCAGGGATAGAAGGAATGGGAATCAATTTTAAAGACATTCTAGGCAGAATGTTCCCCCAAAAAAGGAAAAAACAAAAAGTTACAATTGCAGAGGCTCGTAAAATATTACTCTATACTGAAACTCAAAAGTTAATAGATATGGATGAAGTAATTCGAGATGCTGTTGATAAAGTGGAAAATTTAGGGATTGTTTTTATTGATGAAATCGATAAAATTGCTACGCAAGAAAAATCGTACGGACCAGATGTATCCAGAGGAGGAGTTCAAAGAGATATATTGCCTATTATTGAAGGTTCAACAGTTATGACTAAATATGGAGCAATAAAGACCGACCATATTTTATTTATAGCTGCCGGTGCTTTTACCACTTCAAAGCCTTCTGATTTAATACCTGAATTACAAGGACGTTTTCCTATTAGGGTTGAATTAAATATTTTAAACAAAGAAGATTTAAAAAGAATATTAACTGAACCCCGTAATTCACTAATAAAACAATATGTAGCCTTACTTGCTACCGAAGATTTGAAAATAGAAATTACAGATGACGCTATTGACGAGATTGCTGAAACTTCTTTTTTGGTAAACGAACAGACAGAAAATATTGGAGCAAGAAGACTGTATACTGTTTTAGAAAAATTATTGGAAGATATTTCTTTTAACGCTCCCAGTTCCAAAAAGAAGCAATTTACTATTGATAAAAGATATGTAAAGAAAAAATTACAAAGTATTGTAAAAAACGAAGATTTAAGCAGATACATTTTGTAATTCACCGATTAGCTAATTGACCAATTGACCAATTCTCCAATTTACCGATTAAATTAGTCAGTTAGTGAATTAATAGTTGGCAAAGAGATAAGGAAATAGAAATAAAAAATATAGAATTCACATATCCCATATTGCGTATCCGCGTTTAGCATGAAAATAACCATAAATTGATAAATGGTTGTTTTTTAGTTAGAATTTTGTATATTTATAAGTTTTATTTCTGACGATATACGATATACGATATACGAAATACTGTATTTAATTTTCTTGATTTAGAAAAAAAACTGTGTTATACTATTTTTGATTTTATGGGCTTATTATATATAAATTATAACGACTTATCATAATTTTAGAATGATAATAAAAAATAGAATTATAAGATTATAAAAATGAAAATTGGAGGATGGTAGATGAGTGTAATTTCAATGAAACAATTGCTAGAAGCAGGGGTGCATTTTGGTCACCAAATGCGCCGATGGGATCCCAAGATGAAGCCATATATTTTTACAGAAAGAAATAATATTTATATTATAGATCTTCAACAGACTGTAAAGTTAGTTGAGATAGCATATGATTTTATAAGAGAAATATCTAGCAATGGTGGTAATGTACTATTTGTAGGAACAAAAAAACAAGCTCAGGAAGCAATTAAAAATGAAGCTGAGAGATGTGGTATGTTTTATATAAATTATAGATGGTTAGGCGGAATTTTAACTAATTTCGATACGATTAGGAAAAGAGTAAAAAGGTTTCATGAACTGGAAGAAATGGAAAATAATAAAATGTTTGAAGTTCTTCCTAAAAAAGAAGTAATAAGTTTAAAAAGAGAAAAAGAAAAACTTGAAAAGATATTAACCGGAATCAAAGATATGGAAGAACTTCCAGCTGCAATATTCGTAGTTGACCCCAAAAAAGAGAAGATTGCAGTTGCTGAAGCCATTAAACTTTCTATTCCCATAGTAGCAATTGTTGATACAAATTGTAATCCGGAAGAAATTGATTATGTGATTCCGGGGAATGATGATGCGATAAGGGCGGTAAAACTAATTTCTTCAGTTATAGCTGATGCAGTTCTTGAAGGAAAGAAATTAACGATTGTAAAATAAACTGAAATGGTTTAAAGCATAATATATATAAACGAAACAAGGAGATAAGGATGAATATTAATGCCCAGATGGTTAAGGAATTACGGAAAAAAACAAGTGCCGGAATGATGAATTGCAAGAATGCCTTAAAAGCAACTGCGGGAGACCTGGAAAAAGCAATTGAATATTTACGTAAAAAGGGAATAGATGCAGCTTCTTCAAAATTTAACCGGCAAGCACTAAACGGAAAAGTAGAATCCTACATTCATTTATATGGTAAAATAGGAGTTTTAGTCGAGATAAATTGTGAAACAGATTTTGTAGCTAATACTAAGGAGTTTAAAGAATTCGTGAAAGATATAGCTATGCAAATCGCAGCCTCAAATCCTAAATATATTTCCAGAGAAGATGTTCCAAACAGTATAATTAACAAAGAAAAAGAGATATTTTATGCGCAAGTAGAAAAATCAGGCAAACCTGCTCCGATTATTGAAAAAATTGTGGAAGGTAAATTGGAAAAATATTTCAAGGAAAATTGTTTAAAGGAACAGATATTTATTAAAGATAATAGCAAGAATATTAATCAATTATTGTTAGAGTCAATTGCTAAATTAGGTGAAAATATTGTAATTAAAAGATTTGCCAGATTTCAACTTGGCGAGGAAATTTAAAATTAGCATATAAGGGTAAAAAATTATGAAAAAGCCTACATATAAGAGAATTCTCTTAAAACTTGGCGGCGAATCACTTTCAGGAGAAAAAGGTTATGGTGTTGACATACAGAAGATTAATTTTATCGCTAAAGAAATTGCAGAAATAAGAGAATTTGGAGTACAGGTAGCCGTCGTAATTGGAGGGGGAAACATCTTTAGAGGTCAAGAGGGGAGTGAAAAAGGTATAAATCGAGTTTCGGCTGATTATATGGGCATGTTAGCAACAATAATTAATGCTTTAGCCCTTCAAGATTCTTTAGAAAAATTAGATATTGAAACAAGAGTACAAACTGCAATCGAAATGAAAGCAATTGCAGAACCCTATATCAGAAGGAGAGCAATTAGACATTTAGAAAAAAATAGAATAGTAATTTTAGCTGCTGGAACAGGGAATCCTTACTTTACCACAGATACTGCTGCTGCCTTAAGGGCAATTGAGCTAAATGCAGAAGCAATTCTTAAAGCTACAAAAGTTGATGGTATATATGAATCCGACCCTTTAAAAAATTCAAAAGCAATAAAATTTAATAGTTTAGGGTTTCTCGAGTTCTTAAATAAAGGCCTAAAGGTTATGGATGCAACCTCCATTTCTTTATGCATGGAAAATAATATTCCAGTAATCGTTTTTAATTTTAATACTATTGGAAATATTAGAAGAGTTGTATTTGGTGAAAAAATAGGGACAATAGTGAAGGGGGGATAGATATGCTGCCGGATTTATTAAATGAAACAAAGATTAGAATGGAAAAAACAATTACAGCATTAAGAGATGAATTTGCTCATATAAGAACAGGAAGAGCTTCTTCAAATTTAGTAGATCGGATAAAAATATCCTATTATGGTACATTAACTCCTCTAAAACAAATAGCAAATATCTCTATTCCAGAATCAAATTTAATAGTTATTCAACCCTGGGATAAAAATTGTCTTTCTGAAATTGAAAAAGCTATATGGAAATCTGATTTAGGATTAGTTCCATCTATTGATGGTAATATTATTCGACTTACCATACCACCACTAAACGAAGAAAGAAGAAAAGAGTTAGTAAAACTGGTAAAAAAAGAAGCAGAAAATGGAAAAATAAGCACAAGAAATATAAGAAGAGAAGTGAATGATTCAATAAAAAAAGAGGAGAAAGAAAGCAATATTTCAGAAGATGAAAGTAAAAAGTATCAAAATGAAGTCCAAATATTAACAGATGAACATATAAAAAGTATTGATAAATTATTAGAGCTTAAAGAAAAAGAAATTATGGAAGTATAAAAAATCGTTTTCAAATCATTTAATAAAGAAAGGGGATCTTGAATGGCTTATAAAATTACTGATGAATGCATCAAATGTGGCATATGTACTGATGAATGTCCTGCAGAAGCAATTTCTGAAGGAGAAGAAACTTATGTAATTGATAAAAATAAGTGTACAGATTGCGGAGCTTGTGCCGATGCTTGTCCAAGTGAAGCAATAATAAAGGAATAAAAAAATATAACCCCCTTCACATTTAAAAATATATTAATCTATTTTTAATTTATATATTTTTCAGGGGGTTTTTTTATAGGTGATAATTATTAGTAATTGTAAAAATATTAAAAATGATTTATTTGATAAGAATGAATTACCTCAACACCTGGCTATAATAATGGATGGAAATGGTCGGTGGGCAGAAAAAAAGGGATTACCTCGAAGCGTAGGGCACAGGGAAGGGGCAAAAGCAGTCAAAAGAGTGATAGCTAGCTGCATAAATTTTAACATTCCAATATTGACGCTTTTTGCTTTTTCTACGGAAAATTGGAAACGTCCTAAAAACGAAGTAATGTACCTACTAAAATTATTTGAAAGAGTTTTGAGTAAAGAAAAAGCAAACTTAATTAAAGATAATATAAAAATAAATTTTATAGGAAGACTAAACGATCTACCTAACTCGCTTAATGAAAAGATGAATGAATTATTTGAATCTACCAAGAAGAACAATAAACTTATTTTAAATATTGCTATTAACTATGGTGGAAGAGCTGAAATTATTGATGCACTCAAATCTATAACACTAAAAATAGTAGAAAAAAAGTTAAATATTGAAGAAATTAACGAAAATACTATTAGTGATAATTTATATACCCATAATCTTCCTGACCCCGATCTACTAATTAGAACAGCAGGCGAAATGAGAATTAGCAATTTTATGATCTGGCAGATTGCTTATACAGAAATTTGGGTAACTCCTGTTTTTTGGCCCGATTTTGATAAAAATAATTTAATAGAAGCAATAAGAAATTTCCAAAAAAGAGTGAGAAAATATGGAGGAAAAATATAATAATTTTTTAAAGAGAACTGCCACAATTATTATAGGGGTTTTCTTATCTTTCTTAACAATATTTTGGAAAGGATTCCCCTTTTTTATAATTATTATAATAATAGCTTTGTTGGGGTTGAAGGAATTATATAGTATAGCCCACAAACTTGGATATAGACCGTCATATATATTAGGTAGCGTACTAACATTTTACTTCATTACTATAACAGTTTATGATATTTATTGCTTGAATTACTATATTGAAAATATAATTATTACTTTTTTTATTATACTAACTTTTATTTTTCAACTATTTAAAAAAGATTATTCTAAGGCATTAGCCGAGATATCCATTACAATTTTTGGCAGCATTTATTTAGGATATTTATTATCCTTTATGCTAAAAATAAAAGATTTACCCAATGGAAATTATTATCTTATTTCTCTATTAATTATTACCTGGGCTAATGATACTGGAGCTTATCTTATTGGCACTAAATTTGGTAAAAATAAAATATTTCCAAAAATAAGCCCTAAAAAAACTATTGAAGGATCAATTGGAGGGATTATATTTAGTATTGCTGGTACATTTGCCTTAAAAAACTGGTTAAATTTAACTTTTAATGAATTGCTTTCTCTCGGTTTGATTATATCAATAATAGCACAACTGGGTGATTTATTTGAATCCGTATTAAAAAGAGGTTCGGGAATTAAAGATTCAGGGACTTTAATCCCCGGTCATGGAGGAATATTAGACAGTCTTGATAGTCTAATATTTACAGCTCCCATATTCTATTATTATTATATTGTTTTGTATATTTTGCACTGATAAATATTTTTGAAAGTACGAGATCTAATTATGAGAAAAAAAGTAGTTATATTAGGTTCCACAGGCTCGATAGGACAGCAAACTTTAGAAGTTATACGAAAATATTCAAATGAATTTGAAGTAGTAGGTCTAAGCGGTTGGGAAAATACGGCTTCACTTAAGGAGCAGATAAGTTTATTTAGGCCTAAAGTAGCGGTAGTTAAAAATGAATATACCGTCAGGAAATTAAAGAAGGATTTAGATAACTCGAGTGATATTAAATTATTATGGGGGACCGAAGGATTAGTAAAAATATCAACCTTAGAAGAAGCCGATATTATTGTGGTTGCTATAACCGGGATAGCATCTCTTATACCTACTTTTGAAGCAGTGAAAAAAGGAAAAAAAATAGCTTTAGCCAGCAAAGAAGCGATGGTAGTAGCTGGTGAATTATTAGTTAACGAAGCAAAGTTAAGAAATGCAAAAATTTTACCTATAGATAGTGAACATAGTGCAATTTTGCAGTGTCTAAATAATGAACAAAAAGCCTGTGTCGAAAAAATTATTTTAACTGCATCCGGAGGAGCACTTTATGATTTCACCGAAACTGCTTTAAAAAATGTTTCAATTGAAGACGCGCTAAATCATCCCACCTGGAAAATGGGAAAAAAAGTTACCATTGATTCAGCTACCTTAATGAATAAAGGATTAGAAGTAATTGAAGCAAATTGGTTTTTTAATATACCGGTAAACAAAATAGAAATCGTAATCCATCCTCAAAGCTATGTACACTCAATGGTTCAATTTATAGATGGTACTATTCTTGCTCAAATAAGTGAACATGACATGAAGATTCCCATACAGTACGCCCTATTTTACCCTAACAGAACTATTAATAACTTTTCACGATTAGAATTAACCAAAATAGGTCAACTAACTTTTAAAAAACCAAATTTTAACAAATTTCCTTGTATTAAACTTGCCTATCAAGCCTTAGAGATTGGAGGAACAATGCCAGCAGTATTAAATGGAGCAAACGAAATTGCAGTTAATGCTTTTTTAAATAGTCAAATAAGCTTTTCCGCAATTCCTTTAATTATTCAAAACACAATGAAAGAACACAAGCCAAAGTATAATCCTAACATTAGTGATATCTTAGATGCTGACTACTGGGCCAGGGAGAGAGCTTTAGATTTTTGTATAACTGAAAACTGATTTTCTTCACGCGATACGCGATACGCGATACGAATAACTATTCACTAACGACTAATTTAATTTGGAGTAAAAATGTTAACTATAATTTCCTTTATATTTGTTTTTAGTATATTAATATTTTTTCATGAATTTGGTCATTTTATTGCAGCTAAAGCATCTGGAGTAATGGTATATAAATTTGCCTTTGGTTTTGGACCAAGAATATTAGGATTTAGAAAAAACCAAACAGAATATCTAATCTGCTTAATCCCTCTCGGTGGTTATGTAAAAATGGCTGGGGAAACGGGGCAAGAAGATGTTAAAGAAACATCAGAAGAGTTGTCCGAAAAACAAAGATTTGACAAGAAAACATTAGGAATTAGAGCATTAATAGTGGCCTTAGGTCCTTTTATGAATATTGTAACCGCAGTTGTTATATTTAGTCTTATATTTTTTATAAATGGAATTCCGTTAGTTACCAATGGTATATCGACGGTTATTGAAAATAGCCCGGCTGAACAAGCGGGCATACTTTCCGGAGATAAAATTGTCGCAATTGATTCGATAAAAAATGAAGATCCCAATAGAATTGCTAATATTATAAATAAAAGTTCAGGAGAGGAATTACAAATAACCTTAGATAGGGGAGGGGAGAATATTGATGTTTTTGTAATTCCTGAATACGATGATAATTATAAAAAAGGGTTAATCGGAATTACCTTTGAAATATCTGCCGAAAAGATTAATATTTTTTCAGCTTTTTCTAAGGGCTTAATTGCAACTGGAAATATTATAAAACTAATATTTTCTAATACAATAGAAATGATCACTGGAAAAGTCCCTCTGGAGATAGCCGGACCTTTAGGTATAGCTCAAATGACCGGAGAAGCAGCAAAACTAGGCTTTTTAAACCTATTATATTTTACGGCAATTTTAAGTGTATTTATAGGATTGTTTAATCTTCTCCCTATTCCCATTTTAGATGGCGGGCATCTATTAATTTTAGTTATAGAAAAAATAAGGGGTAAACCGCTGGAACCCGAAAAAACAAGCTTTATGTACTTAATCGGAATATCTCTCATGATAATTATTTTTATCATTGCAACTTATAAAGATATTTTAAGAGTTTTTGTTAAGTAAAAAAAAGGAAAAATTGTAGGCGACGTATATGAGAAGAAAGACCAGGAGCGTGAAGGTAGGTAACTTGGAAATTGGAGGGAATGCTCCAATTTCAGTTCAATCAATGACTAATACTGACACGAAGAATATATCTGGTACAGTATCCCAGATAAAAAAAATGGAAAAAGAAGGTTGTGAGCTTGTAAGAGTGGCTGTTCCAGACTTAGAGTCATGTTATTCGTTACCCTTGATAAAAAAAGAAATTAGTATACCCTTAGTTGCTGATATTCACTATGATTATAAATTAGCCCTAAAATCTATTGAATTCGGTGTTGACGGATTACGGATAAACCCTGGAAATATCGGCAATAGTGAGAAAATTAAATTAGTTATAAAATCAGCAAAGAAGATGGATTTACCTATTAGGTTTGGTATAAACTCCGGTTCGTTAGATAAAAATATATTGAAGAAACATAAAAAAGTAACTCCTCAAGCTTTAATAGAAAGTGCTGTAAATGTTATCAAGATATTAGATGAACTCAACTATCATAATATAATATTCTCCATTAAATCCACAGATATAATTAATACTATCGAAGCAAACAATATATTTTCCTCAAAATATGATTATCCTTTACATTTAGGGATTACTGAGGCAGGTCCACCTTTTCAAGGTATTATTAAGTCATCTGTGGGAATTGGCGTACTATTATTTCAAGGTATAGGTGACACTATTAGAGTATCACTGACCGGAGACCCCGTAGAAGAAATAAAAGTAGGGTATGAAATATTAAAGGCTTTACATCTTCGACAAAGAAGCCCGGATTTAATTTCTTGTCCTACCTGTGGGAGATGCAAGGTAGACCTAAATAAAATTGTAAAAAAAGTGGAAAGGCAGATTCGCAATATCCATAAACCATTAACTATTGCGGTTATGGGTTGCATGGTAAATGGTCCGGGTGAAGCAAAAGAAGCTGATATAGGGGTTGCATTTGATAAAGAGAAGGGAGTACTGTTTAAAAAAGGCAAGATAATTGCTAAATCTAGTGACAAAATAATAATAAGAAGATTATTGGAAGAAATTAAAAGTGAGTAAAAAAAATCTCTATCTTTTTTTCTCTCTCTTTCTTAACTCAATACTCAATACTATATACTCGATACTATTTTAACATTGAGAATAATTATGTGATATGTTATAATTTTTGGTAATTATTAATTAAAAAATAGCCTATTTATATATTATTCAACCTTATTTTACATAATGTCATTATAAGCTATTAATTATTGAGGGGTGAATTTTTTGTTAGATAAAATCATTTTAGAAGTTAAAAAAACTGAATGTGCTGCAGATAAGATTATCAAAGATGCCAATGATAAAGCTGAAATAATTATTGATAATGCACACAAAGAATCAGACAAACTAATTGAAAGAATCAAAGAAGAAGCTAAAAAAGAAGGAAAGATGACCATTGAAAAAGAAGAAAAATTAGCCAGGGTAGAAGCAGATAATATTGTAAAAAAAAGTGAAATAGAAAAAGAAAAGATAGGTAAAAAATCTTTAAAAAATATTGATGAAACGGTAAAAATAGTAATTAAAAAAGTAATGGAAGGTAAATAATGGCTGTTTGCAAAGTAAAAAAAGTAAGTATTTTTACTCATCTTGAATTAAAGGACGAGATTATTGAAGAACTCCAAAAAGTAGGCTGTGTCCAAATAATAGATGTTAAACCTAAATTAAAAAAGTCGAGTTTATTAGATTTTAATGTAATAAATAATACAGAAGGCATATCCGCATTGCCAGAAGTAAAATATTGCATAGATTATCTATCAAATTTCATAGATAAACCTAAAAAATCCGAGAAACCCACAATCACCACTAAAAGCGTTTATGATTATAAAAAATTACCTTTATTATTTTCTCAATTTGATTATAAAAAGATTTATAGTAAGTGCAAAGAATTAGACGAAAAATTAAAAGAACTAAAAAATAGAGAAAATCATATTGTAAAGATACAAGAACACTTAGAAGAATGGAAAGAATTAAACATAAAAGTAGAGGATTTAGAAGGAACAAAAAATACTAAAATCATCGTAGGAACTCTCCCTTTAAAAGATTTTGTTTCATGTTTGGAAGAGATAAAAAAGATAGGAAAAGAGATTGAAATAAATAAATTTACTGAAAATAAGAAACGATGCAAAATAGTGATTATTTCAATATCTGAATATTATGCTCCTATTAAAAAAGTACTGGAGAAGTATAATTTTGATTCTTTTCAAATTTCTTTAGAATTCGCTAAAACCCCAAAAAATATTTTGGAAGATATTTCAGAAGAATTAAACAACATTAAAGAAAAAAGAGAAATAATTTCTGATGCAAGTAAAAAATTGTATAGAGAGAATTTATCGTTATATCTTACTTTTGATTACCTTTCTATTTTAAAAAGCAGAAAAGATATAGAAAAATATTTAAAGATGACTAAACAAGTTATAATTATTGAAGGATGGATTTTAGAAAAAGACATAAATAGAATGAAAGATAGGTTATTTAATAAAACGAACGAACTGGAGATAATCTTTAGCGATCCCGATGAAAAGGATGATATACCTGTTGCCTTAGACAATAATAAATTTGTGGAACCTTTTGAATCAGTTACAGAACTGTATGGAATCCCCAAATATAAGGAATTTGACCCCACTCCTTTATTTGCTCCTTTTTATTTTGTTTTCTTCGGAATGTGTTTATCAGATGCCGGTTATGGCTTAGTTATTGCTGTTTTGTCTTATTGGGCTATGGTAAAATTAAAATTTGAAGGGACAATAAAGAAATTCTTTGGATTATTTTTCTTGGGTGGATTATCTACTTTTGTAATAGGGGCTCTTATGGGTAGTTGGATGGGGGATACGCTTAATTATCTTCCAAAAAATATTTTATTTATAAAAACTTTTTTAATTGATGTAATATCCTTACTCGATCCGATAAAAAATCCCATGCCTCTTTTATTGATATCTCTATCTTTGGGAGTCATTCAAATTTACACCGGATTTATTATTAAATTTATTGCCAATGTAAAGGAAAATAAAATTAAAACAGGATTAATGGACCAAGGATCATGGTTGTTATTGATTTCCGGAATACTTTTGTTTGTAATAGCAAGTACGATTGGTTCTTTGGCAGGATTTAAAATTATAGCGAAATATATAATATGGGCGGGATTGTTATTTTTAGTCCTTACACAGGGAAGGTCAAATAAAAACATCATACTAAAAGTTGCTGGTGGAGTAATAAGTTTATATAACCTTATAGGTTATTTTAGTGATATTCTTTCTTATTCGCGACTATTTGCTTTGGGATTATCAACTGCAGTATTAGCAGTAGTAGTAAATACTTTTGTAATGTTATTTAAGGATATTCCGATTATCGGAATTATCATAGCAGTTTTAGTTTTTATTATTGGGCACCTGTTTAATATGGTAATAAGCGGCATGGGTGCATTTATCCACTCAACTCGTTTACAGTACGTAGAATTTTTTACCAAGTTTTATGAAGGTGGAGGGACTCCTTTTAAACCTTTTAAGGTCATCACTAAATATATACATATTCAAACTAGTCGTTAGCGAACAAATCTAACGTATAGCGTATAGCGTATAGTTTTAGATTAATAAAATTTGTCTTAATTAAATTAAAAAATTGTATTTAAAGCTAACGACTATTCACTATTCACTAACGACTAATACATTAACGACTGATTTATAATAATATTAATAGAAATAGGAGGGAAATATGATTACACAAGGGATAGTAATTGCATTCTTGGGTTCTGCAATAGCAATTGGTTTATCCTGTTCTGGTTCTGGTATGGGAGTAGGCATAGCCGGAGCTGCGGGAGCTGGAGTAATGATTGAAGAACCGGAAAAATTTGGTTTGGTATTATTTTTACAAGCTTTTCCAGGTACACAAGGTATCTATGGTTTATTGGTCGGATTTTGGGTCTTAATGAAAACGGGTATCCTTGGAGGTTCGCCAATCCCTTTGAGCTTAGATCAGGGGTGGCAGATATTTTTTTCTTGCATACCGGTAGGGGTAGTGGGCTTTTTTTCCGGATGGTATCAGGGGAAAACTGCTGCAGCAGCGATAGGATTAGCTGCAAGAAATCCAGGAGGAGTTGGTAAAGCAATAGTAATGGTTACTATGGTAGAAACTTATGCAGTATTTTCTTTATTAGCTTCTCTGTTACTTTTTAACTCAATAACTCTATAAAAGGACATATGATATGACTATTAAAGATATAAATGACAAGATTATATCTGATGCCAAAATTCAAGCAAGTAAAATTATTACTCAAGCGGAAGACAATGCAAATAATATAATAAAAAAAGGTGAAAAAGAAGCAGATAATGTTAAAAAAGTAATATTATACAAAATCAACCAAGAAGCATCTCTAAAAAAGAGTAAAATATTAACTGAGGCGAATTTAGAGGCAAAAAAAACTATTTTATTAGAAAAACAAAAAATCATGGAAGATGTTTTTGATAAAGCCTTGGAAAGCATTGCAAAATTGAATAGTAAAGACTATCTTAATTTTATAAAAAAATTGATATTGGATAATATTGAAAGAGGCGATGAAACTATTTTTACTGGATCTTTAGATAAAAATAAAATATCCAAAGATTTTATAGAAGAAATAAATAAAGAATTAAAAGCTAAGGACAAGAAGGGTGAATTGAGATTATCCACCTCTTATCTTCCGATAAAAGGTGGGGTAGTTATCGGTTCTGGTAAAATAAGAAAAAATATTTCATTAGAATTTTTATTGAAAAAAATTCGAGAAGAATTAGAAATACAAATAAGCAAAGATTTATTTAACTAATATTTTTATAATGATATTTATTATCTAGTTTAATGAGAGAAAGGTTTATTAATGTTCAAATATTTTACTGCAGATACTAATGATCAAGAAGAATATGCTTTTGCTAATGGAAGTGTAAAGTCATTAGAAAAGGGATTATTAAATAAGGACATTCTAGACAGAATGATAAAATCTGGCGATATTGTTTCTGCATTAAAAATATTATCCGAAAGTGATTTAAATGATTATTCTTTTGATCTCAATAACCCTTCGGATTTTGAGAATTCATTAAATAAAGAACTATTACACACTTATGATATCATAAAAAGTATTTCCCAGGTTTCTACTTTTAATTTTCTTTATTTCACCTTCGCCTCCAAGTATGATTTTCACAATATTAAGATACTTATAAAATCGAAATACTTAAAAAAAGATATATCTAATGAATTATTTTCACCCATTGGAACCATAGATATAGAAAAACTAAATTTAGCGATTAAAGATGAAAAATATGAAAATATCCCCGATTCCTTCGAATTTCTAATCAAAAAAACCTTCTCAGAATATAATAAATTTAAAGACCCTGAGATGATAGATTTTGTTTTAGATAAGGAAAGATACGTGATGATATTTAATAAAATCAGAGAAATAGAAATAATTGAAGTAGAAGAACTTTTTTTAAAAAGGTTTATTAATATAAATATAGATCTTAACAATATCATTAACTGCATCAGGACAAAGATAAGAGGGGAGAAAAAAGCTTTTATCAAAGAGTTTTTAATTCCTGAAGGTGATTTTAAAATAGAAAAAATAATAGAAATATATGATTCTCCTTTATCTTCCTGGTGTGAAAAACTGATTTATACTGATTATAAAAATATAGTAGAAACAGGAGTAAATTACTTTCAAAAGAATAACTCCTTAATGGAATTAGAGAAGTTGAGGGATAATTATATTCTAAATTTCTCAAAAATAGGAAAATACATTACCTTTGGAATTGAACCATTAATAGGATTCATTACCGCGAAAGAGAATGACATAAAAAATATTAGAATAATACTATCAGGTAAGTTAAATAAACTATCTCCTGATCAAATCAAAGAAAGAGTACGCGATACCTATGTATAAAATTGCTTTAATTGGGAATAGAGATACTATAATCGGTTTTAAATTACTGGGTGTCTCTTTATTCCCCACAACCAAAAAGGATGAGGCTGTAGAAATATTAGATAAACTGGTAAAAGAAGAATATGCAGTGATATTTGTAACCGAAGATATAGCATGTCAAATATTAGAAGAAATAGAAAGATTACAAAAAACATCTTTTGCCAGTATAACCATAATACCCAATAAATTAGAAAAAAAATGTTTAGGACTGAGGATATTAAGAAGAAATATAGAAAAAGCCATAGGAACAGATATTTTATTTAGAAAAGAGGTAGAATAATGGAAACAGCGAAAATAACTAAAGTTGCCGGACCGGTAGTAGTAGCTAAGGGATTAAAAAATGCCAAGATGTATGATGTAGTAAAAGTCAGCAGTCAGAAATTAATTGGTGAAATAATTGAACTAAGTAAAGATTCAGCAACCATACAAGTTTATGAGGAAACTTCAGGAATTGGTCCTGGAGAATCTGTTTTTTCTACTGATATGCCCCTAAGCGTGGAATTGGGCCCAGGCCTCATCTCATCAATTTACGATGGTATTCAAAGACCTTTAGATATATTGAAATCAACTAGGGGGGATTTTATTACCAGAGGAGCAGAAGCGTTTGCCATTGAAAGAAAAAAGAAATGGGATTTTGAACCAATCTCTAAAAAGGGAGATAAAGTAATATCCGGTGATATTATAGGCACTGTTCAGGAAAGCAGTATTGTTACACATAAAATTATGGTTCCTTACGGGATTCAAGGTGAAATTAAAGAAATATATAAAGATAAATTTACGGTTACAGATACTATTGCCCTAATAAAAGATCAGGAAGGTTCAATTCACCAAATTAAAATGCTACAAAAATGGCCGGTAAGAAGACCAAGGCCTTATAAGAAAAAATTACCTCCTCTTGAACCGTTAATTACCGGACAAAGGATAATAGATATGTTTTTCCCTATAACTAAAGGGGGGACAGCGTGCATACCGGGTCCTTTTGGTAGTGGGAAGACCGTAGTGCAACATCAGATATCCAAATGGTGTAACGCGGAAATCATTCTCTTTATCGGATGTGGCGAAAGAGGTAACGAAATGACCGATGTTTTATTGGAATTTCCGGAATTAATCGATCCCTATTCCGGAAAACCATTAATGGAAAGAACTATCTTAATTGCCAATACATCAAATATGCCGGTAGCAGCTCGTGAGGCTTCGGTATATACCGGTATAACTATCGCGGAATACTATCGGGATATGGGGTACAATGTTGCGCTTATTGCTGATTCGACTTCTCGTTGGGCCGAAGCAATGCGTGAAATATCAGGCAGATTAGAAGAGATGCCGGGAGAAGAAGGCTTTCCTGCATATTTAGGTACTCGAATTTCAAGTTTTTACGAAAGATCCGGAAGAATAAAATGTCTTGGTAGTGATGATAAGGAAGCAACATTAAGTATTGTCGGTGCGGTATCACCGCCAGGGGGAGATCTATCCGAGCCGGTTACTCAAAATACTTTACGTACTGTTCAAGTTTTCTGGAGCTTACAAGATAAATTAGCCTATAAAAGGCATTTTCCAGCAATAGATTGGCTAACTAGTTATTCTCTTTACTTGTCCGGACTAACAGAATATTACAATAAAAAAATTGGAGAAGAATATATGGAGTTACGGAATAAATCTATGGCATTGCTCCAGGAAGAAGCGGAATTAGAAGAAATTGTAAGATTGGTAGGTGTTGATGCCTTGTCAACTCATGAAAAGCTAATATTAGAAACAGCAAGATCTATCAGGGAGGATTTTCTACTTCAAGATGCTTTTGATATTACTGATTCATATAGTTCCACAAAAAAACAATTTCTTATTTTAAAATTAATTATGGTGTTTCACGAAAATGCTGAAAAAGTAATTGAAAACGGAGTGACTATAGAAAAATTAAGCGTATTACCAATAAAAGCAAAAATAATTAGAGCAAAATATATAGAAGAAAAGAACTTAAAAGCATTTAGTGAAATTGAAAAAGAAATAATATCCCAAGTTAGTTCAACAACCGATTAAAGGGAAGGAGATAACATAGCAAAGATGATTAAAGAATATTTAACCATATCAGATGTAGCAGGGCCTTTAATAGTAGTAGAAAAAACCATCGATGTAAAATATCAGGAATTAGTTGAAATAGAGCTATCTTCCGGAGAAATAAGAAGAGGGCAGGTGCTTGAAATTACTGAAGATAAGGCAGTTGTCCAGGTATTTGAGGGAACCACAGGAATTGATGTTTCAAATACTAAGGTTCGTTTTTTAGGTAAGGTAATGGAATTGCCTATTTCCCTGGATGTTTTGGGAAGAATATTTGATGGTTCGGGAAGACCCATAGATGATGGTCCTCAAATTATTGCAGAAAAAAAATTAGATATAAATGGAAATCCTATTAATCCTTATGCTCGAGATTATCCTAACAATTTTATCCAAACCGGTATTTCTTCCATCGATGTATTAAATACCCTGGTTAGAGGACAAAAACTGCCCATCTTTTCTGGTTCAGGATTACCCCATGCAAAACTTGCTTCCCAAATCGCACGGCAGGCAAAAGTATTAGGAAAAGAGGAGAAATTTGCCGTTGTATTTGCCTCTATGGGAATTACTTTTGAAGAAGCAAATTTTTTCATAAGCGATTTCAGAAGAACCGGAGCAATAGAGAAGAGTGTTATGTTTGTTAATTTAGCCAATAACCCGGCAGTAGAGAGAATAATAACTCCCCGAATGGCCTTAACTTGTGCAGAGTATTTAGCATTTGAAAAAGATATGCATGTGCTGGTAATACTTACTGATATGACTAATTATTGTGAAGCTTTAAGAGAAGTTTCTGCAGCCAGAAAAGAAGTTCCCGGCAGACGTGGTTATCCCGGTTATTTGTATACAGATTTAGCCACTCTCTACGAGAGAGCAGGGAGAATAAAAGGAAAAAAAGGATCAATTACTTTAATTCCCATTTTAACTATGCCAGAAGATGATAAAACTCATCCCATACCAGACTTGACAGGTTATATTACGGAAGGGCAGATAATATTATCAAGAGAATTGCACCATAAAGGAATTTATCCCCCTATTAATGTATTACCTTCTTTGTCTCGTTTAAAAGATAAAGGAATTGGGTTAAATAAAACGCGCGAAGACCATCCAAATGTTATGAATCAACTTTTTGCTTCCTATGCAAGAGGTAAGGAAGCCAAAGAATTAGCAGTAATTTTGGGAGAAGCTGCACTCACAGAAGTAGACAAGAAATATGTTAAACTCTCCGACAATTTTGAGGAAGTTTTTGTTAAACAGGGTGAAGATGAAAATAGAACTATTGAAGAAAGTTTAAATATAGGATGGGAACTATTAACAATTATACCGAAAGAAGAATTAAAAAGAATAAAAGATGAACTTATAGAAAAATATTTACCAACGGATATAAGCATGGAGGATAAAGATATTAATGTTGTTAAAGGTTAATCCAAATCGAATGGAGTTATTGAGATTAAAAAGGAGACTACTTGTCGCCAAGCGAGGGTATAAACTATTAAAAGATAAGAGAGACGCATTAATTCAAGTATTCGTTAGCTTAGCAAAAGAGAGTGACACTCTCAGGGAGGAATTAGAGGAAAATCTTCTAAAATGTTATGCTTTTTTTTCTAATGCTTCTTCTCTAATGAGTAAGCTGACTTTAGAAGAAACCTTGATGCTCCCCAAGGCAAAAAGTGAAACTGAAGTATCTTTTAAAAATATAATGAGTGTAAATGTTCCTCAATATAAATTTAAATGTGAGGGAAAATATTATTCATATGGTCTGGTTGATACTGCCGCCGAACTGGACGGTGCTTTAAAAAAATTTCATGATATTTTACCTCTAATGCTAAAGGTAGCTGAATTAGACAAAGCGATAACTCTTTTGGCCAATGAAATTGAAAAAACCAGGCGAAGGGTTAATGCATTAGAATATGTAATAATTCCAGATTTAGAAGAAACGATAACATTTATTACTATGAAGTTAGACGAAATGGCAAGATCGACTAATTCTGCAATTATGCGAATTAAAGATATGATAAGAGCATAATAAAACTTGGATAATTGATTATTGCTGTTATTTAATTAATAAATTATCTAATACATTTATTTTAGAAGGATGATAATGAAAATTGGGATAATTTCTGATATTCATAGTAATTATGAAGCAATAAACAGTGTTTTGAAAAACATTAAAGAAGTTAATGAATTTATCTGCTTAGGAGATATTGTTGGTTACGGCGCTGACCCCAATTATTGTATCGAAAAGATAAAAGATTTAAACTGTAGATGTATAGGTGGAAACCACGATTTTGCAGTTGTAGGAAAATTAGATATAAATTATTTTAATTATACTGCGAGGGCTGCAATATTATGGACTTCTCTTCAATTAAAAAAAGAAAACCTTAATTTCTTAAAAAATCTTGAAAAAAAGATTGAACTTAAAGGTAATGTCAATGCAGTTCATGGCAGTCCTCAAAATCCATTATTAGAATACATTTTAGATAAAGATACCGCGAGTTTAATCTTCAGTAAATTTGTTTTTAAAATATATTTTGTAGGACATTCTCATTTAGCAGGATGTTTTTCTTTCAATGAAAATAATAATCAAATAGATTATATAAATTTTAGTAATGGTGGCTATATTGAAATTAGTAAGAATAAAAGGTATATTATTAATTGCGGGAGTGTTGGTCAACCTCGTGACGGTAATTCCCAGGCAAGTTATGGGATTTATGACTTAAAATATAATGCAGTTAATATTTATCGCGTTTCTTACCCGATTAATTTAACACAAGATAAAATAATTAATGCGGGATTACCCAGGAGTTTAGCTGATAGGCTTAGCTATGGTAGATAGTATGTGCCCGTGGCTTAATTGGATAAAGCGACGGCCTCCGGAGCCGTAGATTGGAGGTTCAAGTCCTCTCGGGCACACTATTTTGTGTTGGTTAGTGGGTAAATTGATTAATCTTGTATCTTGTATTTAAAACTAACGACTATTCACTAATGACTAATTTAATTGGCTAATTGGTTAATTATTATATTAGTAAGGTTAGGATAAATTAAATGTTCTATTATGTAGTAAGAGCTACATGTTGGTTAATATTTAAAATATTTTGGAAAATAGATGTGGTGGGGATTGAAAATGTCCCAAAAGAAGGTGGTTTAATACTTGCCTCAAATCACGTTAGTTATTTGGATCCAATTGTTTTAGCAATAAGCATGAAGAGAAAGATATGTTTTATCGCCAAGAAAGAGGCTTTTAATAATATTTTTGGCAGTATTATACTTACACATTTAAATGCTTTTCCTGTAGACCGAGGGAAAATTGATATTCGCTCCTTAAAAAAGTCCTTAGACATTTTACAAGAAAAGAAAGTATTGGGCATATTCCCAGAGGGTACACGTTCGTTAAATGGCGAATTGCAAGAGTTAAAACTAGGGATAATAAAAATTGCTATGAAGACAGAGGTTCCCATTTTACCAGTGGGAATTATTGGTACTCATAAAATATATTCCCATGGAAAAGTTTTTCCTACTTTATTTAAATACAGTATAACTGTTTGCTACGGCCCTCTGCAGTACTTCGACAAAGGGAAGATAGGGGACAAAATATACCAAAAAGAAGCACTAAATATATTAAGCCAAAAGATTAAAGAACTAACAAATAGTCATACATAATACCATATATTTTAAATATTTAAAATATTAAAAAATAAAACAAAAGGAATATTAATATGAAAAAATATTTTATATTTATTTCAATAATATTATTCGCTTTTTCATCCATTGTCGCTGCTGCTTCAGATACTAATTATATCACTATATTAACTTTTGGTGAATATGGTAACAGGGCAGGTGAATTTAATTATCCGGTTTGCCTGGCACTCGATAAAGATAATAATTTATATGTATCTGATTGGGAGAATGATCGTATTCAAAAATTCAGCTCTGAGGGAAGATTGCTAAAGGTAATTCCGGAGGGAGAAGGGGAGGATGCGTTAAAACTTGATGGCCCGGTAGGCTTGGCTCTGGATAGTAACGGAAATATAATCATAGTAGAACAATTTAACAATAGAATCCATAAAATATCACCGGAAGGTAAATCCTTACAGATGACCGGGAAAGAAGGTAATGGCCCGGGTGAATTTTCTGATCCAAGAGGCATTGCCATAGATAAAGATGATAATATTTATATTGTAGATACAGGAAATAGCAGAATACAAATATTTTCCCCTACTTTCGAGTATATTAAACAATTTGGAAAAGAAGGTATGGGAAACGGTGAATTTTATTACCCAAGAGGAATTGCTTTTGATGAGGAAGGAAATATGTATATTGCCGACACTTTCCATGACCAGGTACAGGTATTTAGCAAAGAAGGCCTATTTTTAAGAAAATTTGGAGAAAGCGGAAGTGAGTTTGGGCAATTTAGCGGTACAAGATATATTGCCTTTGATTCAAAAAATAATATATATATCACTGATTACAAAAACGGAAAGGTAGTAAAATATGATAAAGATAATAATTTCGAATTAGAATTTGGTAATGAGTCGGATAGAATTAATTTAAATTCCCCTGAAGGAATTGTTATCGATGACCGGGATTATATTTATGTTGCCGATGCCGGAAATAATAGAATTGTAAAATTTTGCGTATCCCAAATAGTTATTCACAGTAATTTAGGCGATAAATATAGCGAAGAAAACAATTGGGAGAAAGCAATATTAGAATATGAACAGGTCATCTCTACAGATCCGTTAAATATAAACGCCCGCGAAGGAATTGCTGCTGCTTTTTATGAAAATAAGCAATGGGAAAAAGCTATCGAAGCTTATAACTATCTTCAAAAAGTCTATCCGGATGATCAAAAAATAACCTTAAAGATCATTGATTCTCAATTTAATTTAGCTGCAGATGATGAAAAAAACTCACTTTTTAAAGAAGCATCAGAAGAATACAAAGAGGTATTAAATTTAAATCCTAATTATCCTTCAGCCAAAAAAAGATATTATTTATCCTATTCTAAATATTTATTTTATTCAACTTATTTTAGAGTAATATTTTTATTAATAATTGTAGTAATATTTTTTATAATAGTATTACCAAAAATAAAAAAGAAAAAAACCAGTCGACATTCCAAAATGGACAAATATTAAAATAAAATAAATAATAAAGTTTATATATTAAATCTAATAATTTATAAAAGAGTAGGGGAGGGAATTTTATGGATAAGTCAGAAGTAAGGAAACCTGCCGTTGCAGGTAGTTTTTATGATGCTAATTTAAAATCTTTAAAGAAACAGATCGAAAATTGTTTTTTACATAAAATAGGACCCGGTGAAATTCCTCTGGTTAATCCCAAAAGACAAAATAATATTATTGGACTAATTAGCCCACATGCAGGCTATATGTATTCGGGACCTGTTGCAGCTAATGGATTTTATAAAATTGCTTTAGATGGTAAGCCTGATACAATTATTATAATAGGTCCTAACCATCGTGGTTTTGGAGAAGATATTTCTATTATGGTTGAAGGAAACTGGGAAACACCTTTAGGTGAATTAGAAATTGATGCAAATATTGCAGAAAGCATTTTAAAAAACTCTAAAATAATTAAGGTAGATAGAAAAGCCCATCAATTTGAACATTCTATAGAAGTTCAATTACCATTTATTCAATATATTTTTGGTGAAAATGTTAAATTTGTACCAATTTGCATGACTCGTCAAGATATTAATACAGATATAGAAATTGCCCAATCGATTTGTTCTTCTGTAGTTGATAAAAACGTTTTAATAATTGCTAGCTCAGACTTTACCCACTATGAACCACAAGAATATGCTGAAACGATTGATAAACAAGCAATAAATGCCATTCTTGAATTCAATCCTAAGAAACTATACGATATAATTTATAGACAGAACTTAACTATGTGTGGCCCTGGCCCGATTACTGTAATGCTTATTGTTTGTGAAGCATTAGGAGCAAAAAAAGCAGAATTGCTAAAATATGCTACTTCGGGAGATGTTTCGGGAATGTTTAACCAGGTAGTTGGTTATGCTTCTATAATCATCAGAAAATGACATGTATCGTCAATACCAACATAACCATTACAAACCAATATTATCCCTACATAAACTATAAATAATAATTTTACGAATAAATGGATAAGATTAACATGATAGAAAATTATGGTTTTGGACAAATGTTAATTAATGGGAAAAAATATAATTCAGATCTTATTATTTTTAGAGATTATATTTATGATAGTTGGTGGAGGAAGGAAGGGCATAATCTTTGTTTTGATGATATAAAGGAAATAATAAATAAAAAACCTGATGTTTTAATAATTGGAACTGGCTTTTTCGGATTGATGAAGGTGTCAAAAGAATTAGTAGAAAATATAAAATCGTCTGGTATCAAACAAGTAATGATAAAAAAAACCGGAGATGCATGTGCTGAATACAATAAACTTTATAAAAAGAATAACCTAATTGCTGCTTTTCATTTAACCTGCTAACCGTTAATAAATAATATTAATATAATGAAAATCTTCTTATTATAATTAATAAATCAGAAAAAATGAGGGAGATATAATAAAATGTATTTTACTTTACATAAGATATATTATAGGACGTTGTAAAATAGAAAAAAAATATAAAATTCTCCGAACGCTTTATTTTATTATTCTTTTTCTTACGATCAAAGTTATTAATTAAGTGTTCCTTCCTTCTGTCATTCCTGCTCCCTTTTGTCATTCCCGCGAAAACGGGAATCCATCCTTCTGTCATTGCGAGCCCAGATTTATCAAGGCGCGGCAATCTTATTTTCAATTATAGCCAATATTTTATCTTTTTTCACCATAAAAACTATAAAAAAACTATATTTTATATAAATATTTTCCATATTTACTATTGATAAATTATTCACACAAGGCGCTGTACCCCTTATAAAAAAAGGCTTTGCGAGATTTATGAGGATGTTCCAGAATCGCTTGTACTACAAAATATTGAGGTGTCGCTTATGATTATACGTAAAGGGATAAAAGACCCCCCTTATATGCAAAATGACGAAGGTTTATTTTTTGGGAACAAATAAAAAACTTCCCATTCTTTTGATGTAAGGGACTGATAGGTATTCATTTGATTTATTTATTATTTTAAAAAATATTAAATTTACTCATTGTAACCAATTCTATTTAAAAAAGTTTTAATATTAAAAATACCATTTGTATTAAATAATTATTCCCAAAAAAGATTTAAATTAATCTTATTTTTTGATTTAAGAAAATAAATTAAATATAAATCTTCAGATTTTATAGCACAAATTTCACTTAATTCTGCACTCTTTATCCAAATATTACTACGTGTACCATTATCTATTTTGAATAGCTGCTATTATATCGGTTTTTAGGGCAACTGGGTCTATTTGCACATTTAATATTTTTTGGCAATGTGGGCAGGAGTAAAGAATTGTGCGCCAAGATGTGCCGAATAATACTGAAGATTCTACCTCATCGAGATTTACTCTTAACACGGGCTGATTGCAATGGGGACATATTGCCATATTGGACTCCTTTCTATGGTAAATATGAGCTTTCTAACATAGGTTTATCTGTACTAATAAAATTACAAAAAAAATTTTCCTTTAATAATTTAGGTTTTTAATCAAAAAATATTTTTTACCGTTTAAGAGTATTTTTACCTCCCCTGCCCTTTTGGTTGGTTAAAGTTATTGTTTTTATTAAATTCGACACATTTATTCATTTTTATATAGATAAATAGGATGCTTTAAACAATTAATACATATTTTTACAATATTTTTTCTTTTGCAAATTTTAATCCAGAATCTTTCCACTCTGCTATTTCTTTTACTAACTCTATATCAAATAACTTTTTAAATGTTAAACATCTCAAAGCACTATTTATAAGAATTACCACAATAGAAAATAATGTCCAAAGATTTTTTCTTAAATGATTTTCACTATATTCTTGGTAATAACGTAGGCTTCCGTTTTTCCAATTTATTAAATGCGTGCAAGATGTAGGATCAAATGAAAAATGGGATGCTGCTTCATTTAAATGTTCTCTTAATCCTTTAAATTTGCCATTTATTTTTATTGCCCTTTCCCCAGCAGAGGGAAGTCTATTATCTAGTGCTTCTTGAATTCTTTTTGGATCAGTGTAGAAATAATCTAGTAATTCAAAACATTCAATTGCTGGTCTCAGAAGGGCTCCTGCTTCTTGAGCTAAACCATCTAACGATAAACTATAAATAGAAAAACATAAATTCTTCCCCTTTAGGAGTGTAAAACTACAAACCATACAAAAAATATCACTTTTGTTATCTTCGAATATGCGTAATAAACTATCAATTATTGTGAAACCTTCTTCAATATATTGTGCTTCAATTGATAATTTATTTTTTAATGCATTGAGAGATTCTTCTCTAGTAATCCAAAGATTCACTTTTTACTCCTTTATTCTAATCATAGTATTTATTTAAATTTAAATATTTCAATTGCTTTTTGAAATAATACCATGTCTTATATTACTTATACGACAAATCTTTCAAAAACCCTTTTTTAAAAAAATATATATTTAGAATTCAAAATAATTATCTCAAATGTTGTGATTTAATCTTTCTTACTCTTTAATTATTTCACACTATGAATCAAATCAATTAAACTTTGGGTCGATATTTTCGACAATTTTACCCTTTGGAATAAGGGTTTTTATGAGACCTTCTGGTAATTTCTTTCTGGCATATGGATTTTCAATAATAATTTCACTCCAAGTATATATATTTGTCCCTAGATGTAACAAACGGAGCCATACTGCGCTAGGAAATGTATATATTTTTGTATTAAATAATTCTACTGATAACTTTGCCCAAAAATCCATTTTAGCAGTCGGGCTTCCCATCTCAATAACTACTATACCTGGGTAAGCTTTGCTAAGTTGTCCTGATTCATTTATTATTTGTTGAGCTACTCTTTTATCTTCAGAAGGTCTTATAATTCGAATTATTCTGACTCTTTTTTTTCCTTTTTCATCAATAATCGAACCTACTCGGGCTACATGTGTAGTAGGTTTTTTCAATTTTAGTTTCTTCACATACATAATTGATCTATCATAATTATTATCATACAATAAAGCACCAATTGAACCATCTGCTCTAATTTCTGGATAGGAAGTCTTATGTCCCTCTACCTGAATGTTACCTGTGGAATCAAAAACCATAAAAGCAATTTGCGGTACTAAATATTCACTTTCTGGATTATTTACTAAAAATCTTGAACATTCCTTAATAATATTATCAATAGTTGTATCTTTAATTTCTATCTTAAATAAATATACGTCAAATGACCCAAATTTAATAATGTTTGCAATTTTATTAGCCAAATCTCTCTGTTTCTTATACATTTCCGTATCAAAAGCAGATAATTTAGGTGAAACTACTTCGTATTGAATAATATCTGAATTAAAATTATGAGTTATATCTGGTTTTCTACCAAAAAATCTAATCAGTGGCTCGTATCTAATATTACCTAGACCTAATTCCAAGAATTTATAAATGACTTGTGCTTCTGCTATGGCACTTGATTGTTCTTGTGAATTAAGAGGAGTTACTAATTTTTTCATAAGTTTTGAAGGAGAACCTATTTCCTCAACCGCGAAAATTGATTCTCCTAATAACACCATTTCAAGCATACTAGGTATAATTTTAGGATCTTTTTCTTGTTTCTCAAACCAATCTGTTCCAAAATATTTATTAATAGTTCTATAGCTTCTTTTAATTCTATTTAATGGAATATTGACTTGTTTGCTTGCGATTTTAAATTGTTCATAAAATTTATACATATAAACTTTAATTCGACAGAAGCTTTCAAAAACCCTCTTTTTTAAAAAACATATTTAAAACTCCCCTGCTCTTCTAATGAAAGGATTCCGGAAAGTATTTTAGTATTTTATTTATTTAATATAGGATATTTATTTAGCTTCAAGAGTAAAGTAAATTGGAAATGGTAAATAAAAATGCACCTAAGGTGGAAAATAAAAATGCACCTTTCCCCCTATAGATATTTGAAACAAGACTTCTCTAATCTTTCATTGGTTTATTTGTTACTAAATCCTTCGATTGCCTATATTTACCAAGAAAGTATTTTATGATTAGCAAACAATTTGTAGCGCAACTTATTAACTCTACCCAGCTAAACTCAGGGAAATAATAATCCTTGTCATTTATAACAAAGTTCACTGTTCTTTCTTTATTATTAATCTCACTGATTGGATCAAACAATTGCCTTTCCGAAAAATGAATGTAACCGCTGGTATATTTATACACTCTTGGTATCCAATCGAACCCTTCTCCAAGTTTCTGAGACAAATATGAGTCTGTCATTTTACAGCCGTCTCTGTCCTTCATTTTGTTTATTTGCTTTCCACCTATAACATCCATAGCCATCTTTTGAAGGTCGGGTGATAGCCAAAATGCAGATAATCTCAGTACAGTATCTTGTATATTAATAGTAACTGATTATTTGATTATTAAATATGCTAATATGATACTGGAAGAGTTTGTAAGTGGTTAAGGCCGTCGAATCCCTGGAGCAATCATTATTTTTTAATGATTAGCTCGTCTTATAGATAGACCGCCCTCCTACAATCTTGGACAGTATCAGAAGCGAAATATAAAATATTTCAGCTTGCATTGCCACAAGGTAAAGCTATAGAAGGACGACCAAGCAAACTCT
>Ga0268276_1000083_pt1 | contig 103208 bp, 118 predicted proteins | sample saktaG_4_FD_190145 | JGI IMG/M metagenome (GOLD analysis project Ga0268276, IMG submission 190145) | Saline water microbial communities from Sakinaw Lake, British Columbia, Canada - sak_2010_1_5_45m | ecosystem: Environmental > Aquatic > Non-marine Saline and Alkaline > Saline ... | reverse complement strand
AGCCAATAAGCATGCCATTCCTTTTTGATTATTCCTTTTTCAAAAGCATCTTTTATTTTCATTTTTATTGGTTCTGAATTCTTTTTCTGGATTTCTTCAGAATAGATGAAAACTTCAACATCTGGAATTGCATAAGGGCACTTCTCTTCTTTTGGATTAATAAAATACTCGATTTCCATTTGTTCGAATTCTCTCGAACGGAATAAAAAATCTCTTGGAGCAATTTCATTTCTAAATGCTTTTCCAATCTGGGCTATTCCGAAAGGAAGTTTAAGTCTCGCATTGTCATAAACATATTTAAAATTTGTAAAAATCAGTTGTGCTGTTTCAGGTCTAAGATAAGACTTGATTGAGTCTCCTTCAACAGGCCCAACCTGGGTTGTAAACATCGGATTAAACTCTCCTTTAATCTCAAAGTCAGGATTATCTTTGTAATTCTCTGCTTCAAATTTGTCGATTTTAAGTTTTTCTTTTGTTTTTTTGTTCACAATTGCAACATCCACGAAACTTGAAACATGTCCTGAGGCAACCCAAACCTGTGGATTTGTTATAATGCTCCCGTCAATTCCGACAATATCTTCTCTTTCTGCTACATGAAATTGCCACCATAATTTTTTTATATTATTCTTCATTTCAACTCCCAAATGGCCAAAGTCCCAGAAACCGGCAAATCCTCCATAAAGTTCTCCTGATTGATAAACAAATCCTTTACGCTTGCAAAAAGTCGTTAATTCTTCAATTGAAATTTTTTGAATTTCCATCTTGGTTTCGGATAGTTTCTCCTTTTTAATATCTTGTTTTTTATTCTTTATTTTTTCTTTTTCTTGCATAGGCCTTTTTCCATTTTCTAAATTTTTAATAATTTCTTTTGCTCTTTTCTCTGCTTCTTTCTTTGACTTCCCAAGATAAGCCAGGGTCTTTGTTTTTACTTTCCCCTCTACTCTTTTGTTTTCATTTAGATAGAAGTATTCTTTTCCATGAATATTTTTTTTAACGATAAATGCCATTAATTACCCACTACAAAGAGATATTTAAATGTTTTGTAGGCACTACTTATAAAGTTTGATTTAAAATTTGCTAAAAAGAAATTTTATACTTCTTTTTTACGTTGAAATAGAGTTTTTAGTGTTTTTCCAGAACTTCTTATCTTTTTTACAACAAACAATGCTAAAACCAAAGAAACCAGAACAATTACAATAATAGCAATTTCACCAGTACCAATATCTTCGAAGATTGCTGCTCCTCCAATAGGTGCACCAAGAACAATTGGCTCTCTTACAGAACTTGAGTATATTTCTGAATTATAATTAATAACTAATTCAAGCTCTCCTTCTAGAGATTCATTAATCGGCATGTTAGCAGTGAATTCTTTAGTTGCGTTTGCCTTAAGACTTCTATTTTCTTCAATAAATGCAACCTCTTCAGCCCCTGCTCCAATAAGTAAAAACTTAAGTGCTACATCCTGGGCCTCTCCTGTAAGCTCTCCTAAAGAATAAATTATTCTTACCTTATCTAATCTTGTTCTATCTGCAGCAATTAGATCAAATTCGAGTTTCTTAGTTTCAACCTGCAAAACAAATTGCTTTGAAACATATACTTGAGAACATCTAACAATAACACTCAAAGCATACTCTCCTTCTTCAATTTCTTCAGGAACATTAACACTAAAATTAAAATTAGCTGTATTTCCTATTCCAATATCTGTTATTCCATCACCTGCAAAAGAAATCCACTCAGCATAATCTCCACTAGCTTCAAAAGAACAAGAACTCAAAAAGACTTTTCCACTATTTATAACATTCCATGCAATTTCAGAAGAAGCTCCTGGATTTAATTTAAGATTTTCAATATTATCTGCATTAAGAGAGGGCATTGGAGCCTGAGTATAGGTACAGGTTCTGTTCTCAACACGTTTCTCAACTCCACAATTTTCTAAATCCTTACAAGTTTTTGTTTGAGTTTCAGAAGATGGACATATTTCTGGAGTCCACGTACTACAATTCCAAGAAGGCACGCATGTTAGACTAGGAACAGATTCCTGACAGGAACCGTCATACCAGTGTCCTCCCGCTTCTGTACAGTTTGTTTCTACACATAAGTTTAAATTATCAGAATCGCAAACATCTCCAGTACACCGTCCGCTAATTATAATAGTTTCACAAGAAGTACAATTAGTTTTACATCCAACTACACAAAGAGTACAATTAACAATATCAGTACAATTCTGCTCAGTAGTTTCCCACCAAGTATAATTCGCATCTTCACAATAATTTTCAGAAAGAGTTATATTTTCAACACATTCACCAATTACAACATCGATACATTCAGTACAATTAGTTTTACATCCAACTACACAAAGAGTACAATCGACAATAGCAGTACAATTCTGCGCTGTTAAATTTTCCCAGACATATCCTGCATCTTCACAAGCTGTCTGGTTTTCATATTCATCAAAAACAAAAAATCCCGTAGGCTGCCCCCCCCAATAATAGACAATAATTATGCCCAATGCAATAATCGCAGCAATAACAAGAAATGAAATTTCTTTTCTCATTTTTATTTAAATGGAAAAACGAGCGAACTCGTGAACCTCTTTTTCATAGAATGTTAAAGAAATACCTCTTTAAAAAGTTTTTTGATATGGAGTATATAGTTAAAAATAATTCAATTCAACAAAAATTTGTTAATTTTCAAAAAGCGAGGACTGGGATTCGAACCCAGGAATACTCGGGTTCTGCTCTTACCCTAAGAGTAGAGTTAGGAATCTTGTTCCAAACTGCAACCGAGCGCGTTAACCACTTCGCCATCCCCGCAGCGTTTAATTTATTGAACGATGCTGACAGAATCTCTGATTCTAGTCTACGTATGCTCACGAAATCATTGGATTTAAGTGTGTATGCTTAACCTGAACAATCATGCCCTAAAACGACGTCGCTAAGGCGTTTTTAGGAATTGCCCAAAGGACAATGCCCGGGACAGGATTTGAACCTGCGACCTACTGCTTGCCACGGATTTCCGGAACAAGTTTATTCCCTCACGGAAATATTCCCTAGAAGGCAGTCGCTCTATCCAGGCTGAGCTACCCGGGCTTCTTTTAAAAAACAAGAAAGAATTCTATTTAAAATCTTTCTATTTAAAATCTAAAGAAAAAGCAGGAAGAAAATTAAACTCCAATAACGTCTAAATCGCGGGGAAGATAAGATTCTTTAAAGATTTTTTTAGCTTCTTCTAAAACTCTTTTTAAATCCTTAGAAAATCTCTGGCTGATATGAGTTAAGAAAAGTTTTCTAACTCTAGCTTTTTTTGCTATTTCTGCTGTTTGACTAACAGTAAGATGCAGATATTCTTTTGCTTTAGTTTTGAGTTCAGGCATAAACGTAGATTCACAAATTAAAATATCTGAATTTTTTACAAAAGGTATAATATTTTTATTAAAAGAAGTGTCCAAAACAAAAGAAATTATTCTATCCTCTTCTCTAGAAGTAAGATTTTTTGCAGAATATTTTTTTCCTTCATGGTATATATTTTTTCCTTCTTTTAATTTTCTTAAATTTGGGCCATTCGGAATTTTTATTTTATTTAGTTTTTTCTTATCAATTCTTATTTTTCCTTTTAAAGTAAACTTATAAGCATTGCAAGGAATTCCATGAGTCATATTTTCTGCTTCAATAGAAAAATTCTCATTTTCAAAGAATTTGCCACTAACTTCTTTTACTATTAGGGGGTATTTCTCTCTAATTCCAAATAAATTTAAAAGATTTTTCATTAATTCTCTTGTTCCTTTTGGCCCATAAATGAACAGAGTTTTATTATAACCACTAAGAGCAAGAGTTTTCAAAAGTCCTGGAATTCCAAGTACATGATCTGCATGCCAATGAGTTATCAAAATTCTTGTTATTTTACACGGATTTCTTTTTGCTTTTCTAAATTGTCTTTGAGTTCCTTCTCCGCAATCAATAAGAATATTTTCCTCTAAGTAAGTCAAAAGCACAGCAGGATGATTTCTTACTGCGCTTGGTACAGAATCACTTGTTCCAAGAAAAGTGATATTTATTTTTTCTGCCATAATTCAAAATAAATCCTACTAGTTAATAAAAGTAACTAAAATAGAAATCATTCTTTCCTTAAGGCTGTTGATGCTGGAGAAATAAATATAATAGTATCTCCTCTTAAAAAAGTCAATCCAAGATTTCTTTTTATTTCATTGTTCTCCATTTCTTTTATGTTGTCAAGAACCAAGTTGATATGGATATCAAATGCTAGTAGAGTACCAACGAACTGTTTATCTCCCTTCAAATGAACGAGAATTTCTTTTCCTTTTGAATTGTTCAAAAGGTCAAGAGGTCGCTCAATTCCGTTAACCATTTTTATTTTTTATTTTATGTAGTTTTTGTATTCTATCACCTGTAGGTTTTTATTTATAAACATTTCGTTATTAATATTTCTTAGAATATTCATTCGAAAATTAAATGTGTGTCTCTTATTAAAATAGAAAGTTATATAAATAAAAAAAGGGGTTGCATTAATATAAAAATTAAAAATATCCTAAGAGATAAATAAAAAAAGCAAATACATTTTTTTAAAATGCCTAGACTAAAATTAAAAAATTTTGTAAATTTCACTTTATAAAAAATGAAAAAAGGAAGAAAAATTTCTGGTGGAAAATATCATAAGGCAAGAAAGAAGAAACTTTATGAGATGCCAGGTCAGAAAAGAATTGTAAAATTAGGGGAAGATAAAAGAAGAAGCCTAATTGTTCGGGGAGGAAATTCGAAAACCTTTCTTCTAAAATCAAAATTCATAAATGTTCAAATTAAAAATAAAAATAAAAAACTAGAAATAAAAAATGTTCTTGAAACTCCTTCAAATAGATTCCTTGCAAGACAGAATATCCTAACAAAAGGAACAATTGTTGAGACAGAATTAGGAAAAGCCAAAATAACAAATAGGCCAAGTCAAGAAGGCATGATTAATGGAATTCTAATCGAAAGTGAGCAATAAAAAGCAAAATTCTAAAAAGAAAGCCTTATAAAGGGGAAAAATTTATAAAGGTTGCGAATAACTTTATTTTTAAAGTTTGTTGTAAACCAGGAAGTAACAAAAAATGTTCTTATATTCTTAAAATGGCATTTATAAAGAAATGTCCTGAATGTGGAAGTATTCATCTTACTTACGATTCTCATCTTGGAGAAATCATTTGTAATGACTGCGGGCTAGTTGTCGAGGAAAAAATGGTTGACACAGGAATTGACCTGCAAGGAAAATTTGACAAAGGAGAGAAAAAAGGCAGGGGTGGTGCACCAACAAGCATTCAAAAATTCGACAAAGGACTCACTACTAATGTGGGTGAGATTTCAGATATATACAGATTAGAACCAAAGCAAACTAGAAAATTTCTAAGATTGAAAAAGTGGCAAGAAAGAGTGTCCACAAGCATTGAAAGAAACCTTAGACTTGCAATGGCTGAATTAAGAGTTATTGCTTCTTATCTAAATCTTCCAAATGTTGTAAGAGATGAAGCTGCCAGAATTTATAATTATGTTGTGCAAAGAGGGCTTGTTCGTGGACGTTCAATGGAATCTGTAATCGCAGCCTGCCTCTATGCTGCATGTCGATCTTATAATATACCACGAACTCTAGACGAAATGGCAACAGCTTCTGATGTAGAAAGAAAAGAAATAGGAAGAACATATCGATTTATTATAAGAAAGCTCGGAATAAAAGTAAATCAAAGCTCTCCAAAAGATTACATTTCAAGATTTTCTTCTGTTTTAAAGCTCTCACCAAAAACGCAAAATGATGCTCTTAAGGTTCTCAAAAGAGCAGAGGATGTTGAATTAACTTCTGGGAGGGGGCCTGCAGGAATTGCTGCAGCAGCATTATATGTAGCAGCTTTAATGAATGATGAGAAAAAAACACAAAGGGAAGTTGCAGACATTGCAGGAATTACAGAAGTAACAATAAGAAATAGATATAAAGAATTAATAGAAAAACTTGAACTTGAAGACAAAATAAAACAAAAAGAAAACGAGATTAAATCAAAAAAATAAATTAATTCTCAAATAGATTTAATAAAAAAAACCGCCTTTGGTTGGCTTTAGATAAAGTATTCCACCAAAAATAAGTAAAAAGCCTGCTATTAGAACAATCCATTTACTAATTGATTGAATAAACAAAGGCATTGAAAGAAAATTAAATCCGGTGTTTATGATATAAATTCCAAATATTAAGTAGATAAAAAAGAAAAATATTTCTAAACTTTTTGACATTTCTTAAATAATTAGAATAGATTTAAATATCTTGCGAATAATATTTTTAAAGCAGAAATCTACATGCTGGAGTGCGGGAGTGCCGGAGTGGTCAAACGGGTCAGGTTTAGGACCTGATGGCTTAGTGCCTACATAGGTTCGAATCCTATCTCCCGCATTTGAAATAAAATGAAAAATGCGACAGAACATTCACTTGTCTCGCATCTTTACGCCAGTACAGGACTTCTATGCAAATAAACAGGATTAGTATTTTCTGTTAAATATACATTTTGATATCCATAGGTCCTACTTCCTCCGCCTATCCAATCAAATATTCGTGCATATCCTTTTTCTTTATTCTCCCATCCAATAAATATGACAGCATGAGATGATTTATCTGTCCATGCAACATCTAACCAATCTCCTGGTTGAATTTGGTCTAGCTTTTGCTGATAATTTAATGCGCCGAGAGGATATTTACAAGAGCTTGCTCCTGTTGGCACAAGAAAGATAATTGCATTTTGAGCATCTTTATCTTCACCTATAATTATTATCTCTCCATCTATATTATATTGTTGACCTGACTTATCAGAATATGTACATCCAAAATCAACTGCTGCGCTTCTATAAACAAATTCAATTGAATGAAAACAAGAAGAACCAGGGGCAGGTTTTCCATTAAGCTCCTCTACTGTTTTCAAAACTCTTTTTTGAGGATCTGATATTGCTAATACTGCTTCTGTAGGACTTGGAACAGGACAAGTTTCGGCTTCAGAAGGAGTTTCAATCGAAAATTCTACTGCATCAATTTGAAAAATTAATGCAGATCCTTGATAAAATGATTTTTCTCTAAGTGCTCCTACTAAATTTTTAAATTTCTCTATTAAAGGTCTTAAATTTTCTGTTTCGTACGCAAGTGCTAATTGCGCTGTATCTGATGCAGATGAAATGTTCTCTGAAACTGAAAACCATTGTTCTTTATTATCAGACCACTTCCATTTTTTTAAAGAATCATCATATTCAAAATAAAAAGTTAATGGTTCATATGATTGGAATGTAAATCTTTTATTGTGTGAAAATTCAATTCTTTTTGTAGATAAATACACATTAGACAAAAAACCGCCATCTTCATTCTGGGTTGTTTTGTAAATCAACAGCATAAGCCCATCTAAATAAGACTTATCAACTAAACTATTTGTAAGTTCTTGATTTTTCGTGGATAATTTTCCATATTCTGGAAGAGTTTTATCTATAGGAAACCATTCTTCTGTTTTTTGTTCTCCAGTAAGAGAAAAATACCACTTACTTTTAGAGTATATGTAATAAACCTTGTTTTTGCCTAATCCGAGGGTTCCTCCAGACTCATATTCAAGAATTGGAGATGTTATTCCTATGTTATCTATAGGGGTTCTGTAATCAGAAACAGTTTCAGTTTTATCGCTAGGAGGAGTTTCAGTTTTATCGCTAGTAGTTTCTGTACCTGCAATAGATACTTTTAGCGAGATAGCAAGATTAGCGAGTGCTTTAGAAGCATCTCCTCTTAATAATGTTAGATAGCCTTTTTGATAATTAAAATAGACTTTGTCTAAATTTTCATTTACTTTTTTTATTTTTTCAGTCAAAACATTTTCATTTTCAATTTCCTTAACAAGCTCATCAAAATTTTCAACATAATCTGAACCATTCATTAAAATTGATAAGTAATTAGTAGACACCTCGCTCAGAGTTGCGTTTTCAATTGTTCCTATTTCTATTGTGTCCTTAACACTTTTAGTATCAAGCCAGCATTTTATTGCAGTAGTGTCGCAATAACCAACTTCTTTCCATCTTGCTTTCTCTGTCCCCGCATAAGAGTCTGTTGTTTTTCCAGGATTATCTGTTGAACAGATTCTAATAATTCCTCTATTGTAAATTGCAGGATTTAGCAATTCAGTTGCTCCTGCCTGAAGATTTGGATTTAATAAACTAAGAAGACTAGATGTTCCAGAGACACATTCAGTTGAACTAGTAACATCTGTTTGTTTAGCTTGTTGGGCAACAAAACTATCTGATATATACTGGACAGCAAAATCAGTTGAAACCTGCTTAAATCCACACTCTTCTTGATTATTTACAACAATACAAAGTTCATTATATCCTGAAGGAGCTGTGAAATCTTCTGTATTTGATGCACTCTCTCCTGTAGCAATAAATCCTCTTGCAACAAGTCTTCTAGAAGAAACATCTTGATAATAATAACCAACATCTCCTTTTAGATAAACCTCATAATAAGCAGGTAAATCTTTTCCAGCATAAATATGATAAAATACCTTATATTGTGAAATTGGTGGAACAGTTGCTGTTGTAAAAGGTATTTCCTCAAAACTTCCATAAAATTGAGACGGAGAATCAGGAGCTATCAAAGCATCAAAAAGTTCTCCATTTCCTAAACCAGGAATCGAAAGCCAATTTTTACAAAATTCAGTTCCAACTCCTTCAAGTGATCTTGCTTTAAAAGCAGCATAAGAATTAGCTGCATAATACTGGGTAAAGAAATCCACAGAATCTCCTGCTTTTTCCCATGCATCTTTAGCACTAAGATACTCTCCTCCTCCGCGAACATCTTGTCCAACTATCTTGCTTATTAATTTAGGAACAACGTATTTTACAGCAGGTAAAGATTGCTTCCAGAAAAATTCACACATATAAACAGAATTTAAATAATCACAAATTCCAACTGTTTGCCCTGTTTTCAAACTAGTTTCCAAACATTCTTGATAAGATTCCATAACACTTAGATAACCATCAATTCCTGCATGAACTCCTGAAAGACAAACAGGAACAATAACTTCTGGGAAATTAGGAAGACAAAGAGCAATGCTTCCTGCTATTCCTGATTGAATTACATCTTTTACAGTATAGGCACCACCTAGATTACATCGTGAACTTGGACAAACAACAGGGTCACAAACATTAAACATAAGATTGCAGTCTTTAGGAGACATAAAATCTTGACATTGTATATCGGGATTGCCAAAAGTAGGTTCTCCTAATGAAATAGATTTTCCGAGTATATTCACTTTATTGCTCATTCCTGATTTGTAAGCTCTTTGGGCTTGCGAGATTGCAAGCTGTGCATTATTAACTAATTTAGATGCCTCGCTCGAATCAAGTCCTGGAAACGAGTCATATGTTTGTCCTGTTGCGCGATTAATCATCTGGCAGATATCATCTCCTCTTCCAGAATCAGTAAGCTCAAAGAATTCTTCTTTTTTATTTGATCCAACATTACACAGCCAGAAACTTGAAACTCTTCCAGAATCATCAACAGGTTTTATTGCGCCAAGTATTGGAATAGATGGTTTAATTGCAGCATACCATCCATTTGAAGTGTCAAAAGGAACAATTGCAGGAACACCCTTATAATTTCCAGTTTCATAATATCTTAACACCATTGTTGTAGACGGATTTTTATATGTGGTTTTGTCGAATTGCCTAAATATAAATTTATTTTTTATTTCTTGATATGCTGATAAAGTACTATCTATTTTGTTTCCCATAGTATCATAAATTTCTTTAACTCTATAGGTTTCTCCTGCTTTTTCAAGTTCTATGATATAATCTTTTCCACCATAAATCAATGTTTGTGCAGGAACATTCGCAGGAATTTGGCCAACTTGCTGGGTTGTTGTTTTTCCTTCATACACTTCTGTAATCGCGGTTCCTTGAGCACGAACACTTACTCCTAAATCTTTCAAACCATCTGGAAGTTTATCTTTAAGAGTATTTACGGCAATTTTATCTCTTGAATTAACCCAAACATCTCCTAAACTTGCTTCTAAATTCTTTTTCGCAATTTCTTTTATTTTGGCGTCTTCAGAATTCAAAAGTTTAGAATTCAATTGAATCTCTCTTGCCTGAGTTAAAGTAATTGTTTCACTATTGATTCCTTTAATTATCTCTGAAACATTCACATCAGAGCCGCTAATTTTAACCTTCTCTAGTTTATTTACAATATTATTCAAATCATTCTTAAACTGTGGGTCTTCATCAACAAATCTTTTCATTAATGCATCTGTATCAACAACATCTTCTCCTAAAAAATCAGTTCTCTTAGTTATTCCTTCTTGAAGTTCTTTGTATTTGTTATTTTGCTCTTGTATTATTTTAGTAACTTCTTCTACATTGGAATCTATCTTATCAGAATTCGCTAACAAACAAGAGTCCACTGATTGTCCTGTTTTAATCTTTTCTACCTCACAAAATTCAAACCATCCTCCAGATTTCCTCATAACCATTTCTCTTGCAATTCCTTCACCTTTAAGATTTGCAAAGAAATTTTTAATAGTAAGTGCTGTCCCTGTAACAAGACATGCTGCTTTACCTGCTTTAACCACGCTGCCTAATTTTTCATTTAGATTTTTCCATTGAGCAATTGTTTTATTAAGTTTTTCAATTCTCTCTTGTGTTTTTTCAGGAGTAAGTTGTATTCCCCTTTTTTCAATTCCTATCTTAAATGAAAATGTTGCGTTAGTTGTTTCGCGTTCTATGCGTGGAATAACAGAAACCTTTGCTACTTTTTTAAGATTAATTGTGGTTACGCCAATACGATAATTATTGCTTCCGACAAGCTCATAAGAATTTAAATTTATCTTTACAGTGCTTCCAACTGTAGTTGCTGCTCTACTTATCCCGCTAATATCAAAAACAGCATAATCTTTTTCAAGCCCAATTAAAGAAATATATTCTGATTCATTAACATATACTCTATCATTCAAACGCAAATCTCTAGAACCAGTAAAATTCACAGATGTTCCGCTAATATCAATTGTTACGCCTAAATCTTCAAAAGAAGGTTCTTGAATTCTAACCATTGAAATACTGTAAACTTTTCCTCCAATCTCAACATCTTTTGAAGAAGCATCAAAACTTGAAAGTTTATGAGAATCTTGGCAAACATCTGGAACATCAAAATTTGAATATTTTTCTTCAAAATTCCTGCACAAATCCATAATTGTTCTCATTTGTTGCGCTTTATACGCAAGACCTATCATTTCAGTTAAAGCCCTTTGTCCTAAAGTTATTTGCTCTTCTTGAGGATATTTTTCACTAGGATAATTACCTATAATCGCATTATAATCCTTCATAGCATTATCATAATATTCCTTAAATAAAGGATAAAACCGAGAAGTATCTGCATCTCTTGCACCTGCAAATCCAATAAGTTTTATATTTTTTCCAAAAAGTTCTTTTGCTGGTTCATTAACATTGATGTCCTTAAAAGCTTGTCCTTCTATTATTCCCCTAAGAATTAGTCCTGTTCCAGATAAAACAGATTTAAGTGCATTAATCCCTCTCTCCGCAATTGTGCTGCTTTTTTCGGGTGAAGGATATTTATTTAAAAATTTTCCAATAGAAGTTAAATCACTATCACTTAATTTCTCTGCATTTCCAGGAATAGCGGCAAGAGTGACCGTTAGATTTTCTTCTTTTCTTGTATCTCCTTTTGTTCTAGCATAAACAAGATAAACAGATTTTCCAGTTTCTTTTCCGTCTTTAATCTCTGCGTATAATTTCTCACCAAGACTATAATTTCTTGCAACTCCACCCATCTCAAGCACAATTTTTGGATTTATGCTTAGAGAAAAGGTATTTGTTTTTACATCTTCTCTACAAGTTATTTCTACTGATTCAATAACACCTCTTTTATCTAGATTTTTTACATAACATTTTTCATCGATGAATTTCTCTCCTTTTTTTAAATCAAAATAATCTCCATTCACATTTAATTTGACCATCGTATCAGGATTTTCAATTCCATTAAGTTTTAATTGTAAACCACCCATACAATAATCAAAACCAGGCATGAGTATTTCTCTTGAGGTTTTTCCTATTTCAATCGGAACAGTTGCAACAACTTTTTTGTCTGTTTTTGCTAAACTATATGTTTCTCTATCTGAATAAATCGAAATTGTTGCTCTATCATCTTCAACAGAATCTACTCTTAGATAACCTCTTCCTTGCCAAAAACCATATCTTTTAAAATTTTCATTCCATTCTGCGTCACTCATTACAGGAAGATAAAATGATGCTTGTCCTACTCCAAACGCATTTTTAATATCGTATTTTATTACAGCAGTAATATTTCCTTCAACAAAACTAGGCATTGCAGATTCGTTTTTTTGTTGTTTTAAAACAATAACTGCATAACCTATATTGTTTGCTAAAGAAGAAGTCACCTGAAAACCGGCTTTTCCCAATGCAGCTTGCGCAGGATAATATCCAATTCCAGAAACTTCTTTAGGAGTATTTCCTCTAAAAGAAACATAATCTATTGCGTCAACATTTATTAAAGGATTAAGTTTTGTTGCCATAATCGGACAAAAAACAGGAACATTTTGCTCTTCAAGCAAATCACTTCTCACAACAGAAGGAATACATCCTGTAGGAGAAACATAAAGAAGAAAATCCTGTCCTGCCTGGCAAAGATTTCTGTTAAAACTTCCGTCAGCACCATATACAAAAGGAAAGTAGGTATCTCCAGTAGAATATTGCACGCCAACATATTGGCTATATCCTGTAACTGATCGAGAATATGATTCTGCTGAAGCCAGATTAATAAGCAGAACACTTGCTAGGAAAATTACAAATAAAGAAATATTCAAAACAATTCTCTGTTTTTTATTTCTGATTTCTTTTTTCATTTTATAAAAATTTTATTTCAAGGCTCTTAGCCTCAAATAAAAGATGATTGTTTTGCAATTGCTCAAGATTTTCAGGTTTTGAGATACTTTCTGTAGATATCTCAATATAACCCGGCCTCATTAATTCTGATTCTAAAACATAATAATTCTGCGTTCCACCTCCAGAAAGAACCTGCGAAATAGTTTGCTCTGGAATTTCAATCTCAAAACACCTTTCATGCTTTAATCCCAGAACCCCAAGAATTCCTGCTCTTGGGACATCTAAACATTGCTCTGTAGTCATTCCTTCTAAATTAATTGAAGAATTTTGAAAGATATAAACCTGAATTTCATACTGTCCTTCTCCAAGCTCTGCAATTCTTTGCTCTGGATAAACAAGTGTTTTTGTTGAGTCCTCTGAAATAAAATAAATTATTGCATTTCCATTATAATTTACTCTGTCAAGTTTTAATTGAATTCCCTTAGAATAAAGTTTTTCCATAATTATATTTACACTTCCAGAAGAGACTGTTGAAAACAAATATCTTGTTTCTTTAAATCCAGAGGCTCTTGCTGAAACATATCCATTTACACACTGAGGGAAATTTTCAACAAGCATTCCTGCATCAGATGTCTTTCCAATATTGCATTTGTTCGCAAAGCATCCAAAAGAAATATCAGCTTCTATTGGATTATTCTTTTTATCTATAACTTTGACTGTTATTTGTGTATTTTTATACTTGCAAAGATCAAGATCAGCCTCTTCTACAGCTTCAGCATCTAGAGGTTCTCTTGGATTATTTCCTTGTATAATAACAGCCATAGGAAACTGAAAGATTTCATCTCCAGATTGAACCTGTATCATAACAGGATATTTTAAATCATAAACAAAATGATACGGAACATAGCAAAATCCAAGAATTCCTAAGCCTGGTTGATTTCCAACAGGAGTAGACAAAAGAATATTCCCTTCTGCAGGAGAAACTTCAAAAGTATTTGGCCAGTTTTTTGAATTCAAAAAGCGAACTTCTTCTTTTACAGGAATATCAACAAAGAAATAATCGTCTCTTGCGCTTTTTGTTGTAAGAGCAAAAGTATTTACCTCGATAGCTTCTTGCAATTCATCAAAAACCTCGTCTGCTTTCCAAATAAGAGGAGAACATGTAATCTCTGCACCATCAACAGGCGCATAATTCCATAGAACATCCAAGCCATACTCTTCTAAAAACAGAGTCTCTTGCTGGTTATCATAAACTTTTTTTGCAGAATCATACAAAGAACCTAATTTCGAACGCACAGTAACTTTATGATTTCTTACAAGAACACTCTCCTCGTTTTTTACAATTCTTAAAGGAGCATCTAGACTAATTTCAACTTTATCTTCTTTGATTGTAACTTTTGATTTTGGCTCTGTTAACGAGATTTCAAAACCTTCTGAATAATACGAAGTAAAATCACAATTATTTATTTTTTGCTCAATAAAAGCACTTAGTTGGTCCTCCATCATTCTTTTTGTTGGAACTTGTTCTTTCTCTAAATTATTTCCAGAGACATAATACCAATAAGGTACTGGATTTCCTAAAAAATTAAGTTGCGATGAAAAAGGCATATAAGAAGAACCAGGTTCAAATTCTGGTAGATAAATATATCCTCCTTGAGAATTCAGAACACTTATTCCAGTAGTTGTTGCTCCATCTAAACACGCTAAAAAATTTGCATAAACAGGCTCCATCTGTGCTGGAATAGCTGTTTCAGTCATAGAACCCCTTAAAAAAAAGTAAATCAGTGCTCCAACCACAATAAGAATTGCAATGATAATAAAAATCGTTACCTGTCCTTTAGAATTTTTCATAAAAAAGCCCCCTTTTCCTCTTTTTAGCTTCATAAAAAAAATATGGGAATTATGTATATAAATTTATTGATAAAAAAGAGAATAAATGAAAATTCAGTCCCTCAATTAATAATGCATTCTTCCTCTCTTAAAATAACTAAATCCTCCAATAATCAGCAAAATTCCTCCGATAAAAATTATCCACGGCTCAACAGAAGAAAATAATTCAGGTATAACAATAACTCCAAAAGGATAATTCAAAAAATAAAGTGCGAATAATATGTATAAAAACATAACCAAACCCCTTATTTTTTTAGAAGCGCTATAACTACTGTATCTCATATCTAAATATCAGATTTCTTATATTTAAATCTTATGAATTTTTTGAAAAAACATAAGATAAAACTCTAAAAAGATTTTTATAAGTAATAAACTTCTTTTTCAGAATAAGGCCCTGTAGGCTAATGGTAGACCTTGTCCTTGACGTGGACAAAGCCCCAGTTCGATCCTGGGCAGGGCCATTCAGGCATAAAAGACTTTAAAAACTCGTTTTCTTTTTTTCCAGAGACTTAAATACTAGATTTCGTCAAATTAAATTCCAGAAATTTAATAATGAAAATTCCGAAAACAACAAATAGATTTTGTCCATACTGTAATAAAAAAACCAAGCAAAAAATAAAGTTGGTTTCAACAGGAGCGAAAAGAGGAGCTCTAAAAAGAGGGAGTATCTCAAGAGCTAAGGCCAGAGGACTCGGTAGAGGTATAGGGAACAAAGGTAAATGGGGCTCTAAACCAGCTGTATCAAAATTCAAAAGAAAAACAAAAACTAATAAAAAAACAAATTTCCTTTACGTCTGTGAGGTTTGCGGAAAATCTAAATATCAGAAAAAAGGAAAAAGAGCAGGAAAGGTGCTACAAGAATAAAAATGGCTCAAGCAAAAAAAAGAAAAAAGTTTTTTGATGTAAAAATACCAATAATAAAGAAAGAAACCCAGTTATATGGATATGAATTAAAGGAGTTAGAAGGAAGAAATATAATATATGATCTAACACGATTTTTGAGAGGAAAAGGAGCAATTCTTAAATTAAATGTAAAAATTAAAGACAATTCAGCTTTAGCAGAACCAAAAGAATTGATTGTTCTGCCTTATTTTATAAGAAAAATGGTCAGAAAAGGCACAAATTATGTTGAAGATTCTTTTTCAGCTGAATGCAAAGATGCTTTTTTAAGAATAAAACCATTTCTAATAACAAGAAAAAAGGTTTCGCGGGCTGTGAGAAAAGCTCTTAGAGAAAAAGCCAGAGAAGAATTAATAAATTACGCCAAGGCTAAAACTGTTGAAACCCTCTTTGATGAACTTATGAAAAATAATATTCAAAAATTCCTAAGTCTTAAGCTTAAAAAGATTTATCCTTTATCGTTCTGTGAAATTAGAGTTTTTAAGCTGGAAAAATTAAAAGAAAAAGTCCAAGCAGATATCGCTAAGACACCAGAAAAAGAAAAAAAGCAAGAATACGCCCGTGGACTAAAATTATTAAAAGTAATTTTGTAAAACCTCTTTGCAAAACAAAGCCTGTGGAGGGAATTGAACCCCCGACCTACGCATTACAAGTGCGCCGCTCTACCCCTGAGCTACACAGGCAGTAGTTCTTTGGATATTTTGCGAAATTCCTTTTATTGTTCTAATGAGAAGTACGGGTTTAAAAGATTTCTTATTTCTTCTTTTTGATAAATTTTTTAAAAAATCTAAATTCTGACAAAAGATTAGGAATTGCCCAAATCACAGAAATAAATCCTATCACAAATATATACACATAATAACTATTAATATCGTCTCCTATGAAGGGCTTGCCTGTAAAAGAAAAATAGATTAAAGACACACCAACATAAGTTAACAGTACAGCTAAAAATTTCTCTATAATGTTTTTTGGATCAGAAAGAAGCTTTTTTTCAAATAACAAAATTAAAAGATAATACAAGATAAAAACCGAAACAATTATTAGATATGCTAAATTAGCCATTTTATAAAAAAGACCGACTAGTTTTTAAATCTATTTTTCAACAAATTCGGCTCTTCCATCTTCTACAAGAATTTTCGCTACTTCGCGAGGTATATTTGCTATTTGACCTTTTTCAAACGGTCCAATTTTTTCTCCTTCTATATCCAAAAATTCTCCAACACCTTCATTAAATAGGATAAGTTCATTTTTGGATTCTTCAACTTTTTTATTGCTCAGAATTTCATTAATCTTTTTGTCAGAAACCTCTATATTTTTCATCAGCTCTTCAAACATAATTCTTTCAAAGGGGAGCATATTTTCAAAATCTTGTTTTGAAATTCCAGTTTCTGCTGCAATAAGAACAAGATTAAGTATTTTTTTCCTACGCCTTATTATTAATTCTCTAAAAAGAGTTATAGCATTTTCTAATTGCTTTTTTGTCTTAGCTATCATGTCGGAAAGAACATCGTCATCTTTTAGAGAGAGTTGTTTTTTTTCTTGTAGATATGTCGAAACCTCTGCTACAAAATTCTTAGATAGGGGTTGAATTTGGTCTGAATATCTTTCTTTCCGGGTTGCCTCATAAATATCACTATATGTTATCATTTTTCTTTATTTCTTGTTAGTTTAAGTAATTAAATTGTTTCAAAATTAAAAAATCTGCCCTATTTTTAACAATTGCTATAGTAAAATACAACCAATATTCAAAACAGTTATTTTAGAAATCCTACTTTCTCCAGCAATTCATTGCTTGAAAATCTTCCTAAATTGCCATTTTTTGCATTTTTCTCGCAAAATTTTTCTCTAATTTGCTCTAATTTTGGCATATTTTCTGTTTTTTCATCTAAAGTTTGAGAATTTTTCTTTTGAGAAAAAAGAATTTTTTTATTTGCTGCCTGAAAAAATGATAAAAATTTACTTTTTGGTTTTGGTGGTTTATCATTATAAAACAAAACCGGAACAGGGTCTGCTGAATGAGATTTAAGCTTACATGGAGTTGAGTGGTCTCCTGTAACAACAATCTTTATTTTGTTTTGGGTTGCAAAATCTTTTAAAAACTTAAATAAAACTCTATCTAAATACTCTATCATTAATTTTTTTTCAATTGGTTTATTATCATGTCCGGGAGTATCTGTTTCTTTTATGTGAATATAAGCGTAATCAAAACCTTTAATATTTCTTTTTAAAACTTTAATAGAAAAATTGCAGGCTTTCTTCAAGCCATCCCAAAGATTTTCATATGAATCAAGGGTTTTCATTTTTGGATAATCAAAAGAAAAGACAGTCATTCCGCTTATTTTAGAGAAACCTATTTCAAGAGGCATATACACAATAGAAAGCCACCTTCTATAAAATTTTAATTTTGGTGGTTCAATTCCGGCTCCCCTCATCAAAAGAAAATTAGCAGGCAATAATCCTCTTTTTCTTCTTTCTTCATTAAGGGGGTGTTTATCAAGAACCTCAAAAGCTTTTTCAATAAATTCATTAAGAATATTTACAGTATACTGTGTGTTTTCTTCTTCATCTAAAGCCTTAAAATTTCCTATTTTATCTACTATTCGCACTACCCCTTTTAAATAAGTTGTATCGTTTCCTGTAACATTGTCTGAAAATCCCCCTTTTAGAACTAAAACCGCGCGATGTTGAATTGTTGATTTAAATACGAATTTGCATGGAAGCTTTATTTTATTTAATGCCTTAGAAAGAATTTCTGCTTCAGCTGTTGTAAGTGTTCTTCCGGCTCTTCTATCAATTATACTTCTGTTTTTTAAAGAATCAATTGTTGCGAAATTAACGCGCAAAGCCAAATCTCCCCTCGTAATTTTTAAATCTGTTCCTCTTGCTTCAAGTTGCCCCCGTGTACTATCAAGAATTGTATTTCCAAAAAGGGAAGTGATGGCATCATCAGATTCAGGTACAAAACCTGGTTTTACAGGATGCATACAGCCCATCTCACCTCTTGCTGCTAAAAAATCCAAATTAGGAGTTTCAGCTGCTTCCAAGGGGGTTTTTTCTCCTAGTTGAATAGAAGATAGGTCTCCTAATCCATCAAGAAGCACGAGTATCCCCTTCATTCAAATGCTCCTCCTTGGCCTAAATAATCCCATAGGATTATGAAAACAAGTTTGTTTATAAAAATTTATATTCACTTAACAAGAGGTTGATATTTCTGCAAAATTCAGAGAAAACGCCCTATCTAAATCTCTATAGATTAGAAAGAGAAGAAAAAGCGAAAGTGTTTAAATTTATAAATTAACTCCAATTTCTATAAACATGTTTAAATTTTTAAAGGAAAAAATAACAAATTGGGCAAAAAAGATTTCAACAGAAAAGAAATCTGAAAAAGAAGAAAAAAGTTATATAGCTGTAAAACTCAGAAAAGAAGAAAAAGAATCTGGTTTCTTTAAGAAAATAACTGAAAAAGCAGGAAAAATTAAAGTTTCTGAAAAAGAGTTTGAAGCTTATGAAGAGGAATTAAAGATGCTTCTTCTTGAAAATAACGTTGCATTTGAAATTGCAGATAAGATCATTGAGAGTCTCAAAGAGGAAATAATAGGAAAAGAATTTCTAAAAAAAGAGGTAGAATCTGAAATTAGAGAGTGTCTAAAAAGAATAATTGAAACTATTCTTATAGAACCATTTGATATTATCGAAAAAATAAAAGAAAAGAATTTAGATCAACCAAAAGAGCCTTATGTAATTCTTTTCGCAGGAATAAACGGAACCGGAAAGACGACAACAATTGCAAAAATTACACATTATCTAAAAAAGGGAGGGTTTTCTTGCGTTCTCGCTGCTGCAGATACTTTTCGTGCTGCAAGCATAGAACAACTTCAAAAACATGGAGAAAGACTCAAAGTTAATGTAATTGCCCAACAATATGGTTCTGATCCTGCAGCTGTTGGTTTTGATGCAATACAATACGCCAGAAAAAATTTCATAAATGTTGTTCTAATAGATACTGCCGGAAGAATGCACACCTCTAAAAACCTTATAAAAGAAATAGAAAAAATTGCAAGAGTTTGCAAACCAGATTTGAAATTTTTTATTGGAGAAGCGATAACAGGTAACGACATCATAGAACAAGTGAAAAGTTTTGATTGGGCGATAAATATTGATGGAATTATTCTAACTAAAGCAGATGTTGATGAAAAAGGCGGAACAATTTTATCTGTAGGACACGTTACAAAAAAACCTATAATTTTTCTTGGAACAGGTCAAGAGTACGATAAAATAGAGCTATTTAATAAACAAAAGTTCTTGAAAGAATTGGGATTATAATTAATCATTATTAGTCTGTGTTGAATACCAAACCACAAATTTATTAACTGTAAATTTCCTTTTTTTAATATGTTTGAAAAATTAGGAGAAATACTAAGAAAAGTAACAGATAAGGTAGCTAATGCTATATTTCTTGATAAAGATTTAGTTGATTCGATTATCAAGGATTTGCAAAGAGCGCTAATAGAAGCAGATGTGAATATTATGCTTGTAAAGCAGATTTCAGATAAGATGAGGAAAACCGCTCTTGATGAAAGAATCAAAGGAATAGAGAAAAAAGAGCACATTATCAAGATATTGCATGATGAATTAGAAAATATTCTTGGAGAGCATAAACAATTAAAAATTAAAAGAGAAAAAAACGAACAAAATCGAATTATGCTTCTTGGCTTATATGGAAGTGGAAAAACTACGACTGTTGCAAAAATTGGAAATTATTTTGCGAAAAGAGGGCATAAAGTCGCTCTTGTTGGTCTTGATACGCATAGGCTCGCAGCACCTGAACAGTTAAAACAGCTTGCAAAAGAACACCAAATGCCCTATTTTATAGATCTTTCAGAAAAGAATCCGACAAAAGTATGGAAAAAGATTAAAGAAGAAATTAAAGATTATAATCTGGTCCTTATAGATACTGCTGGCCGTCACACTCTAGATAAAGTTCTTATAGCAGAAATAAAAGCACTTGAAAAAGAAATAAATCCCACAGAAACAATTCTGGTAATTCCTGCAGATATTGGACAGGCAGCAAAAAAACAAGCTCAAGAGTTTAACGAAGTAATAAAAATTTCTGGAGTAATAATTACAAGAATGGACTCCACAGCAAGGGGGGGAGGGGCTTTGACTGCATGTGCTGAAACAAAAGCTCCTGTTTATTTTATCGCGACAGGGGAGAAAATAAATGACTTAGAAGAATTTAATCCAAAATCATTTCTAGCGAGACTTCTCGGAAAAGGAGATCTTGAAGCACTTCTTGAGAAAATAAGATCAGTAAGTGATGAGAAAAGTCAGAAGAAAATGCAGAAAAAGATTTCTGAAGGAAAAATTTCACTTGAAGATGTTGTAGAACAGGTTAAATCGATGAATTCTCTAGGGGGGTTTGATAAAATAAAAAGTATGATTCCTGGTTTTTCTAAAGTAAAAGAAAAAATTCCAGAAAATCTTCTTGAAAATCAAGAGGCTAAAATTTCAAAATGGGAGCACATTCTAAAATCTATGACACAAAATGAAAAAGAAAATCCCGAAATTCTTGAAAAACAAACCTCCCGAATGCAAAGAATTGCAAAAGGTGCAGGAGTTTCAACGAGCGAGGTTCGTTCTCTTATTAAACAATATAAACTTCTAAATGATATAATGAAATCAGGAGGAAATCTTGAAATGTCTCAAGGATTAAGTCAAAAGCAATTACAAAAGTTTGCAAGGAAATTTGGAAAAAAACTTAGATTTTAAAAAAGTTAGTAAATTATTATTTCTGTGCCTATTCTTACTTTTTCTTGAAGAAAATCAGCGTGATACGGTTCTACTCTTACACAACCTGTACTAGCGGGATAAAGAGGGACAGAATCTGAACCGTGAATATAATATGTTTTATAAAATTTTATTGGATTATATAGAATTCCCATGGTTTCTCCTCGCCTATTTACACTCATTCTCCATCCGTTTTTTTCTAATGCATACACCTCAAAAACCCCTCTTGGTGTTCGAGCTCCCTCTTTTCCTGTAGAAACATGAAGAACATTTTGAATCTCTGCATTTTCCACCAAATAAAGCAATTGATTGCTCAAATCAACTTCTATATACAACCCCTCTTTCTTGTACTTCGGCTCTGGTTTAATAGGATTCTTCATAGCTAAAAGCACTTCTTCATTTATTTCTCCAGTAAGTTTTAATTTGTGCATTTTTTGAAAAGCAATTAGTGCTTTTTCAATTTCAGGTTCATAAATTTCATTTAGAGATTCCACTAGATAACCTTCTTTTTTTAAAATCTCTTTAATAGATAACATAGAATTGCCTTCTTTCAAAACTATATTTGTCAACTTTGAATTGCGGTTTGAACTGGGAATTTCTCCAGATTGAGAATTAGAAAGCGATTTAGATAAAATTAAACTGCCTGTTATTAGAATTGGCACAAGCAATTTTTTAATAAGGTCGCTCATGAAAAAAATATAAATACTGGATTTATAAAGATTATTGGAATAAAACATGAAAAACATAAAATACAAGATTATTTTGGTATTAGTAATTCTTTCTTTAATTAGTTCTATATCTCTTTCCCTTCCCCAAGATTCTTCAGGAGAATGTCTTCTTGGAGGAAAAAGTTGCAGCATAGTCCATACTTCAAAGTATAATTACACCATAGGCATACAAAATAGTTATTATGGAATTGCGATTTTCTCCATTTTAATTGTATTGATTTATTTTCAAATAAAAAAACCAGAAAAAATTAAAAAAAATTTTATTCATTTGGCTGTAATATTTGGCTCTATTTTTGCATTATATTTTCTTTATGTACAGCAATTTGTATTAAATGCTTATTGCGATTACTGTCTGATTATAGATTTTAGCATGTTGATTTCTTTAGGAATAATCATTTCAAACTGGAAGAAATAGAATGGAAGAAAAAGTTATCCAAATTGGTGCAGAAGCAAAAATAATTCTTACGAACAATTTTATTATCAAAGATAGAGTAAAAAAATCGTATCGTATTCCCGAGTTAGATGAAAAAATAAGAGGAAGGAGAACAAAGTCAGAAGCAAAACTTCTCTTAAAAGCATCTGAAATTATTAACTGCCCAAAACCATTTCTCCAACCCCTAATTAAAAATTCTTCAAAACTAAAAATGCCTTATATTAGAGGCAAAAGGCTCTCGGACAATTTAGACAATTTTTCATTAAAAAAACAAAAAGAAATCTGTAAAATTCTTGGAGAGGACATTGCAAAGCTTCATGCCTCAGATATAATTCATGGAGATTTGACAACTTCAAATATGATCCTAAATCAAAATCCTAAAAGCCCTAAATTAAAGATTTATTTTGTAGATTTTGGGCTTGGATTAATAAGCTCTAAAATTGAGGATAAGGCTGTTGATTTGCATCTTTTAAAACAAGCTCTTGAAGCAAAGCATTTCAAAAACTGGAAAATTCTTTTTGAAGAAGTTCTAAAAGGATATAAAAAATACAAAGAATCTGAAAAGGTCTTAGAGCAATTTAAAAAAGTAGAAAAAAGAGGCCGTTATAAGGGAAGTTATTAATTAAGTTTTTTATCAGAAATCCTTATAAATCGTTTGTATGTCTTGTAATTAATGGCCTTGGTTTGATTAATTTTAAACGAATAAAGTGGGCGAGCCCTGTAGTTCAGTGGTCAAGAATTCAAGGTTTTGGACCTTGAGACCCAGGTTCGAATCCTGGCAGGGCTATTTTGTTTTTTCTCACTTAAAAAGTTCTCTATAAAAAATTTCCCGATTAATTTCTTGTCTACTTGGAGTAAGTTTTCTAAAAAAATCCAAAAGAGAAGACGGCCTATATTTCTCTCCTGTTAAAACAGCTGCTAATTTTTTATATTCCACACTTCCTTTTGATTTTGGTTTATATTTGGTATAGAATTCCATATTTGAAAGAGATTTAAGAACATTAATATCATAAGGAATTACTGCAAGTATTGGTATCTCTAAAGTAGATTCAATATCACCAAAAGAAATTTCAAAGTCTTTATCATGAACTTTATTAATAATCAAACCGGAAATAGGGGTCCCTCTTTGTTTTGCAAGTTTTATTGCTTTAATTGTAGCACTTAAAGTCGGATGATCTGGTGTAGTAACAACGAGAAGTTCATCTGAAGCAAGAATTACGGCCAAGGTCTCCTCATTAAGTGAAGGTGAAGAATCAATTATAATAACATCGTAACTTCTTTTTAAACTCTTAATTCCGTCTTTCAATTTTAGTGGATTTACCTCGATTCTCTTAAATATTGAAGCAGGCATTACATGAACTCCTTGATGTTCATAGATAGCTTCTCGAGGGCGGATGGTTCTATTAAGAACATGATGAAGAGTTTTTTCAGGTTCAATTATATTCAGATGAAGTCCAAGGCTAGGAGAAGAAAGATTTCCATCAACTAACAAAACTTTTTTTCCAGATTCAGAAAATGCAGAACCAAGAGAAGTAACAACACTTGTTTTTCCCACTCCTCCTTTTAAACTTATCACCCCTATGATTTTTCCCATTAAAATACTAATTTTTTAAGATTTAAAATAGTTTACCTTTTGAAGTGCACACAAGGTTTAAAAACAAAACCATTTATCTAATAAAATGCCAAAAAAATTAAGATTAAAAAACAAAGAAAAACCCGGAAAAGAAAAACCTTTAGAGAAACTTTCGCCTGAAGAATTTAAAAAAAGAATTTTAAATCTTGCAGATAAGGGCTTAACTGCTGAAAAAATTGGGGAAGAATTGAGAAAAACGGGTTTGCATTCTAAAGAATATTCTGAAAAGATATCTAAAGTATTAAAAGAAAATAAAAAATATCAAATTCCTGATATTGCAAATGTTGAAAAAAAACTTGAAAAGATAAACAAGCACTTTGAAAAGAACAAGCAAGATAAAAGAGCAATGAGGGAAAAAAATAGAATATTTGCTAAACTAAGAAGAATTAAAAAATATCATAAATTAATCTAAAGTTCGCATTCTTAAAATGGAAAAGAGGACAGATTTAAAAGAGAGTATAAAATATGTAGCTCAGAAATTTCTTGAAAAAACAAAAGATAAAGAAATAGTTTTAGTCAGTCATTTTGACACAGATGGAATAACGTCTGCAGCCATATTAATACACGTTCTAAAAAAATTAGATAAAAGATTTTCTGTAAAGATTGTCAAATCCCTTGAAGAAAATTTCATTTATAGTCTTTCAAAAGAAAAAAGCATTCTATTTCTAGATTTAGCTTCTGGAAGTTTAAACCACATTAAAAAGGCGGGTTTAAAAAATGTTTTTATAATTGATCATCATGAAGTCGTTCAAGAAGTTCCACAAGAAATTGAAATTATTAACCCTTGGTTTAATGGAAAAGAAAAAATAAGTAGTGCTGGCTTGGCTTTTCTTTTTTGTAAAGAAATTGATTCTGAGGCGATAGAATTTGCAAAATTAGCAGTTTTAGGGATGATAGGAGACATCATGGAAAATTATATGGAAAATCTTGGTGAAGAGATTCTAAAAGGAGATGTCAAAAAGAAAAAAGGCCTTCTTCTTTATCCATCAACAAGACCAGTAAATAAAGTACTAGAATATGCATCACAGCAATATATTCCAGGAATTACAGGAAATCCATACGGAGTTATCGAACTATTAAGAGAGGCAGGTATAGAGCCTGCAAATGGAAAATACAAAAGTCTCATAGAATTAGATGAAGAAGAAATGAAAAAACTTACTACTGCAATAATGCTAAGAAATCCCAATGTAAAAAATAAAGAGATGATAGGAGATATTTTTCTTTTAAAATTTTTCAATAAGCTTGAAGATGCAAGAGAATTAAGCGCAATGATTAACGCTTGCTCAAGATTAGGTAGAAGCGATATAGCCATAAGATTCTGCTTAGAAATTCCAAATATTCGAAGAGAGGCCGAAGAAATATATGCAAAATACAAAAGACACCTCATTTCTGGATTAGAATTTGTGAAGGAAACAAAAAAAATTGAAGGAAAAGGATTTGTAATCATTAATGCAAGAGATAACATAATTGACACAATCGTAGGTACAATAGCGAGCATTCTTTCAAATTCTTCCTCATATGAAGAAGGTACAATAATAGCCACAATGGCTTATTATGAAAACAAAATAAAAGTTTCTCTGAGAAATGTGGGTAAAACAGGAAGAAATGTAAGAGAAATTTTAGATAACGTCATAAAAAAAATAGGGGGGGAAGTCGGCGGGCACGAATTTGCCGCAGGATGTGTAATAGATAAAGATAAAGAAAAAGAGTTTATTGATTTGTTGAAAAATAATCTTGAAGTAGAACTTATAAAAATCTAATATTTTGCTTCTTCTCATATAATTTTCAAAATTTCGCGAGCACAATCCTTAAAAATGGATTAAAGTACCTATCTACATGACACAAAATCTAGAAGAAGGAGAAATAGTTCTTTGTACAGTAGATAGAATAATCGGAACCAATGTATTCGTAAAAATTCCTCTGCACAATAAAGAAGTAGAAGGATGTATTGTTACAAGCGAAATTGCTCCAGGAAGAATAAGAAACATCCGGGATTATGTGGTTCCAAAAAAGAAAATAGTTTGTAAAATTCTAAGAATTTCTGGTGATCGAATTGAATTATCACTAAGAAGGGTGACTAAGCAAGAACAAAAGGAAATTAAAGAAAAATATAAAGAAGAAAAAAGTTATGAAAGTATACTAAAAAGTGTTCTGGGTGAGAAAAGAGATCCTATAATTAATAAAATAAAAGAGAACGGGAGTCTTTATACATTTTTGCAAGAAGCAAAAGAAAATGAAAAAGAACTTGAAAATTTAGTGGGGAAAAAAGATGCAGAAAAGATTCTGGAAATTTTAAATTCACAGAAACAAAAACAGGTTGTTCTAAAAAAAGAAATTTCTTTAACAACCCTAGATTCGGAAGGAATTAATCTAATAAAAGAATTTTTAAAAAAAATAAAGGATGTAGAAATAAGATATCTTGCCGCAGGTAGATATTCTTTAAAAAAAGAGTCTATTGACGCAAAAAAAGATGATCAAGAGCTTAAAAATCTTCTTGCGAAATTGGAAAAAGAGGCAAAAAATAGAAAAATAGAATTTAGTATTCTAAAGAGGTAAAAGTATTTGCTTTCCTCTTTTTTGCATTAGAGTTAAAAATCATAAAGCTTAAAAACCAGCTTTTTTATGAAATGTTATGGAAATAAACCAATTTAATGTGATCATCTTAGGAATAATTTTTGACCCAAAAACAAGAAGAGTTCTTATAGGCAGGGGAAAAAATGATCCATATGTTCCTAAATTAACTTGGTGTTTCCCCGGCGGAAGACTTAGTGATGACGGAGAAATAAACAAAAGCTTAAAGGAAAAAATCAAAGAACAGACGGGATTAGAAGTTAAAAATTTAGGTGCGGTATTCGCTAAAACATACGAAGAAAAAAGAGATTTGTTGGCGATTTACTTCTTCTGCGAGGCTATTAGGGGCAAATTGAAAGCAGACGGCAAAATAAAGGAGTTAAAATGGGTGAAACCTTTAGAAGTAGAAAAGCACTTTACAACTTCATTCCATCCAAGACTTAAAGAATATCTTGTTCATTTGGCATGAAACTTAAAAAATGTTTTTTTTGCTCGGTTTATACTTTAAAAACAGATTGTCCTAAATGCAATAAAAAAACTTCTGATGCTCATTACAAATTTATAAGAATAAAAACCAGAAACGGGAATTCTGAACAATAAAAGATTATAATGTTGCTTGTTTCTCCCCAAGCATAACTATCCCATATTCTCCATCATAACCCGGAGAAACTCTTATTTTTCCTTCGCGATTTTTCAAAATAAGTTCAACAAGTTTTTCATCAACTTTCTTTTTCAGTAATTCCTCCTGCGAAGCTCTAAGAAGAATGTTGAATTCGTTTTCGAAATCTTTTATCAGGATATTATAGACCCCCCAAACTTTTTTGCTCTGCATATCTGTTCTCGCAACAAGTGAAATTAATTCATGCAGGGGTAAAATTTTGTAAAAAGGCTTTGCGTTTTTTGCTCTAAAACCTTCAGAATTAGTTGCAAGTTTTTCCACCCTATTCTCAACTCCAATAGTCAAAGCCTTTTTGCAGATAGGACAGATTCCCTTTAGTCTTTCTGTCTCTTCTGGACTGCATGAAAAACCACAGTTCCTGTGTCCGTCCCAATGATATTTCCCATAAGCAGGATTTGTTTCAATCGTTCCTATAAAAGAATTATTTCTTATCTGCTTTATAATTTCTGAATAAGAATTCGCTTCCTCAAATATAGTTGCCTCTCTGCCCAACCTAAAAGGCCAAAAACTATGTGCATCTGAAAAACTCACGATTGATTTCTCTTCCAACTCTCCTATTCTCCAATTCATTTCAGGAGTACTGCTCATTCCTGTTTCAATTGCATGAATATGCTCAAACTCTTTTTTGAAGCATTCCCTGAGGCTGTCAAAACCAGACATGCTCCCAAAAACTCCAAAATAAGGTGTCCAAGCATGTGCAGGAATAACTTCTATCGCATCTGAAATTTTTTTCATCTCGCTTACAAACTCATCGCCAGGAATTTTAAAAATTGGTCTTCCATCATAATCTCTTCTCCCTTTTGTATCCAGGTAAGAATTTATTTTCTCTGCGGTTTCTATATTAGGCACTAAAACAATCAAATGAATTCTTCTCCCTCTCTCCTGAGTATATATCAGAGATATCTCTCCTGTAATAACAAAAGGAAAATCCTGATAATAATAAAACCCGTTCTCCTCCCGCATTTTTTTTATTTCCTCAAACCAAATCGGGTGTGTAAAGTCTCCTGTCCCCAGCAGATGCAGTCCCTTGATTTTTGCCCATTTGACCAGATTTTCAAAATTAATATTGCTGCTACATGCACGCGAAAATCTCGAATGAATATGTAAATCAGCAATAATATCCATTAAATAAAAAAAAGGGTGGAGTTTTTAAGAGTTTGGTTGATAAAATAAGAAATCTATTTCTTTTTTGTCTTCATCTGCCAGACTATAATTGCAATAATAACAACAGCTATCAGAATCCAAATCCAGACAGAAATTCCGTCTTTTTCTATTTCTTCACCGCCTGCTTCTGCTTTTGCGACCCTCTCACCAATTGCAAAGTAACTAAAGCTCTCAAGCTCAACATCATAATAATAGTAAACAGCATCCTCTGCTGTTGAAGTTATTGTTAATTCATTCCATTTATTCTCTGCTTCATTATATCTGAATACAGCAATATCGTTTTTTCCAAGTCCAACACCCGCAGCCCATGATCTTTCAATCCTAAACTCAACTGTTGCCTTATCTAATGTATTCTCAAGATTCTCGTCTTCTATCTGTAAATACTGATAAATTTTTCCTGATTTTGCCACGGAAACTTCTGCAGGCTTTGCAGAATATTTTGTGACTGTGATTTTGATATTTTGTGCTTCATTATTTACTTCGATTTGTATTTGCCTGATTCCAAACTCAGCATCAAAGTCTTTCATTATTGCTGCTACCCCCGGAGTTATTAAAGTCCATGAATGAATTTTTTTAGGGAAAGAGGAGATTGCGGGTCCGCCTCCTCCACAACCCCTTGTTGAAAATAATTGCGAAGAAGTGGCGGTATTTCCTGCATTATCTTCTGTACTAACAGTAATTGTATAGCTGGTTCCACAATTTAAACCAGAAATGGTTGAACCAGAAACTGTTCCAGAAGAACTTGAAAGAGAACAACTGTTTACGCCACTGGTCACATCGCCACATGAAACACCCACAGTTATTGTTGCTCTTGTAGAGCTTGATTCAGACAAACTTATTGTTGGATTTGTATTATCAACTCCAATTAAGGTTTTACTTTGATTCTTTACATTTGGAGTTGCCATTATATCAGAAGCATTAACCCATAAAGTATGATTACCATCAGTTAAATCACTTGTATCAAATGTGGCTGAACAGTTAAATCCTATTGCTGCAGAAATATATGGACAAGAGGTAAGTAGGGTCTCAGAAAAATTTCCTGTTGAATTTCCAAACCAGAAATACATTGTAGAGTTTGTAACATTGGTTGTTGCATCTGTTGCATTTGCATGAATATTTATGGTTCCTTTTTTCCAGCCTGCAGAAGGCAAGGCCATAGTTATTACCGGGGCTATGTTATCTAGGGTTATCCCTGTATTATTGTCGCTAGCAAATGTTCCTGTTGAATTTTCCGCAGTTGCATTAAATGTATAACCTGTTCCATCAGGAATACTAGAAGTATCATAAGAACAAGTAAATGGGCCTGCTCCAGTAGTCTCATTATAACAAAGCAATTTCCAACTGGATCCTGTAGAATTCCACCAATAAAAAGTAACATTAGCTGCATTATCACCCGCAACTGTAGAATTAAATGTATAGGTTCCGCTTATATTTGCGTTATCTGCAGGAGCAACCAAGGTAGGGGTTGAAACAGCCATAACAAACCACAACCCAAAAATTACCATTAAAACAAGAATTAATCTAAAAAAATACTTTTTATATAACCCCATTTTTACTCTTTTTGACTAATTTTTTAAAATAATTAAACTTTTTAAGTGTTTGGGAAATTTTGATTTTGGTTCAAAACAAATAAATTTAATAAAACCAGTATTTTAAGTTGTTAAGATAGAAAAAGCCCTCATAGTTCAATGGATAGAACTCTTCCTTGCGGAGGAAGTAATCGGGGTTCGAATCCTCGTGGGGGCATTGTTTAATCTGTAACTCCTGCTTCGGTAACATTGAAAACAGTTTCATTATCTGGAAGATTTGGACTATCTATCATTTTTGCCACTCGGCTGCCAGCCTTTCCTTTCCTAAGATATATCCTATATGTAGAGGCATGTCCAACAATATGCCCTCCAATAGCTGTAGTGGGATCTCCAAATAATTGGGCAGGATTAGCCATAACTTGATTTGTAATATAAACAGCTAAATTGTGCATTTCAGCGAGTTTCATAAGCTGATGAATATATCTATTAAGCTTCTGTTGTCTATCTGCTAATTGCCCCCTACCTGCAAATTCTGCCCTAAAATGAGCAGTTAAAGAATCAATAACAATAAGTTTAATTGGTTCTCCTTTTTTAATCATTTCTGTAATTTTATCTAATAAAAGAACCTGATGGTCAGAGTTAAAAGCTCGAGCAACAAAAATATTCTTCAAGACTTTTTCAGGGTTTGCTTCGAGTTTTTCTGCAATCTGTTTTATTCTCGATGGTCTAAATGTTCCTTCTGTATCAATAAAAACACTTTTTCCACTAACCCCTCCTTTTTCTATAGGTAACTGAACATTTACAGCAAGAGTTAAGCCAAGTTGAGTTTTTCCAGAAGCAAAAGCCCCAAAAGCTTCTGTAATAGATCTGGATTCAACGCCTTTTCCACCTAAAAGAGTATCGAAGTTTTTGCTTCCTGTTGTTATGTAAAAAATGCTTTCTCTTCTTTTTGCATATTCTGTACCCTCCATAAATCCAAGATCAAGCATATTTCTCGCAGCTTGAATTGCTTTTCTTGCTACAGCTGCACTAATTCCTGCGACTTCAGAAAGTTCAGAAGGAGTCATAACTGCAAGACTCATTACGTCGTATATTCCTGCTGAATCAAGTTTAGCAGATACAGCAGGACCTATTCCTGGAAGATCTGTAAGTGTTGGTTCGTTTTTTTCAGAAGGGATGCTTTTAGTCTCTTCAGAAACAGCTTCTTTAATTTGCTGAACATCCTTTTTCACAGTCATGGAGTTCTAAAAAACAAGGTGTTTATAAAGATTATTCGTATTTTTAGTATATATTTAAAGAGTACTATATCTCTAAAAATAGCCATAAATCCGAATTCCTATAAAGATTAAATCAAAAAAGGCGAAGCCTAAAAAAAGAGAAATGTCTGTAAAACCCCCAACTAGGACAATTCCTGAAAATTTGTTTTTTAAGGGATAAAAAGGCCTTATGCCTCTTCGAGTAAAACTATCTGCAAATAAATGCAATCCATATCCTAAAAATAAAGGAAAAGCCACAATCGGATAAAACAAGACAAAAAAGAGCGTAATTATTATCAAAAAAGTAAAGCTATGAAAAATTCCCCTGTGCTTAATAAAAAATTGAAGAATTCGAAATATTTTTTGCTTGCCTAAGCGTGAAAATTTAGAATCAATGTCTGGAATTAATGCAGAAATAAGCGCAATCACAACAAAAGATATCTTATCTTGAAAAGAGTTAAGGAAGATTAAGACAAAAAATAAAGTTATCGCTAAATGTGTTCTTGTTAACATTTTTGAAAATCTCTTTGTTTTTATTTAGATGAATTTAAAAAATATATGATTATTTCTGATTCTCAAGAATTCTTATAGTCTCATCTAAATCTATATTTTTCGCATTTTCAACAATTAGCTCAAGATTGTTGAAAAATGCATTTAATCTCACATTTCCAGAGAAAAGCATTTCTCTGCCTAAAAGATCTTGTTTTTGCACAGTCATTTTCTCTGGATTCTCAAGTTCTGTAAAACCTAGAGTAGTGTATCCTTCATTAAATAACACAGCCCTTATAGAGCCGGTTCCATCATCAATAACAAGATTTACAATTGCCCTTTTTTCAGGAAGAACCTTCTTATGAGTCAAACAAATGAAAACATCACCCTCTTTTTCTATTTTCTTTTTACATTCAGGACAAACATTAAAAAATCTTGGTTCAAAAATCTGAACAATAAAAGCCCGAATTCTAACGCCCTCTCCTTTTACAAAATCAGAAATTTTCTTTTCTCTAAATACTTTTTCACTAATTGCATTTTGAATTGTTTCTTCACTAATTTTTATTTCTGAAAAATTCCCTAGATGCAATTCTGTATCCCTCATAGATGCGTTGTTAATTTCAACAACAACTCCGTCTTTTATTTTTCCTTCTTCTACCATTGCAACATGATTTGTGTCCCAAAGGACAACCCTAATATTTGAAGAATCATCAGCCATCCAAAAATTAACTACTTTTGATTCATCTCCACTTTTAGTTTTAAAAGTTCTTACAGGAGAAATATCCAAAATCTTTCCTAAAACATTAACTCGTCTCATTCCAGGAATAAGTTCATCTATTTTCAGCTTTTCGTTTTCAAAAGAAATACCTAATTCAGAAGCAACAATTAATGCGGCTCCTTCTTTGCTAATCAATCCTGATAACTTAGATTTTTTGGCCTCGATTTTTTTTTCAATTTCTTCTTTACTTGAATTTGAAATTCTTGCAATTTTTTCGATAATTTTTTCATAATTTGGATTAATCATTCTTTAAGAAAAAACACCCGTGTTTTTAAGTATTATTATTGCTTTTTCAATTAATGCAAACAAATAAAGTCCTAACTCAACATTTATAAATTCCTTTTTTTAAAGGGAATTATGGGAACAGTAATAATAAAAATGAAGCTTATGCCCAATTCTCAAGAAACAGATATAACTGGAATTGAGGCTGAAGTAAGAAATATCTTAAATAATAAAGAGATAAAAAATTTTAAAATTGAAATAGAGCCAATAGCCTTTGGACTTAAAGCTTTAATTATTTTATTTGGCTGGCCTGAAGAAGAAGAACTTAACACTCTTGAAGAAAAAATTAAGGGAATTGAAGGGGTGGGTTCTTTAGAAATTCTTGATATGAGAAGAGCAATAGGATAATCTCTCTTTACTTGAAAAAATTCTCAACGAGAAGGATTTGATGCGTAAGAAGATTTTAGTTTTGCTCTTTTTCTAGATTTTGTTGCCATTGCTGCAGAAATTAATGCTAAAATTCCCCCAAAAAGAATTAGATAGTAAGAATCATTTAATGGTGGAAAAAAGTATCCTATCAGAACACTTATTCCTGCTATACCAGAAAGAAAAGCACTAAATCCGCTCATTTATAGACAAACCCCTTCTTATTTAAAAAGATTTCGTTAAATATATTAATGCAAATTCTTTAGTTATTAGATGTTGACATCTGAACAGACAGAAGAAATAAAAAAAGAAATAATTAATCAGATTGAAAAAAGTTTTCCCGATTCAAAGAAAGAATTTGCCACTAATCAAATAAAAGCAATGAATTCTCAACAATTAGAGGAATTTTTAAAGAAAAACCATATTGATTACCCTGGGATTCCAGAAGAATTTAAGAGAGAAGAGTTATCAAAAAAGGCTTTTTCTGAATGTGTTTTTTGTTCAATAATCTCAGACCAAATTAATTCATATAAAATTGATGAAAACAATAAGGCTCTAGCTGTTTTAGAAATAAATCCCTTTTCTAAAGGGCACACCTTAGTTATTCCAAAAGAACACCCCTCTTCTTCAGAAAAAATGCATTCGGGTGTTTTCTCTTTAGCCAAGAAAGTAGGAAAAAGATTAAAAACAAAATTTAAACCAGAGAATATCGAAATTTCTTCTTCTAATATTTTGGGCCATGAAATAATAAATGTTGTTCCAATATATGGAAATAAAAAGTCAGAAAAGAGAAATGCTGCAAAATCAGAAGAGCTTTCAGAAATTCAAAAGATTCTCTCTAAACCAAGAAAATCTGTTAAAAGACCTAAAAAGAAAAAAATAATTTTAAAAGAATCAGAAAAACATATCTGGTTACCAAAAAGAATTCCCTAAAAAATTCAATAAGATTTCAAATGCTTGGGTTTTCCAAAAATAAAAAAGAATCAAAAAACTTATTAAAAATACAGGAGAAAAAGGTAATCCGTATCTAATTAAGACAGTTTTATATGCTTTCTTTAATTGTAGTATTTCTTTTTTACCTAAACCGTTCCAATCTGCTTTGATTATTTTCTTTCCGATTGTCAAATTTTTATAGAGCCAGTCTCCTTCTCGAATTTGATTTGTCTTTATTTCCCTTACTAAACAAGATTCATCAACTGCTTTTACATAAACATAAAAATAAGGTAAAAGAAAAATTAAAATTCCTAAAAGGAAAAAAACATCTTCCCAAAATCCAAAAATTAATATAAGTAAACCTAAAAGAAAAATCAGAAAAATAACTTTCTTATTTTTTTTAAAATTCGCAGAGAATTCTTTTTTAAACGCATTAAAATTGCTTAAACTAAGATATATCGTTGAAAAAATCGTGTAAAGTGCTCCAACAATAAAAAATATCAGAAAGAATATTAAAAAGATAGACAAGTTTATTGAAAAAGTTTCTGAGAAAGGTAATATTGTTCCAAGAGCCATCATGAGTTTAGCGTCACCTCCTGCAAAAAATTTCCCATAGTAAAGAAGATTTCCTATTATAAAAAAGATTACTAACCCAAAAATTCCTTGATAAAAAAAGCTAAAACTTTCTGAAAAAAGAGAATAAAAGAATCTAAATCCCAATGCAAAGGTTATTAGAGAAAGATTTAACCAATTTGCTATTTCTCTACTCCTCAAATCTTGAATTGCTGCAAAAATTAACCAGACTATTGCTAAAAAAAAGATAAATATGAATTCACCCATAAGGAAAAATAGCAAATAATCTTTATAAAATGCTCGGGCAGGATTTTCTTAATCTGTTTCTCCCCCCTTGTTTATAAGGGTGTTTTTTCCTCTCTTTCTTTTTATCTTGCTTCTTTTTTCTCTTTTGAGGAAAGGCATAATCCATATCTAAAAATAGAATATCTCGTTTAAATATTTTTCAGAATTCAATTAAAAATTAAAATTTATTTAAAATCGCAGAATGCCCACAAAAGATTCTTAATAAATTATTTTTAGCTTGTTGGCTGTGGGCATCCGGATTCTAATTGTTGACATCTTGCAATACCGTATTTTTCAAAACCAGTTGTTGTGGAAAAGGAAAAGCAAGTGCCTTTCACCTCTTTGTCTCCCCCAGGAAGACCATCTGCTTTTAAATTTCTTTCTTGAATGCAATAATCATAAGTACTTCCAGTCGAACACGCAACACCACAATTAGTTTTTATTTGTTCAACATTATTGCCTGAAAGGAAAGGAAACAATGTGCCCCAACCAAGGGTAAATCCCAAGATCATAACAACCAAAACTACAACTCCTAAAATTATAAGAATAATGGCATTTGTGCTTAGCCCTTGCCCTCTTTTATTTTTCATATTAATTTCAAGGTTATTTTGTTTAAAAATGTTTTTATTTACTTTATTACGGAAGATTGTATCTCACAATTACAGGTCCATTTTCTCTAAGAATATATTTTGTTTTTAAATTTTCATCATATTGAATTCCTAAAATTTTAATAATTTCTTCCTCACTAAATCCTAATTTAGAGTATAGGGATATTTTTTCTTTTATCACTAAAACTTCTTCTACTGTATCGAGGGTGCTAAAATCATTTTTTGAAGATTTGCTTGAAAGAGAAAAACTAAGAATCGCTGTAATGCAAATCGCCAAAACTCCGATTACAAGAATTGTTATCGGGATATCTCCGCGTTTGTTTTTCATGATTTTAACCCCCATACAAAAAGTAACTCTATAATAGAGTTTTCTTCTTTATGAATCATAATTGATAAAGAATTTTTTTCAGCCACAACTCCCCCCTGTCCAACAGCAGTGGATTTGGGTTTATTTCCAAAATAATTATTAGATTCTCCATTCCATGTTCCTCCCATAAGCCCTTTATTATAATTGCTAATCCCAAACCAAACTTGTTGAAACTCCCCCCCATAAAATTTTTTAAAAATATCAACCGCCAATTCTCCATTAAATTTAGTAAAATTTCCAGCTTCTTTTAATTGCTCATAAACAGTCTGCCCCTCTGTGTCTTCAGTTAGAAGATAAGCAAAAAGAGATTTTGACGCCAGAGTATCTGTTTTCTTAACATAATCAAATTTTTTATTATTTCCCATAAAGTTCGCAATAGAAATCGCGATAAGTAAAATTACAATAATTATTAATGTAGCAATAATCCAAGTAAGTGTTTCACCTGTTTGTCCTCTTTTATTTTTGAATTTTTTAATAAACATTTTTTTCTGTTTTTCTTACAATTGAAACAAGATTTATTTTATACGAATTTCCATCCTTATCTAAAGAGTACAGACTTCTTTCAAGACACCTCGGAAAATTTTTTTCATCGCGGCCGCAAAAATCTCTCAGCTGTTTGTTTCCGTCTTCAAGGAAAAGAACGCTTTCTGTAGAGTCAAATTTCAAAATTTCAATCTCCACATAATATTGTTCTTGCTCTCTCCAACCATAGACATCTTCTACCCGAAAATTCAATTTGCATATGCCTCTAAAATTTTCTTTAAAGTTTTCTTCAAAAACTCCTTCTTTAATATGCCCTGTTTCAGAAAGACATCGCGCAATTTTCGAAATTAGAATATCTGCTTCTATGGGCCTAACATCATAAGGTTTCCCATAAAAAGCATGCACCATATAAACAATTGCAGCAGCCACTATAAATAATACTGCAAACCAATACACTGATATTAGTTTATCTCCTTTTTTATTCATTTTTATTCATTTTTTATCTATCACAAAAAAATATTTTTCTTCACTTTCAGTATCAAATCTTGCAGTAACTTGTGCATTATTGAAAAAAGAATAACTATATCCTTCACCATCACGCAATCTAACTGTAACAAGATTGTCTCTAATTGAAATAACATTTTCCAGATTAATGGAATTCTTTTTTGCAATTTTTATTGCATCTTTCATTTCTAAATAAATAGTCATTCCAGGCTCTGCAGAATCAAGAGCTAAAGCTATTTGCTTTGCATATTTTTCTTCAAAAACAGCAGCAGTAGATGTACGTGAAAACAAAAACACTACCAATATTGAAAGAAAAACCAAATTAAGAATTATAAAAATTATATTCTCTGTTAAAATCTCACCATTCTTTTTTTTTATTAGAGTTTTCATTTTAAGCTTTTGTTAAAAAGATGTCGCATCCAACAGCCTCGTAATTTTCTTTGCTTTTTTCTAAAATTACTACAGGAACATGGGAACTCCCAAATAATCCCAAAACAATGCTTCTTTCCATTCCAGTTAGAATAGAGTAAGTCTTATCAAATTCTAAATTTTTATCGAAATAATTTGCAAGCTTAAGTTCTTTGCTTAATTCATTTAGGTTATTGGTCGGATATAAATACTGAAGATATGTTTGTGGAGTTGTTTTTGAAGTTGTACTTAGGTAATTATAAAATTCTATATATGAAATTGGATCAATTTCTTTAAAACTTTCATCAAATTCAACAATAGAACAAAGAGAACACGAAGTTTTCTGAGCAAGAGATTTATCTGCATAAGTAATTTCCCCTTCGCCAAACATCCACCAACAATCGACCATTTCATCTGCAAGAGCTTTCATAATTTCTTCTTTATTCTTAGGATTAACTTTAACTGTAGATGTGGGGGTTATTCCCTTACAATCTTTTCCGCCAGAAATACAAAGGTAATTTGTTCTGCAATCGAGAGGGCCAGATAATCCTGCTGATTTTGCTTTTAGAACAACAGAATTATGACAAATTTCTTTATTGGTTGTCTCTCCAAGATTCAATCTAAACAACAAAAATAAAATAATGATAAAACTTACAATAAGAACAATAATTATAACCAGCTGTTGTGTTGTTAATTCTCCTCTTTTATTTATTTTTTTCATTTTTAGCCAATTACTCCTATTTTTCTTAACAAAAAATAAACTCCTGCCAATGCTATGGCGAAAAAAACAACCCAGATCAAATATTTTATTAGTTCTTCTGTATCCATTTTTATTGTTTTATTGATTCGTTTAAATTTTTAAAATCTTTTTAGCATCGTAATCTATGAAAAGAGTTATGGGGGGATTATCTATTTTTATGTTTTTGTCAAGTAATAAACTCCAGGAATTCTCTCTACAAATCCCATTTTTATCACAAGAATCAGGATTTTCCTTTTTACAAATACACAAACAATTATCCAATCCTAAATTTGAACAGAATTTCGGCATTCCTAATTTAATGCTCTGAAAAGGTCCAAAACCAGTAGAGTACGGATTTGGCCAAGAACAAATTATCCAATTGCTCGGATTATAGATTTCAATTCTTGCTTTACTATTATTAATTCCTGAAACCAGGGTCTCCATAGATGCTTTTGCTAACTCTAAATTTCCTGAATCTTTATTTGTTTTATAAACAGAAAAAAGCAAATAAACAAGAAATCCAATAGCAATTACTGCAAGAATTATTTTTAGAGTTTCTTCTGCTAACAAAAATCCTTTTTTATTATACATTTTTTATGAATTTCTATTTTATCAGAGTCAGGATTAATTCAGATGTTGAATTTCCTCCTATAAAAAATTCTATCACATAGGTTTTAAAGAAAAGATAAATTCCTGAAACCACTACGACAAAGACTAAAACTCCAATAATGATTTTTATAAGATTTTCAAGTGTTAATTCCATTTTTATCCTCTTAAAAGACTTTTAATTTGATCTATAAGTGAAACTCCTCTTCCTCTAAGCAAAAAAATTGTAATCATAAGAATCACAAGAACAGCTACAGCTATTAAAATCCATGGAAGATAATCAGAGACTATTGCTTTTTTTCCACACCCTTTTTTAAAAAAGATCATAGAAAAAAAAACAAATACTATTTAATAAATTTAACTAAATTAAACCAAATTTCCAAGAACGATGTTTACCAGAACAAACAAGGCAATTGTGGAGAAAAGTGCAGTGATAAAATAAAGAACTATTCCTGAAGTAAAGCTTTTTCCGAGATTATATGTTGTTTGAAGCCTATCTTCTCCAAAATCCACAATCACTAGAGTTCTTGTTAATATAAAAATGATTTGAATAAGATAAACACCGATTATTATTTGCAAAAAATAAGGAGGAATCATCATTCCAACTTCAAATAAATTAGATAAAGACGCAAGTCCACCCAAAGACGCAGCTGCTTCTCCACCTTCTGCAATCTTTGTTATCTCTAATCTCGTTAGAATTTCAGTAATCATTGCGGCTAAACCAACAACAACTCCAGAAAGAAGAGGAGCAAGGAAAGACATATTGCTCTTCATATCTGAAACAACTTCTGCAAGCATATCTTTAAGCCGGGCTGTTATTTTGTGAATATTCTTAACATATTCTGAAATACTCATTACACTAATGGCCGCAATTTTTAATCCTTTTTTAGCAGATTCAACAAGAATTTTCATGCTAATAGAGATTAATTCAGAAGGATAATGAATAATTGCCCCTCTTCTTAAATCAAAAATAGCTTTTTCAACACTCATGCCCATCTGCCTTATGTTGTAATCCACTCTTCTGAAAAAATCTTCTGTTTTCAATCCCTTAGAAGACTCTGCGACTTTTGCGAAAACAAGTTCAGTAGGAACCCCCTGACCTATTCTATTTCCGACCTGAAATAAAGAGTTATTAAATTCAAGTTCAAGTTGCTTTGTTTTATCTCTTTCAATAATCAGTTCTTTTGTTCTCATTTTAAAAGATAAAGAAAAGAATAGGGCGATGCTAAGGGGAACAAGCATGCTTAGAATTAGGGCTCCTGTTCCAAAAGGACCCTTAAGACCTGTCGTAGTTTCAATAAAACCAAAAAATCCTCCTGTTCCAAAAAAATTCAGACCAAAATCTGAAAAAGAATAATCTTTTTGTAATCCTAAGAAATCAGGTAAAGGAGTAAATGCAAAGATAAGAGGTAACAATCCTATAAGCAAAAGAGGAAATATCAAAAAAAATGTTTTGACATATGGTTTTTTACTTTTATATTTATAATAAAGGGGATTTTTCTCAAGCAGAGAAGTTTCCCCATATCCTCCTGGCCTCAAAAAAGTAACTCTGTCTGTTAAATAAAAAACAAAAAAAGGAATTATCAAATTAAAAAGCACAAAAACATGGACCCAAGTTAATAAGCCTCCCAACATAGCACTTGCAAGAGGAAGTAATGCCAAACCAAGTGTTGGAAGAACAATGCCCAGCATGTAAACATTTGTTAAAGGACTTTTTACATTGTGAGTGAATCTCAACATTCTATCGTAAACTCCATCAAGAACAACTTTTAGGGCTTTTTCAAGAGTTATAATTCTTCTTGACCCATCTGGCTCATATAAACTGCTTTCAATAAGATGAAATGCCTCAATAAATTCTACAGAATAGTCTCTCCATGTTTCTAGATAATGATCAAGACTTGCCTTTATAGTTGAAAATTTTCCAACTTGAACATCATAAAAAACTTTCTTTAAATCCAATGCAAGAGGATACTCTAAATTTTCTGATGCAAAAGCAATTGCTCTCTCTAAATTTGATGTATGCCTCATATAAACTACAACATATAAAATAGCAGGAACCATCTGTGCAGAAGCTTTTAGACGCCATTTATTGGCGAGTCTGGCAGGATATGCATTCATAAAATAAAAAATAAAAATAGAAAAAATTATAACAAGAAAGAAAAATAAAATCGGAAAAGATTCAAAACTTCCCTTAATCAAAATAACAGCTAAAGAGATAAAAAGTCCTGCTAAAAAAACAAAAATAAAAGTCATAACACTAAATGTTAAAGGCTGCCAAGGCTCAAGGTCAAGATGGGCTATTTCAAGAGATTTTTTAACTTTCTGTGTGTCCTTTTCTGAAAATTTCAATTTTATTGCACTTCCTAAGCTTTTGCATAATCTTTCATATCTTGAAAGTTCAGGAAGCATTTCGCCTTTGAATTTTACATATTCTCTGCTATAATCTATTTCTTTTTTATCTGAAGCAGAAATCTTGGATCCAAGTTTACTGCTATATTTTCTAAGAATCTCATCGACATCTCTAGACATGTTTATATTTTATTTTTCCCTCTTTTTCAATATCTATTATTTAAACATCAATAAGAATTGGTTAATAAATTTTAGGTTTTTAAGCAAAATCAGATAAGTTTTCTTTTCTTTATTTCAGAATTCAGCCATTTTTGCCAATCTGGAAAAACCCTCTCACTAATTGGAAGTCCTACCTCTTCTCTTATTTCATCTGAGATTCTATGAAAAACATGATTAGAGAGTGTATTAAAATCAGCTTCAAGAATTCTATAATCTTTAATTTTTTCAGCCGTGTTCACGAGCTCTCCTTTTATTTTTGATCTTAAAAGAATATTATCCCAAACAGCGTCCCAGTTTCCAGCCCAGCCTTTTACGCTAGAAGCAACATCTTTTATAACTTCACTATCTCCGTTAATTAAATCTTCTGTTGGTTCTAATTCATCTTTCTCCACATTATAGGTTAATAAATCAACAAATCCTTTTTCTTCCAATGGATCTTTCTTCCAATGTTTCCTGACTTCAGATAACCTTACAACTCTTTTCCAAGAGTGTAATCCATCTGAGGTTTTTATGGGATTTGCAACAGCAATTACGTCTGTAGCTTTAAAACTAGTTGCAGGTACTTTTAAATCATTAACAACTCTGTCAAAAACCCCGTATGGAGATGCCCCATGAATTGTTCCTGCGACAACATTCGCCAAAGCCCCAATTCTCATTGCCTCGTATAGGGCTCTTGCTTCTAAACTTCTTACCTCTCCAATGATTAAACAGCTATCGCCAAGTCTAAGAGATGCTCGTATTCCATCATCAGCAGAAATTTCTGTTGTTTCTTTTAATAAAGCAGATCTAACTTTCATTCTCAAAATATCATATTTCAAATTTCTAAGACACTCAACTGGCAACTCTAATGAATCTTCAATAACAATTATTCGATATTTTGGAATTATTTCAAGCATTAAGCTACCCAGCAAGCTTGTTTTACCAGAGCTTCTTGTTCCTGCAATCAAAATTGTTCTAGAGCCATCTGTTAAAAAACTAAGAAGTCCTGCTGCTAGGGGATTAATCATTTTATTCTGCACAAATAAAGGAAAAGTCCAAGGTGCTTCTCTGTGCCTTCTTATTGCATAAGCAAGTCCGTCTGGTGAAAGGGGTCTTTGAACTACCGCGATTCTTGCTCTTATTGGACCAATTTCAAGCTGTGTATCTAAAATTGGATTTGCTTCATCAAGAGGTCTTCCAGAAATTAATCTAAATTTAGCTGCCCAAGAGTCAGTATCTTCCTGGCTCGGAATTATATTAGTTGAACACTCATCATAATTCTGGTGTCTAATAAAAATAGGTATTAATGAAATCGGCGCATTTAAAAAAATATCTTGAATTTTCTTATCTTGTAAAAGAACTTCAATAACTCCAAAACCAACAGTATGTCTTACCAAAATAGTCGCTAGCAAATTAAGTTCTGAATAATTAATTTTTATTCCCTTGCCCTGTGCAAGATCTCTCAAAAGATCCCTTGAAATATTAAAAAAAACTCTGCGTGTTCTTTCTATGTCAGTAAACTCTTCAGCTTTTGGTTGATGCTCTACAAGAACTCTTCTAGCTAAATTCAAAAGAATGCTATGGTCTTCTCTTAAAGTGCTTTCCGGAGGAATCAGATGATATAAAAGTTTGGGCTCGTCCTTTTTTTTCAAAATTGTTACAAAAGAAACATCGTACTCTTCATGAACAAGTTTATACTGGTCTATTATTTCTGCATCTCCGGGCAAGTCTGAAACAAGTCTTGTAAAAGTAAAATTAGGTATTACATCTGGCTTAAAAAGTTTGTTGTAAATTTCTCTCTCCCCCTTTCTATAACCTTCTAAATAAATGGTGGCGTCCTGAATTAATTTTGTTTTTTCTAGCATTTCACGAATTTTTTCAAGAAGATTCAAGTAATTCGACTGATTTGATCTATTTGTTGCTCCTAGTTTTTCCAGAAATATTTTTTCAGAAATAATCAGCTTTTTTACTTCAAAATAGGCCGCAATTGGGTCTTGTTTTAATAGAAGTAAAAAGGAAAAGATTTCATTGTATCTTTTAGAGAAAAACATGTCTTGAGTTGGCGCTAGTTTATTCTTTGAAAGAATTCTCTCTTGTTTCATCAGATGAATATAAAGATACGCAATTTCCAAAAGATAAGAAGTTTCTCTAAAATCATAATTATAATTCTTTTGTTGTGAAAAGATAATTCTCGAGACATTTTGGTTTTCAGTAAGCACATCAATAGTTCTTTCCATAACTTCTGGAGACTCTGCTAAATTGGGAACATAAGGTGCGCCCAAATAATTTATATAAAGAATGTCTTCTCCCCCTTCTCTTTTGATTTCATATGGATGGCTGTCTCTTTCTTGTGGCATTTTAGAACTCAAATAAAAAAGAGCGGTAGTTTAAAATATTTTGCATATAAAACATTTAGAAAAAAATATATTAATGCTCTTTCTATACATTGTTAATAGATTCGCAGATTAAACACAACAAATTTAAACTGCCTTCCCCTTTATTTTTGATGATTGAGGAACAAGGGGGTGGGGATTGGCAATTTTTAAATGATATTAATGTAAGAATAAGAGATTTAGAAGAAAAACACCGGATTTTGAAAGATCGCCTCTTGCTTATAGGTCAAAATCTCGTCGAGATGAAAGAAAAAAACAATAAAGACCTATTAGAAATAAAAAAGAATTTTGAACTAATGAAAAAGAATATTGAAAGATTAACTTCTTTTTTAGAAGTTGCTTCATCAGAATTTTCAAAATTTGCGAGAAAGGAAGATCTTGAAATTCTTTCAAAACAAGCAAAGATGTTCCAGCCTTTAGAATTTGTAAGAAAAAAAGATTTAAAAAAATAAAAGATAATAATCAAAATGGGGATTTTAGAGCAAGTTATGGAATTAAAAAGAAATGGGTTCCCTGAAGAAGCAATTGTCAATAGATTAAGAGAGCAGGGAATTTCTCCAAAAGAAATAACAGAAACTTTAAGCCAAGCAAAAATAAAAAATGCGGTTTCTCCTGGAGAAGATTTAGAAGAAAAAGGTATGGAAGGTATGGAACCCTCAATAATGGTATCTGAAGAATCAGAATCTTTACCTACTGAGGGCTCAATCTCTGATGAAGATTTAATGCCCCCGCCAACTCCGTCAAGATTTCAGCATTATTCAAAGAGGGGAGGGGCTCCTTTAGTTAAAGAAATGCCTGAAGAATATTCATATTCAAATTCTCAAGCACCACCACAATATCCTGCTTATTCTGAACAACAATACGAACAATACCCCGAACAACAATATCCCGCTTATGAAGAACAGCAATACTCTCCCCAGGAATATCCCTCTGAAGAATATCCCGGATCAGGAGAATATGATTACAGTTCTCAGTCTGCAGGAGACATAGATACAATAATAGAGGTTGCAGAAAGAGTATTTTTTGAAAAAATAAAACCACTTCAAAAACAACTAGAAGGTCTAAATGAATTAAAAGCTCTAACTCAAACAAAAGTTGATTCAATTTCTGATAGGTTAAAAAAAATAGAATATAGCATCGATAGGTTACAAGCAGAAATACTTGAAAGAGTCGGATCATATGGTGGTGGTTTAGATAGTATAAAAAAAGAAATGGGTATGATGCAAGATTCCTTTGGAAAAATTGTTAATGTTTTAGCCAATAAAGCAGAAAATAAGCATCTCGAATCTTCTGTGCATCGCACTAAGCATCTTGTTAGAAAAAAGAGCCATAAAAGAACACCTCATTAAATCATGATTAGATTAGAAAATTTTTCTAAAAAAATAAATTTGAAGATAATCAACCTGAAGGTGATGGTTCAAACATCTTAGCCTGATAATCTGGAAGTTTTTTCTTGCTTCCAGAACCAACAATTAATCCAATAATTGCTAAAAATATAACGACCCCTAATATTCCCTGCCAATTATAGTACCATATTTGAAGATTCCACCATCCCAACCATCCAAATGTTTGAACTAAAACAACAAGAAAAACAATAACTCCCACACCTAAAAGACCATAATTTAACATCTTGTTCTTAGGATCAAAGAAAAGACCTCCTAAAATAAGCAAACAAAGAATTACTGCAAGACCCACCCCTAATCTAGGAAAGATTTCTGAAAAGAACATTGGTACAAAATGAAATTGTAATGATAAAAGCCCTACAACAAGCGCGATAACACCATTAATTGCTTTATTATCAAAAATCTTGACCCTTGTTAGAATTCCGAAAACAAGAGCAAAGATCAAAAGAAAAGGGAGGATATAACTAAAGAATCCCGCACTCCCCCAATATGCCAACATATTCCCAATAGATCCCCCATAAAAGCTTCCTATTTGGAGAGTGAAAATTTCATCAATCATATAAATATTTGACTAATCTTATTTAAATATGTTTCGGGATTGTTTACTCATTTAGATTTTTTTAGAACAAGAACAAGGGCAATGATTATAACAGCAATAAAAAGTGCGTTTATCCAGAACGTTGAACTCCAAGGTTGATTAAAAAAGAAATCAAAGATATTTCCTAAAAAGGTTTTTTCAACGCCCGTCGCCCAGAGAAGACCAACAAGAACAGAAATTACAACTACAATTCCAATAAAATATTTTAACCCAATTGGTGCTTTTTCAAATTTTAGCCCTTCTTCTCCTGCGAGAAATCCCCAAAGCAAAAGTGCAACAAACATAACAACCAAAGCAACAGTCAAAAAGAGTATTAAGTTAGAAACAACGAGTTTTGGAGAAACCGCCACAACAAAAATTGCTCCAATAACAAATGAAATCAGCGCATTAAGTTGTTTTCCAGAACCGAAAATTTTCGTTTTTTCAAGAATTCCAAAAACTATAAAGAATATCAAAAGAAAAGGCAATGCAAACTTAGTAAAAATCCAATGTTGCAGTATTGTTTCTTCAACCATATTAAATTTAATATTACTCTAGTATTTATAAATGTTTTTTATGCCCTTTACAAAAAATATTTTCTTAAGCGTTAAGAATAGCCCCCAATCTAGAACTTAAATCAAATCTCCAGGAATTTCCTCTATTTCAGATTCTTGGCTAGGTAAAGCAGATTTGTTTATAACAAAAATCTCGCCGATTGCTCTAACAAATTGATGAGGTATGATCACTCCTCTGGCTCCGCCAATTAAAGAAGTAACACTTCCTCCAACCCTTATTTTCCAGCCATCAACCTTATTGTCCAAGAGATTGGCTTCTTCAATTTCTCCAAAATAATCTCCCGAATCAGTGTAAACTTTAAAACCAATGACCTCTGTTATTTTCTTAACGCGCATATCAAAATTTAGAGGAACTCATTTAAATACTTTTCCATGATTTAATATATAATTTTATCAAGAAATGCCTTTCTTAATCAATTCTGTAGCATAACAAACTTTATAAAAAATTCAAATCTCTTTAATTCATGTTTACCTCAAAAGAAATATTTTCTGTATTAATTCTAACACTGGTCTTTGCTTTTGCTATGGGTTTGTTTAAAAGCATTGAAAGATTCCCCTATCTTTTCCTTATATTCTTTATTATAATTGTGGTGAATGTTCTTGCAAAAAAAATTACGAGTTTTTACCTTGATTCAGAGATGGAAATAAAATTGTGGACAATAGAAAGATATGGATTTAAACCATCCCAATACCTTAAGAAACCCTTTCCTGCAGGAATACTTTTTCCAATCTTAACATCTTTATTGCTTTTCGGACAACTAGGGGGTTTTATATGGCTAGCCTCTTTAGTTTTTGATGTAAAACCAAGAGTATATCGGGCTGCGAAAAGATACGGACTTTATTCATATACTGAAATGACTGAAGATCACTTAGGATTAATTGCTGCTTCTGGTGTTTTTGCAAATTTGCTTTTTGCTATAATTGGTTATCTTCTAGGGTTTCCGGAATTTTCTAGATTAAGCATATACTTTGCTTTTTTCAGCATGATTCCCCTTTCAGATCTTGATGGAAATAAGATATTCTTTGGAAATCTTGCATTGTGGAGTTTCCTCGCCACGCTTGTCCTAATCGGATTAGTATATGCTTTTTTCCTAATATAAGAATTCGATATAAAAAAACATTTAAAGGCTGGTTTCATAAAAAAGACATGGAAAAAACAAGTTGGCTACAAACCAAAAAAGTTGCCGCAGTTTTTGCTTTAACCTCGTTTATAACAGGGTTTTTATTTCTAAATAAAGGAATTACTGGAAATGTTATTCTAGACAATAAGTATCCTTTTGATATAATTTCCTTTATTGGATTAATGCTTGTTTTATGTTCTGCAATTCTTGTGGTCTATATTATCAAAAAATAAGATAACTTTTTATAAGAAGGGAATTTTTCTTGCTGATGGAATTTTTAGAAAAAATCTTCCCAAGAGAATATCAGGAAAATATTCTGAAAACCTGTGTAGATAAAAATTGCCTGGTCGTGTTGCCAACAGGAATTGGTAAGACTCTTATTGCGCTTATGCTTTCTATTGAAAGAATGAAAAAATTTCCAGGAGAAAAAATTGTTTTTTTAGCTCCGACAAAACCCCTTGCAGAGCAACATTTAATTTATTTTAAAAAACATCTTCCTGAGCTTTTTGGAGATTTGCAATTATTTACGGGGCTGGTTAAATCTGAAAAAAGGAGAGAAATTTGGGAAACAGCCGACATAATTTTTTCAACTCCACAATGTATCGCAAACGATTTAAAAAAAATACTTTATACGCTGACAGGAGTATGTTTACTGATTGAAGATGAAGCACACCGGTGCATAAAAAATTACGATTACAGCTATGTAGCAAAAAAATATCTCGAACAGGCGCTTCATCCAAGAATTCTTGGATTAACTGCTTCTCCAGGAAGTGAAATATCAAAAATTCAAGAAATTTGTAAAAACCTTTCAATAGAGGAAGTTGAGTTAAGAACCCGGGAGAGTCTTGATGTACAACCTTATCTACAAAAATTAGAATTTGTAAAAATTATTCTAGATCTTCCGCCCGAGTTCAGAAGGATGAGAGAGATTTTATTAAGAATTTTTGGATCCTATATTGGTGAATTAAGGAATAGGAAAGTACTTTTCGGTCCTCCAAGCAAAACAGAATTAATTAAACTTCAGAAAAAACTTATTTTTAGTATTGCAAGAGGAAATAAAAATTACAATAATTTTTTAGCGTCAAGTGCCTGTGCCCAAGCAATAAGAATACAGCACGCCCTAGAATTATTAGAGACGCAAACCCTGGCAGGATTTAATAAATATTTAAGGGGCTTGCTTCAGAAAGCCTCAAAAAAAGAAAGTCGAGGTATTGAAAGATTGACTAAAAAACCAGAGTTTAATTTTGCGCTGGTTAGTTCAAATAAATTACTTTTAGAAGGAATAGAACATCCAAAAATTTTAGAATTAGAAAGGATAATTAGAAAAGAAAGAGAAAAAAATGAAAAAATCCGAATAATTATTTTTACACAATTTCGAGATACTGCAAAATTAATTTCTAAAAAAATGAATGGAATTTCCGGAATAAATGCGGCCATTTTTGTTGGGCAGGGTAAGAAATCAGGTTCTGAAGACGTCCAGGGATTAAGTCAAAAGGAGCAGAGGAAAATATTAAACGATTTCTCTGTTGGAACAACAAATATTTTGTGTGCTACTTCAATCGGAGAAGAAGGTTTAGATATTCCAGAAGTGAATCTTGTTGTTTTTTATGAGCCTGTTCCCTCTGCAATAAGAGCCATACAAAGAGCAGGTAGAACTGCCCGTTTAATAGAGGGCAAGCTTATTGTGCTTATTACAAAAAATACAAGAGACGAAGCATATTTTTATGTTTCAAAAGCAAAAGAAAAAAGGATGCACTCTTCAATAAACTCTATAAAAAGAGATTTTTTTAATAAGTCTAAAAAAGAGGTTCAAAAGAAACTTGAAGAAAATGAAAAAGATATTTGATATTTTTTCTGAAAAAAGAATAAAAGAAAAAAGAACAATAAAGATAGTAGTTGATTATCGAGAAAAAAATTCACTTGTTCTTTCAGAACTTAAATCCTTGGGAATAGAAATAGAACTCGCGCAGTTAGATGTTGCTGATTATCTTATTGGAAATATTGCAATAGAAAGAAAAACTGTTTCAGATTTCCTTTCTTCAATGATAAATCGGAGACTTTTACATCAATTAGAACAAATGAATCAATACGAAAATCGCCTGCTTCTCATAGAAGGAATATATGAACAAGAGCTTTATTCAGAAGATGAAAACAGCAAAGGAGTGCATTCTAACTCTGTCAGGGGATTTCTAATTTCAATTCTTCTAAAGCATCGAACACCCATAATATTTACGAAGAACTATGAAGATACCGCAAGATTTTTGGCCATTCTTGCAAAAAGAAAATCAAAAGAAATTTCCGTGCGTGCAATAAAAAAAGATCTTGACAAACAAGAAAGACTCCAATTTATTCTTGAAGGATTTCCCGGTATTGGCCCAAAAACCGCAAAAGAACTTTTAAAAAAATTCAAAACAATTAAGAATATAATAAATGCTTCTGAAGAAGAATTAAAAAAAATACTCGGAAAAAAAACAGAAAATATGTTAAGAATTGTTGGACAGGAATTTGGGGCTTAAATCTTATCTATTATTTTATTATTCTAAATTATAAATTTCAACATCTTCGTATCTTGGACCCTTAGAGCTTAAAATCGAACTTTTTAATTTAAAGGTTTTAATTTCAAATTTAGATTTTGGGAGTTCTATGCTTTTTAATAAATTTAAAAATTCTTCCTTATTATTTATTTTTTTTATTCGAGCAAGAGTAAGATGGCCCATAAATCTTTTCTCTTTTTCAAAGAAATTCGAAAGTTTTTCATCAATTTCTGCTTGGAGTTGTTCGCACCCTTTTAGATTTAACCAAATAATTCTTATAAATTTCGGAGAAAAGACCCCCAAATCTCTAACTTCTGCTTTAAATTTTTTTATTTTAATTTCCCTAAGTTTTTTTCTTATTTTTTCTATTTGCCCTTGTTCAATTTCACCAAGAAATTTTAGAGTTAAATGCAAATTTTCTACTTCGGTCTTTTTTCCAATAAAAGAAGGAAGTTGTTTCTGAATTTTTAAAATTTCTTTTGATATTTCTGGAGGGAGATCTATCGCAATAAAAATTCTTTTTTTCATTTTTCAAAAATATTTTTAGATTTATATTCTTTAATGCATTGCTTTTCTTTGAACTCTTTTCTTCGCTTTTTCAAATGATTTTTATTTCTTTGCTTCTTCTCTTTCTTTTTTTCTTTTAAGGCTTAGCTCTTTTCTTATATCTCTTGTTTCAATTCTATCTAAAAAGATTAGAATAAAAAATCCAAGAAGAGCTATAGAGCCCACAACAAAAAAGAGTTGAATGAATCCAAAATTCTCTGCTATTGTAGCTCCAAAAAATGCTGCCAGTGCGCCCCCACCTCCTACTCCTGCACTCCAGAAAGAATATTCCAAACCCCTGTGTCTTTTATCCATATACATTGTAAAGAGACTAAACCAACTTGGATATGCAAATGCTGTTCCAAGTCCGTAAATAGCTTGCGCAATAAAAAGAATATAAACATCTTCAGCAAGAATATAAATAAAAGGCACCAACACTATCAAAGCTGTTCCAACAAGCAATAATCTTGATTTATGCCTATGTTTATCAATTAAAAATCTTGATAGAGGAAACTGGGCTGTTGAACGAACAATCAAAAAGATTCCTGTTGCTATTCCTGCTGTTATAAGATTTCCCCCCTCTATGCCGATTATGAAAATAGCAAATATCGGAGCAATTAATCCAAAACTGCTTAAGATAAGAATATCTGAAAGGACCAATAAAATTATTTTTCTGTTCATAGTTAAGAAAAAGGTATCTAAATTTATAAATCTTTAAGTTAGATTAGTTCAGAAAGAATTTTTGCTCCAAGTTTAACAGTAATCCCCCCTATGTCTTTTTCAGGATTTATTTCAACCAAGTCAACCGACCGAATATTTTTCAGTTTATGAAGTCTTTGGATTAGATATAAAAATTCTCTGCTTGTAAGTCCGCCTGGTTCTTTATAGCCTGTTCCAGGGGCAAAAGCAGGATCAATTGAATCTATATCAATAGAAATGTAGATTTGTTTATTTTTTGAAAATTCCATAAGAATATCACAAGAATCCTCTAAATTTTCAAAAAGTTGATTCATATCCATTTTCTTGATTTTGTTTTTTTCTAAAAATATTTTTTCAGAAGGATAAATATTCCTAACTCCCACTAAAAAGACATTTTCAGGAGGAAAACCCTTTTCAATTAAAGCTGAAAGCCACTCTTCATGCACAGGAAAGTTCTTATCTGGCTTCATGCAATCAGGATGCGCGTCAAAAACAATTAAGCAAGGCTCTTCTTTTATTTTTTTGCAGTGCTCAAGAAAAGCACAGACTAAGGAGTAACTTATCGAATGATCTCCTCCTAAAAAAACAGTTTTTTGCTTTTCGCTAAAAATTTCAAGTGCATTTGCATAAATCAAGCGATTAGTAAGCTCTAAATTAGAATTGTCTAGATGTATCTCTTCTAAATCTAAAAGTTTTACATCTATAGGAATTCCCCTTTCATTACTATAAATTTCTTTTAACTCTGCAAGAATAGAATTTCCTGCTTTTTCGCATCCTTTTGTTCTTCCGAGCCCATTGATTCCCGGAACTTTTACAACAAACATAAAAAATTAGATTAAAGGTAGTTTTTAAGATTAATTGTAGGGGCGCCTTTATTTCGGTACCAAAACAAAAAAACTATGCTTTTTAGCTGGTTCTTTTGCAAGTTCTTTAACGTCTTCCAAGTTTACGTTCAGGATATTTTTTTCAAAATCATAAAGATTTTTTGCATTTCCGTTTATTTCATATAAAAGGAGATTGGCCATCTGATATTGCGAATCTTCAATAGAGATTTGGTGATTTCCAATTATCTGCTCTTTTACAGAAGAAAGCTCTTCTTCAGTCAGTTTCTGGGATACCTCTCTAAATTCTTCTAGAATTATTTTTTTTACAGAGTTTACATTTTCTTTCTTTGTCCCAACATAGATTAAATTGTACGCGAAATCTTTGCTGATGTTTGATTCGCCTTTAACAGCATAGGCCAGATTTCTTTTTTCACGAATTTCTTGAAAAAGTCTTGATGAAAGTCCTCCTGCCATAAGGGTATTAAGAACAAAAGCCGCATAGTTTTTTTTGTCCCTGGTAGTCGGAACATGATATGCAAAAGCAAGATTTGCTTGGTCTATATCTTTTCTTTTTTCGGTTTTAGATGCATTTTTCTTAACGATTTTAAATTTAGGGACCTTCCCCTTTTTAGTTCCAAAATTCTGCTCTACCAATTGGACAATTTTTTTAAAATTCATATCGCCCACAATACATAAAATGAGATTATTCGGCTGGTAAATTTTCTGAAATCTGTGAATGATTTTTTTTCTTGTAAGAGAAGTAAGTATTTTTTCTGTTCCAATTAAGGGTTCGCCAAAAGGTTTTTTGTAAAGAAATTTATGTATTTCCTGAATAACATAACGCGAAGGATTGTCTTGATACATTTTAATCTCTTCAAATATTACTTGCTTCTCTTTTTGAATCTCTTCTTCATCAAATAAGGGATTCTTTACCATATCACACAGAACATCAAAGGCAAGAGCAAAATGCTTGCTGGGTATTTTGCAATAGTATGCTGTAAGAGATTCGTCGGTAAATCCATTAAGATATCCTCCGTTTTTTTCAATTTCTTCAGCGATTTTTTTAGCGCTTCTTTTTTTAGTTCCTTTGTAAAGCAGATGTTCAATAAAATGAGATATCCCTTTTTCAGATAAAGATTCGTTTATGCCTCCGCATCTTGCAGCAAAAGCCATACTAATCACAGGATTATTTCTTTTTTCAAAAATAACCGTCATTCCGTTTTTCAGGATTTTTCTATAAAATAAAGGTTTCATTTCAGATCTCCTTAAACGTAGTTTGTTTATTAAGTTGTTTATTAAATAATCGAGAATTAGGCCTCTTTAAATTTTTTGGGAAATTCATTAATTAAAAAGAGCCGTAAAATTATCGAAGAAAAAGTAAGCTAAAACACCAAAAACAATTATTACACCGATTATAAGCATAACCCAAAACCACCAAGCATGTTTCTTTTTTTGTTCAGATTCAATGACAGGTTGTTGAACCGGGGTATTAATTTGAGTATTAGGTGGAATTTGTGGCGGGCCTGAAGAAGTTGTTGGAAGAACCGGTGCCGAAGGAGGATTTTGTTTTTGCGCAACATTAGTTGAAGGTATAGGGGCTGCAGAAGAAGTTTTTGGCGTTCCTTCTGGTTTTTTTGGTTGAGGGGAATTTGTTTCGATAGGCATTTTCAATATATCTCTCCAAAGAAAAAATGTATTATAAATTTTGCCTTTTTTCAAAAACCAGAAATTTTTCTCCTAAAATCTCAAAATCATCTATAATATTAAAATTTTCTTTAATAAAATTTACAAACCACTTTCTTTGACTTTTAAATTTTCTTCTTTTAATCATGCTTTCTGTTGCAAAACTCACAACAATCCGACAAGATGCTAAAGCCAGTTCTGAAATAAGTTTTTTAGAATAGTTTCTTTTTAGCATTTCAAGAGAATCCACAACTTTAAACAAAAAAATAATTGTTTGAATTTTGTTTTTTGTGTCTTTTACTATTTTTTTTATTTTAGAATGTTCAAAAAGGCTTAAGTGAAGGGCTTTTCCGTTGATTTTTTCCTTATTAAAATAAGAATTCATGAGATTCACAAATTGGCCGATTGCTTCGATTGCGACATAATCCACATCAAAACCCGCTTCTTTAAAATAGAAATAACTAAAACCATTAACTCCAGAACCCAAATCAATAATCTTAATTTTACCTTCAAAATCTTTTAAAATTCTTTTATAAATTTCTCTATAAAAAGGGAGTCTTTCTCTTGTAGAAAGATGCTTGCTTAAAATCCATTGCGGATCTTTGTCTCGAATTTTTAATAATTTTCTGCTTCCAAAAGCTCCGAAAATTCTATGAAGCATGTCTCTTGTTAAACGAATTTTTTCTTCTTTACTGACTGGCTTTTTTTCAAATTTTTTAAAGGCAAGCAATACATCTTGTAAAGGAAGTTCTGAAAGTTCTTTCTTTGCCATAATTTTTTGAATTATTTCTTCTCGAGTGCTTTTGTTCTTTATTTTTTTCGGGTTCTTTCTTTTCGGTTTCATAAATATTTTTAACCTTTCAAAGTTTAAAAGATGTATGCAAATGAGTTTTTATGAAGAATTTCCTACCAAAGAAAATATAGATAAATTAAGATTGGTGAAATTCAAAACAAGAATTTTCATGGCCGCAAGATCTGTTCGGGAATTCCGAAAACTAGAAAAACAGGTTAAAAAAATTAAGAAAGATGTTAAAATCGGTTATTGGCCAATTATCCCAAACTCTTATTGGATTTCCCCTTTTTCAAATAGGAGAGACCTAATTGAATTATTTAATGAACTTGATAAAATAAAAAATCTTATTTTAATTGATTTGGAAATGCCCCTAAAAAAGAAGATGATTCTAAAAAACATTTTTTATTTCTTCCAAAATAAAAGATTAATAAAAAAATTTATGAAAAAAAATAAAAAAAGAATAACAACTGCAGAATTTCCTGCTTCTATTTTTTCCATCTTTATTAAAATTTTAGGGCTTGATTACAAAATAAAAACAGAAAAAAGCCTCATGTGGTATTCAAGCATGAGATCAAATCTAATTAATAAAAAAATAAAAAAATGCCTAAAAAATTTAAAAAACAAGCCCCAATACTCAATAAGCCTTGGAACAATTGCAACAGGAGTCTTGGGCAATGAGCCAATCCTTTCGCCGAAGAATCTCGAAAATGATTTGGACTTTGTGAAAAGGGCAGAATTTAGTAAAGTAATTCTCTTCAGACTTGGTGGATTAAATAAAAACTATATCAAAGTGATTAATAAATTTCAAGCACCCCCTCAATAAAAATGTCTTCAACTAATCAGTCTCCATTCTATAAAAAGGCAGAAGGAAATTTTCTCGCTGCAAAAGATGATGAAAGTCGATTATTCCACTTAGAAGAGATGATTCGGGAATGCCCAAAGCATAAAAGCAGTGAGAAGATGCTTGCGCAATTAAAAACAAGATTAAAAAAACTAAAAGAAAAACTCGTAAAAAACAAAAAAGCCAGTAAATCTGCAAAAGGCAAGGGAATAAAAAAAGAGGATATGCAGGCAGTTCTTATTGGGTTTACAAATTCTGGAAAATCCTCCCTTCTCAATTTATTGACAAACGCATCTCCTAAAATTGCCCCTTATGAATTTACAACAAAAAAACCAATAGTCGGCATGATTAATTACAAGGGAACAAGCATTCAATTAATAGAAATTCCTGCTATCGGTTCTGAATATTATGATAAGGGGCTGGTAAACACTGCAGACGTAATTTTAATCTTAGTAACAAAGCTAGAAGAAATAGAAAAGATAGAAAGGAGTTTAGATCGGGTCAGAGGAAAGAAGATAATAGTTTTTAATACCCAAAATTCTGATGATAAAAGAAAGATTTATGCAACATTGCAAAGTAAACGGTATAATTTTGTGGTGATTTCCACAAAAACAAGTGAAAATCTTGAAGAGTTAAAAAACAAACTTTTCCATAGCTTTAGTAAAATCCGAATTTATGTTAAAGAGCCAGGAAAAGAAAAATCAGAAAAACCTTTGATATTGGAAGAAGGCGTTAGCATTCGGGATGTTGGTAAAAAAATTCTAAAGAACATTGATTATATCAAAGAAACAAAAATCTGGGGCCCTAGTTCTAAATTCCCTGGACAGAAAGTGGGATTTAACCACGTCCTAAAAGATTTAGATGTTGTCGAATTCAAAACAAAATAAAAACAATAAAGAATATTTAAAAACAAAGACCCCTATTATTAAAAATGAAAAGGCGTGCTCATTCTCAAAAAAATTTTGAAAAAAAACCAGAATATTTTGATCTTGCAATTTTGGGGGCTGGCCCGGCTGGTTTAACTGCCGCCATTTATGCAGGAAGATATAATCTGAAAACCATAATTATTTCAAAAATAATAGGGGGCACTGCAACACAAGCAGGAAGGGTTGAAAATTGGCCCGGATTTATAGGAAGTGGAACAGAATTAATGCAAAAATTCAAAAAACAAGCAGAAGAATTTGATACTCAATTTCTTGGAGCAGAAATAAGCAAAGTCAGAAAAGAGAAAAACCAGTTTCTTATTGAAACAGAAAAAAAAGAAATTTACGCTAAAACAATTATAATTGCGCTCGGAACAGAAAATCGAAGACTCGGCATTGAAGGAGAGAAGAAATTTTTAGGAAAAGGAGTTAGTTATTGCGCAACTTGTGATGGTTTTTTTTTCAAAGATAAAAAAGTAATTGTGATAGGGGGAGCAGATTCTTGTGCAAAAACCGCGCTTTATCTTTCCAATTTTGCAAAAGAGGTTTATATAATCTATAGAAAAGGGGGACTTAGATGTGAACCAACATCTTTACAAAAAATAAATGGAAAAAGAAATATAAAAATTCTTTATAATTCGGTTTTAAAAAGAATAAAAGGAAAAAATTCTGTAAATCAGGTTGAAATTGAAACAGATGCAGATAATAAAATAAAGAACTTCTTTTTAGATATTGATGGAATTTTTATTGAGATTGGTTCCACTCCTGCAACAGAGATTTTATCTGAATTAAAAATAAAAATGGAAAAAGAATACATCATAACAGATAAACACGCAAAAACAAATATTGGGGGGATTTTCGCAGCAGGAGATATAACAAACAATAACCTAAAACAAATTGTAACTGCTGCAGGAGAAGGAGCAATTGCTGCAAAATCTGCATATGATTATCTAAGATTCAAATAAAATGGCGTGTCACGTATCTATAAATAAAAATGGGTGTATTGGGTGTGGTAACTGTGCTACTCTCTTCCCTAAGATATTTAGAATAAGAAAGGGAAAAGCAGAGGTAATAAAAGAAAAAATAAAACGCCAAGAAGAAGTATTAGCAGCAGAATCTTCTTGTCCTGTTCAGGCAATAAAAATTTCTAAAGGAATCTAGATAAATTATAATGAAAAAAAATACTACAAAGAACCTCGGTTACACAGAAGAAGTTATGAAATATTTCAAAAATCCAAAGAATATGGGAGAAATGAAAAAACCAGATGCAGAAGGTGGAATTGAAAGCCCTGTTTGCGGAGATTTCTTAAAAATAATGCTAAAAATAAAAAAAAATAAGATAGAGGATATAAAATTTCAGACCTATGGTTGTGCTGCATCTGTTGCATCTTCTTCTATTTTAACAGAATTAGTAAAAGGGAAAACCATTTCTGAAGCAAAAAAAATAACAAATCAAGATGTTCTAAAAGTTCTAGGCGGACTTCCTTCTGTAAAAATTCATTGCTCAGATCTTGCTATAGGCGCTCTAAAAGAAACTATTAAAAATTGGGAAAAAAGAAAGAACTAATTTACCACAATTATTTAAATAAAGAATAAAAGCGTCTTAGATTCAATGCTTTTAGAAATATTACTTGCCATTCTCTTCGGTATAATTGCTGGCACTATCACCGGCCTAATCCCAGGCATTCACATGAATCTTGTAGGCACAACACTCGTAGTTCTTTCTGCTTCGCTTTTAAGTCCTATCGCCCCTATTTATTTGGTTGTTTTTATTGTGGCAATGGCAATTTCACACACGTTTATTGACTTTATTCCATCTATTTTTTTAGGATGCCCTGACACAGATACAGAGCTTTCGATCTTACCCGGTCATGAACTTTTAAAAAAAGGCCAAGGTTATGAAGCAATTCTTCTGACTGCTTACGGAAGTTTGGCTGCAGTCTTGATTTTAATTTTAATTTCTTTTCCTTCTTATTTTATTGTTGAAAAAATATATGATTTTCTTAAGAATTTTATGGCCTATTTTTTACTAGGAATTCTCGCGCTTTTGATTTTTCTTGAAAAACAAAAATTAAAGGCTCTTTTTGTTTTTGGCCTTACTGGTGCCCTGGGATTGATTGTTCTAAATTCTGAAATTAAAGAACCGCTGCTTCCACTTTTAACAGGATTGTTCGGTGCATCTATGCTAATAATGAGTATAAAAGCAAAAACACATATTCCTCAACAAAAAATCACAAAACCCAAATTAAAAGGGAATTTTTTATCTCCTTTATTTGGTGCCTTAGTGGCCTCTCCATTATCTAGTCTGCTTCCTGGATTAGGAAGCGGACAAGCAGCAATAATTGGTAACTCTATTTCAAAAACAGATCGAAAGGGATTTCTTATTTTGTTAGGGGCCACAAACACCCTTGTCATGGGATTTTCATTTGTTTCTCTTTATTTGATTTCAAAAACAAGAACAGGGGCAGCAGTTGCAATTAATAGCATTCTGGGCAACTTCTCGCTCCAGATATTGATTTTGATTTTAGGAGTTTCTTTAATTACTGGGATAATTTCTTTTTTTCTAACCTCTTCTCTTGCAAGAATTTTTTCTGAAAAAATTTCAAAAATAAATTATACAAAAATCTCGGTTGCAACTCTCGGAATTTTGATATTTGTTGTTTTCATAATCTCTAACTTTTTGGGTTTGGTAATTCTCACAATCTCCACCCTCACAGGAATATATTGTATTTCTCTCGGCACAAGAAGAACAAATATGATGGGTTGCTTACTGATTCCAACAATTGTCTTTTATCTAATAATGTAGTACAGAAAATTATTTAGGAGGGAAATTTCCCTGTCCAACATCCGAGACAGACTTCTTCTTCAGAAACCCCTAACGATCCTATATACCCTTTCAAACTAATAAACTCCAAAGAATCTGCCCCAATATGTTCTCTTTGTTCTTCTTTGGTTTTTCCTGCTGACAAAAGTTTTCCTCTTCCTTTTGGGAAAACACTATACTTACAGCAATATTTATTTTGCGGAGAACCGATTCTCACATGCACTTCTTTTGCTCCTCCAGACATCACTAAAGGGATTAATCTATTTCTCATAGTTGTTCCTTCTCTAATAGAGTCATCAACAATAACAACAATTTTGCCATTAACAGCATCTTCAATAACAGATTGCTTTCTATTTACTCCTTTGAGTCTGGCTGTTTTTGTTCCTAGAATAAATGTTCTTGTCACATACCAATTTTTAAAAAGCCCTTCATCATATGGGACCCCAGAACCATGAGAATACCCAATACAGTGCCCAACCCCTGAATCCCTAACAGGAATAACAATATCTGCTTTAAGCCCTCTTTTCTTGTCTTCTTCTGCTAAAGTTCTTCCAGCTTCTTCCCGCATTAATTTTACAGAAATACCATCAATAACTGAATCTATTCTTCCATAATAACCAGGCTCAAAACCACAAAGAGCTTTCATTCCGTTTAATTGTTTTAGAATTTCTATCTTCTTGTCAATATAGATAATTTCTCCGGGTTTTACATCCCTGCAATCTTCTCTTTTTAGTCCTAACTCTTTTAAAGCACAAGATTCAGAAGCAAAAGCACTTATTTCGCTATTACTTCCAACAACCAATGGCTCAACACCAATAGGGCTCCTCATACAATATAAACCCCCTTCTGTTAAAATTCCCAAACTATAAACCCCAAAAACCTGATTCGCCATTTTCTCTAATCCTCCAACAATATCTTCGGCGCGATTATTTTCTGTAACAAGTTTACCAACGATCTCCACATCAGTCTGTTTAATAGAAAGGGAATTCCCTCTTTTTAACAACTGGTTTCTTAAACTCTTTTTATTTAGAATTTTCCCACTATAAGTAAAAGAAAGATTTCCAAATCTGGATTCAAAAGAAATTGGTTGTTTAACATACGGATGCACATTTCCTATTCCATAATCTCCAACCAATTTTTTAACTTCTTTATCAGTAAATTCTTCCAAAACCCTTCCTTCATGCCTATAAGATGTCGTGCTTTTTTTGCTTTTAGTTACTGCTCCGCAAAAACCTTCTCCTCTGTGCTGTAATGAAAAAAGTCCAGACAATAAAACACCAGCACATCCCTTCTTATATATAACACCACAAATTCCCCCTAACATTTTGCCTCCATCTCATTGAACTAAAAAATTCCAACTCTTTTTAAATTAAATTATGATGAAAAACAAATTCTCCTAAAACCATCTCCCCAATCTTTCTTGCGTTTCTGGTTCAAAACCAAATACAGAATCAATATATCTTTTAGTAAGTTCCAGACTTTGCTTTATGTAATTGGATAAATTATATTTTCTTGCCAAGTCAAGAGCAGGCTCTAGATATTTTTTTACTCCTCCTTCATGTGTTGTAAAAATTATTTTCCCTTTACATCTCGTACAGACTCCTTGCAAAGGAGGTCTTCGCATAATTTCATTGCATGCTACACATCGAAAATCTTGTGTTGAAAATTTTCTAAGATTTCCCCTCATATCCTTAATAAAATGCCTTTCAATTATTAATCTGGCCGTATCAGAGGTATCTGCTGCGCGAATTTTTTCAACAAGTTCCATCTGATGTTGAACTTTTTCTTGCATGGTTGCAAGAAGTTTATAATTAGAACAAGTCACACCATCATTTATATTGGAGGTATCATGGGTAAAGCCCAAATTTATGAAAGGGTCTTTTTCTTCTCTAAGGGCTGCCCCAACATTATAAATGCTAATTGCTGAAGAGTGTTTTCTTTGTTCAGCTAATCTATAAAGTTCAAGAGGATATTCATAAACAAGTTCAAAATCTAAAATCTGATCATCAACTTCTCCTGCATCAATTTTAGCATTTAAGACTAAAGGAGAATCTTGCGTCCCACCCCTATGGCTTGGTAAAAATTCTCTTGAAAAATTTAGAAGAACATCGCCCAAGAGCATTATTGCTGCCTCGTCTCCGTCGCAGTCTCTTCTTATTGCCGCATGCATATAAGGACTTGCAAACATTCCAAGAGTATTTGAAAAACCAATAATTCTGCAAACAACCCCTGCGCAATTGTGGGGGGCCATACAAACGCCTAATTTTCCGACGAGATCCTCTTTTTTCTTAACATTATAAAAAGGCTTCATTTTATAGAATCTAACAAGAAGCTCGTCAATAAAATTACAAATTCTTATAAAAATCTCTCCTGCTCTTTCAGGAGAACTTGGTGAATCAGGAAGAAGTATGTCGTGTGGTTTTAATTCTAAAATTTGGTCCCCCTCTACAAGTTCTTTTCCATGAATATCTTTAACATATCCCATTTCTTTTAATCTCTCAATACTAACCAAAATTTCTTTTGGTTTAAAAGAAACTAAGGGCATTTCTGTAGCATCAAATCTTATTGTTCCATCTTTATTTACTTGTAAATCAAAAAGAGCTCTTAAAATTCCTTTTTCAAGACGTTCTGTCGTATGATTCTCAGAACTTGTTCCTCTTACGCCTTTAATGAGAAAGGGCATGTCTTCTTTTAGAAATCCTAATTTTTCTCTCGCACATTCTAAATAATAATTTAGATTAATTGGTCTTGTATAGTAAAGCCGAGTTTTCTGATGAATTTTGCATTGTCCTCGCAAAGTTTCTGAACATTCTGGACAATAACTTAATCTTTCACCAATTTCTCCACAAACCTCGCAGGCTAGAAAAATTGTTTCTTTTTTACATTTTTCGCAATAATAAATTGGAAAATCTCCCTTTACACTTCCGGCCCCACAAGCCACTTGGACACTTCTTAATCTCCCTCCTTCACTTCCAACAGGAAACAGAACATTGGGGCTCCCAGTAAGTTTTCTTAATTTTGCTTTTTCAGGTCTGCCCATTCTTGCGCCAATAAAATCCCCTGCTTTATCTTTTATTTGAAATTCTGAAAGAGAATTAATAATCTTTAAAATAAAATTTTTTTCTTTCTCTGCGCTCAATTTGTCTATTAATAATTGGGCTTTGCTTTTATATTCCTTAAAAAGTTCCCTAAAATCGGTTTTATCTCCTAATTCTCCAAAACGGATTCCTAAATTAGCAAACAACGCCCTACTTATTTCCTCGTTAATGAGGACATTTTCTATTATTGCGTCGTGCTCTATTCCCAAAAGTTCAAGGGCCCTTTTTCCTAATTTGAATCTTTCTTTTTCTGTTTTATTGTAAGGAAGAATTATTTTATTGCTAAATCTTGCATGTTCCAACCAATTCAAAAGCCCTAAAAATAACTCTTCATTAATCTGTGTCCAATAAAATATATACTCTGGATGGAGGGGTATATTTTTTTCTCTGCTTATTGAAACCGCCTCCTTAAAATCAATTTTAAACGCGTCTTTGGTTTTTTCTAATTCTGAATCTTTTTCTCTTAATTCAAGTCCCCAAATTTCTTCAACATATCCTGGTTTAAGCAAAACCGAATTTCTGTTAGCCACATCACTATATGGAAAAAGAATGTCTCCTAGATAAAGAATTTCTTCTACATCATTATACAGTCTTTTTGCCTCTTCTCTTGTTTTTATTTTTCTTACGCTTCCATTAAAAAGTTTTATGGTCGGCCCATCAATAGTATCACATACTGTAATTATGCACCCCTTAGTGGGTTTTTCTATTTTTAACTGGGTTCCAATTGCAATAAATCCGTCTGTAATTTCCATTGTTGCAGGATGTATTGCTGCTGCACTAAATCCGGAATTTCTGCCTCTCCCATATCTAAACCTAAACGCTCCTGACGCAGAAGGATGCCCAAAAACAGGTCTCCCTGCGACAAGATCATTAATATATGTAGGAGAATCATCTGTTTTCCCTTTGTCTCTTTTTTCATGAAGTTCAATATATTCCTTAAGAAAATTAAATCCTGTTAAATTTATTCCTGTTTCCTTCATTCTATTCAAAAGCCTCCAACCTTTTGCAGCCTTTTGAGCTAATCCTTCTGAAAAAATAAGGCACATGCCCCCTCGAACATAGTTTGTTTTGACTCTTTCAAGGTTCTTAAAATTTGAAACCTCTAGATGTCCTGTGGGCTCTCCATCAATTTGAATCGGGAGATTTTTTGCGAGAAAGATTATTTCTTCTTTTGTGGGCATATATTGCAGATTAGTTACTCGGCTATGATAGTCTTGATTTTCAATGACATACCTATTTATCTCATCAGGAGAAGGATCATATTTTGCAAAACCAAAAAGCTCTCTAAGATAATCAATTAGCATTAAGACCAGACAAGAAGCTGTTGTTCCCGCACTTCTTATTGGACCAGAAAAATAAGCAATAAAATATTCTTTATTTTCCTTGGTTTTTCCAAGTTCAAGCCCTGTAAACCCTTCTATGGGAGAAGAGACTACCCCAAGAGTGGTATATGCAAAACCTATTCGTATTCCTGCTTCTATTGCTTCTAATAATGTAGAAAATTTACAGAATTTTTGTTTTGCAACCTCTTCTGCAATTACAAAAGAAACCATCGGATCTAATTTCCCCCATTTTTTTTCAAGTTCTAAAATTCTTTTAACTATTCCAGAATTCTCCATTTGGGGGTATACTGTAGAAATAAGACTTACAACTTTTTCTGCTAAACCTCTTGCAAGAGGTGCTTCTATTTTAAAAGAAGGATCAAACCCTTTTTTTCTTGCTTCCTCTGCTATTTCATAGACTTCTCTGGTTCTTTTTTCTATCTCTTTAAAATATTGTTGGGTGTCCATGCTTATTTGTTTAAATCTTTCCTAACTCAAGAGCAGCATTGCTGCATCGTATTTTGGTTTAATTAATTCCTTTGATTTTTCTAAAGATAATTTATCCCAGCTCCTGATTAATTTGTTTTTAACTTCTTTTTTTGCAGAGATTTGATTGTGATTTTCAAAAATAAATGCCGCTTTAAAAATTCCGGAGATATTATCAAAATGACTCATTGAATCAGCATCTGCAACTATTTGCTCTTCTTTGCTTTCTTTTTTATTGTTTAAAGAACCCCTGTGATTCAGAATGCATTTTTTTACAAGTTCTATTTTTTCTTGGGGGTAATTCATTTCAGTTAATTTTTTCTCAGCAATTTCAGCGCCAACAAGGTGGTGCTCTTTTCTTCCTCCAATTATAGAACCAATATCATGTAACCAAGAAGCTAGTTCAACCACTTCAACATCCGCACTCAATTCTTCTGCTAATTGTTTTGCATATTTATGAACCGGAATAAAGTGAAATTCATAGGGCTCGTAACCATAATTGCTGCTTGGTTTTCTGCATTCTGCTTCAACAAAATTTCTTATTTCTTCAACAATGTTTTCCATTTTTTGCTTATATTAATAAATTATTCAAAATCTAAAATTTTTATTTCTCTTGTTTTAAGATTAAATAAAGGTACTTTGCAAAAATCAGGGAAGTTTCCTTTTCTTTTTTGATATTCTGTTTCTCTTTCCCATGTTGCTGTTGAAATTAAAAGCACCCCCTTATAGGAATCTACTGAAAGTTTATGAGAATGTCCTGAAACAAAAATATCTGGAACGTTTTTAACTAATAATTCATCTTTTTCATACGGGAAATACTGGGTGGAGGCATATGTTGGTGCAAGATGCCTATTTCTTAAAAGGTAAGCCATTATCTTTTCTGGCGCATTTAGTCCCCCGACTATAAGACTCGGGACAGTGTTTGCATAGAAAGGATAAGAAAAACCATGATAACTTAACACATCAAAACCAGAAAATCCTTTTTTTGCGCCAATATTCAGATAAGCGGGATTTCCTGTCAATAAAACATTTTTCATATTGTACAAAGGCCAAGCATATTTTTCATCTAAGGGCGGTTGCGGCTCTAAAAGTCTTACTCCATCGTGGTTTCCAGGAGAGATAATTATTTTTATGTCTCTTCTAATTTTTCCTAAAAGTTCTGCCAAACTCTGAAATTGTGTTTCAATATCTTCGATTTTAAGATCTTTTTGTTGGGATGGATAGTTCCCAATTCCAGAAACAATATCTCCTACTATGAAAAGGTATTTTATTTTTTCAGGGTTTATTTTATGAGGGGTTTTTCCATTAAGATAATCTATAAATTTTAGGAAATTTTCTTCCATAAAGTGTTTGCTACCATAATGTAAATCTCCTAAAAAAAGAGCATGCTCTTCTTCAGGGGAATGTTTTTTTTCTAAAACAGGTATATCTGGAAATACCAATGCGTTTGCAAAAAATATTTCCCTATCCCCAAAACCGCTAAAACCGATTACCGAGTCTAAAGAAACTTCTTCCGCGATTTTGTAAAGTTCGGGTTTGTTTTGGTTGATTAAAACCTTTACTCTTCCTGTTAAATCTTCCACATCGAATAGAATATTCTTGTTTTTAGTGATTTTTTTATCAGAAATTATTCCAATTATAGAGACTCTTGGGCTACTTTTAGAAAGTTTGCTTATTGAAACAAGATTATCTAATTCCGAATGTTCTTGCAAAATGTTTTTTAGCTCAATAAATTTGTTTTTTAAATTCTGAACAAAATCCTCCACAACGATCTTTTTCTTAGATAAAGGAATTTTTGAAAGAATTTGCACCCCTTCTAAAGAAAATTCGCTGCTTTTTTCAATATTTCTTTTTAAAAAATCCTCTTTTGAAATAGGCTCTTTTTCAAAATTCTGTTTAAAGGGCTGTTGCTGAAATTCGGTTGAAATCTTCTTAGAGATTTCTATTTCAAGTCCTAATTTTATTTTTAATTCTTCAAGTTTTTTTTGGTTTTCTTTAGGAAGGTTTGAAAAAAATTCGCTGCCCCCCTCCTTGTTTTGTTCAAAAAGTTTTTTAGTAATTATTCTCTTTCGGGTGCAGTCTTTTATATTCTCTATGATAAGTTTTACAGATTCGCCATCATTAGAATCACTAAGTAGATTAAGCGCTTCCGGCTCTATAAGAAGTCCTTTTTCAATGCAAAATTTTAGAATTTCTTTAGGGTCCATTTTTAATATGCTTTTTGGAATTTAATCTAGGGTCTTCTTCTAAAAATTATAATCAAGGGATTCTTCAATTATTTTCTTTGTTTTTTCAATTAATGTTTTGGATATTGCTAATTTTATTTCCCTCATTCTCCCCCCCCTCCCTTTTGAAATAACCTTTACATTGATGATTCCAAGCATATCAAATTCTTGAATTATGTCCCCTACCCTTCTTTGAGTCAGCACCTCTGATTTATTTTTGCCGCAAATTTCTTGATAACAATTGTAAACATCTCCTGTAAAAATCGGGCCCACCTCTTTTTCTAAGAGCTTTATTATAGAATAAAGAACATATTGGAATTGTTTTGGTTCTGATTTAACCACCTCTAAAATTTTTTCTCTTTCAATCTTTACATTCGCCTCATCTATATGCCTCAAAAGAATTTTAGGAGAATTTTCCCTTTCTGCGAGCTCTCCTGCGATTCGCAACAAATCTAAGGCTCTACGGGCATCTCCGTGCTCTCTAGCTGCAAATGCTGCGCATTTGGCAATAACGCCCTCTTCAACAACGTTTTCTTTAAAAGCAGGTTTTGCCCTATGAGTTAGAATTTCTTGGAGCTGCAAGGCATTATATGGCGAAAAAACAACCTCTTCTTCTGACAAGGAACTTCTTACACGAGGATCTATTCCTTCTAAAAAAGTAAGATCGTTACTTATTCCAACAAGACCAATCTGTGTTTTAGATAACTCTGAATTAAGCCGAGTTAAATTATAGAGAAAATCTGTGGAAATTTTTTTAACTGCTTGATCAATTTCATCAAGAATCAAAATAAGAATTTGTTTTTCAGAATCAATGAGGTCTATAAATTTGTTATAAACTGTTTCTGTTGGTAATCCGGTGTTTGGGACTTTCCCCCCAAGTTTTTTTATTAATTCCGCAAGAATCCTGTACTCTGTATCTGAAACTTTTCTTAATTTACAATTAATATACTCTATCCTTAATGAGACGCCACTCTCTTTTTTTATCCTCTTTAAAAGTTCATCCTTAAGATATAAAATTGAAAGAGTTTTGCCTGTCCCGGTTTTTCCATAAACAAAAATATTGCTCGGTCTTTCCCCTTTTAAAACCGGCGCAAGAATTGAAGCGATTTGTTTTATTTGGTCACCCCTATGGGGAATTTCTGCAGGAATGTAATTCGATTGCAGAATAGATCTGTCTTTAAAGATCCTGTTTTCTTCAAAAGATTCAAAAATTTCATCCAATTCCTTGCCCATTTTATTCTTTTTTTAAAAATATTTTATGAAAAGAGTCCCACCATCATTTCTCGTGGAAAAATTCTCTTCTTTAAATAATCCATCGAAAAGAAAGTTGATTCTTATATAAAGGATTATAACCACTTATAAAGAAAAACACTTATATTTCTTATGGAAACAAGACTTTGCTCTTTTTGCCGCCCCCTCACAAAAGCCCATTATTTGTTAAATAAACATTAATTAAAATTAATGAAAAAATATTGCTTGATAATATGTTAATTTTTTATATTATTATTATTATTATTATTATTATTATTATTATATAATATAATATATATAATATATAATATATATTTTTAAAAATAAATAAAATAAACAAAAAATTACAATTTTTCTTTATAAATACTTCTAAAGGAAACAAAGGGGTGAGGGGAAGAAATACCCTTTAAACAAAACCAAAGGTATAACCAGAAAATCTATATAAATCCATAGAAAAGTTTATATATTATTTTCTTTTAGCTTTGGCATGTCAGAAAACAAAAATCCACTTAAATTAGTTTTAGGGAAGATGGTAGTGACTAAAGAAGGAAAAAGACTCGGGTTTGTTAAAGATATAACTTTTGAAACAAAATCAGGAGAATTATTGAATTTATTAATAAAAGATCCAACACCATACACAAGAAACCTAAATCTTGAAAAAACATCTTCAAAAGAACTATTGGTGCCTTACAGTGCAATAATTGCCATCGGTGATTTTGTTGTTGTATCTGAAGAAGACCTAATCTAAATTACTTTTTCTGCATTCACGAACACCTTAGAACGAGATGCATTAAAATTTATCAAAACCTTTAAAAATACCCTCAAATTCTTTTCTCTATGAGAGTTATTGGTTTTAATTTTACTAAGATAAGTATAGAGAAAAATAAAGAGCCCTCTGAAGTCGTAGGTAAACTAAGCATCAATACTAAAATAGACATAGCCGAGATAAACGAGATTAAATCCCATATCTTAAAAACAAAAGACGAGCTTATAGGGGTGACTTTCGCGTATAAAGTAGCCTATGAACCAGAAGTAGCAAAAATTCTTCTTGAAGGAAAAATCCTTTTCTCAGCAGATTCAAAAGCAATCAAAGAAATTCTTAAGCAGTGGAAAAAAAAGAATATGCCAGAAGATTTTAGGCTCCTCTTATTCAATATTGTCTTAAAAAAATCAACACTAAAAGCACTACATCTAGAAGAGGAATTAAACCTGCCCCTTCATATGCCAATGCCTTCTTTTAGAAAAGAAGAAAAAGAAAAATAAGAGAAAAGTAATTAAAAACCCCTCGCGAATTCTTTTTATGCGAATTTCTGAAGAAAAAAAGAAAAAGATATCAGAACAGATATTAGCCGTTCTTTACTCAACTACCCCCAGGCCCCTATTCACAGCCCATATTGCTAAAGAGATTGCTAGAGATGAGGAATTTACCAAAAAGCTCTTGTTTGACCTAAAAAAGAAAAATCTTTTGGCAGAAATAAAGAAAAATTCTTCTGGAAAAACCTATAAAAAAAGATCTAGATGGAGATTGGGCGATAATGCTTACAAGGCATATAAGGAAGCAGCCACCGCGCTCTGAGCAAAATGCCCTAAACCCGGTTCTATAACAGTAAGTTATATACCTTTCACTATCTGAAAGTTTTTATATTAAATCCTTATAAAATAATCATGGATAAAGTAAAAGAAGCATTTGAGAAAGTTAGAGCCGACGTGGGGGCTCTTTATAAGGAGATCTTTTTACTTAAGCAGAATCTAAACAAAACACACGAAGAAATGTCTAAAATTTTACAGATTTTATCAGATGTTAATACAAAGATTTCAGAAAAAACAACCACCAACATAGTCCAACACACCCCGACCCAAACATCAGCAATCCAACACAAAATTCAGACACATAAGAAAAGGGATATAGAAAAACCCCCTTTTAAGCCGCCAAAAGACCAAGATAACCCCCTTTCCATAGGAAATGTAGGGGTTCCAACAGACAAACAGACAAACAGACAAACAGACACCCAACACATAAATCAAGGCGAAACAACCCCTTTTTTATTCCCTCTTCAAGAAAAGACCAAAGAGAATGTCATTGATAATGCCGCAATGATACTAGAATCTTTAGATAATATAAAAAAGGAAATAAGGTTAAAATTCAAAAGACTTACAGATCAAGAGATTCTGGTCTTTTCTGCACTCTATCAGCTTGACGAAGAGCAAGGCCATACAGAGTATAGGACTCTTGCCCAAAGATTAGGCCTTTCAGAGAGCTCAATAAGGGATTATGTGGGCAGGCTAATAAAAAAAGGAATTCCCGTCGAGAAAAAGAAAATAAACAATAAAACAATCCACCTCTCAGTATCTGCAAATCTTAAAAAAATAGCCACGCTTCAAACAATTTTGCAGTTAAGAGATATATAAACAAAACAACTCTAGACTTCCTCGTTTCAACGAATAACTATTAATTAACATCCCTTTTTTCCTTTTTTGCATAAATTTTGGCTCCTAAAGCCCCTATCCCTTTATTTTTTAGGTTCTAACTATTTCAAAACCCTCATTTTTTGAGATATCTTTAAGAATTAAGCAGAATCCTCTTGGGGTTTCTTACTTCTAACTCTCACTTTTGACTTTTTGAGTAGCTTTTCCCGCATATTTTCAGACACAAAAACCCTTTTTTTCCCATTTTTTTCAATTATTTCTTCAATTAAACCATTACTCTTCTGTTTTATCCTGTTTAAATGCCCCCTAATAGTAGATCTCTCTTTCCCCAAAATTGAGGCAATATCATCATAGCTCAATCGCATGTCTGAATTTAATAAGACCCAAACAATAGCCCGTTCAGTTACTGAAAATTGGTCAAAATTTGGTGTTTGAACACCTGTTTGAACACCTGTTTGAACAGCATAAACACCTGTTTGTTTATCAAACACCTGTTTGGTTGTTTGATTTTGCTTGCCTGGTTTTAGTTGGTTCATAATAGAGATAACATTTTTTAATCCCTCCAATTCCCCATTCATCGACGATAAAAAACTTTTTAACTCTTCAATCTCTTTTTTTTGCAAATTTTTTTCAGAATCAAGGTGTTTGATCCACGCGCTAAGCGAGACAATGTCTTTTTTTACAGACTCAAAACCCCTTTTTGTATCTTCTTTTAAATTTTCTACCTCTTTTTTTCTAAAAAAAAGACCAAACATATAATTATTTACACACTTGCATTTAAAAATCTTTTCTTTTTCGACGCCAAAGAGACATCAATTCCTAAAAAAATCTCTAAAAATTTTTACTCAATATCTAAAAAATGTGTCGAAGCCCCAGCACTTCTATTGGAAAAAGCACCAAAAAATACACCCAAACAGCCTGTTTAAACACCCCCAAACACCCAAACAGCCTAGCCAACCAATCAAGAAATAAGGTGCGATTTGCGTTCCTTCTCGGTTAAATTTCTGGCAGGCCTTTTTCCTTGCTTCAAGGCCCTAGTTTATTTGCTGTTCATAAAGACCACCTTAGTGCACAATCCCGCGTAAAAAATTGATTAATAAAAATTTTAGCAAGCAATTTTAAACAATTTTTAACTAATTTTTGACAGAGAAAGATTTATAATCATTAAATTTCTTAATAAAAAGAAGGAGGTGTCACATGGCAAAATTAACTGCGTGGGTGGTAACAATTCTTGGTGTTTTGTTAGTATTACCTTTGATTGGCATTGACCTTGGCAGCGCCACATCAGACTGGTTGATTGCAATTGGCGTCTTGGTCATAGGTATAGGCAAGCTGATAAGAAATTATAATTACAGCAAAAAAAGGAAATAAATTTAAATTAATTCCTTCAACCAAGCCATAGCAGACACTTTTTTATTTTTTATTTTTAGTTTTTTTCTATACTCTTTCTTCAACCAAAATTTTTTTGATACACTCCTTTATTTTAACCATTAACAAAGCTCACCTAAGTGCAAATAAAAGTTTAGAAAATTATGAGGATGTTCATCCTCTAGGGTTAGAATGAACAGTCCAGAGCAGGGGAATCTATCGAAAACCACAAAAACAGCTAAAAACCCCTTAAAGCTTTGCACAAAATGTATTCTCGGCGTTTTTTCAATTAAAAATCACAATATTTATATAGTTTCTTTCCAATAAGGTTATAAATTCATAGCAGGAAGGGAACCCTTACAAGAAAAGAAGACCCTAAGTTTACGGATAAAAAGAGAAAATGAATTCAAAAAAAACATCAAAACCCAAAGTAGCTATTTATTCCAGAGTTTCAACAGAAGAACAGGCAAAAGAAGGTTTAAGTGTTGAAGCTCAGATAGATAAATGTAAAAGCTTCTGTGATGCAAGAGAATGGGAAATATTTAAGATTTACAAAGATGCAGGATTTTCTGCAGGAAGCTTAAATCGGCCTGCTTTAGAACTCCTATTAAAAGATGCACAAGAAAAAAAGTTTGATATTATTTTAGTTTACAAAATTGATAGATTTTCTAGAAAACTCAAAGATTTAATAACTATTTTAGAAGATTTGAAAACAAAGAACATCAATTTTACTTCTGTTACAGAACAAATAGATACAACTTCTGCTATGGGGGAAGCCTTCTTTCAGATAATTGGAGTCTTTGCACAATTAGAAAGAGGAATGGTAAAAGAAAGAGTGCAATTGTCTTTTGAGAGAAAGATAAAGTTAGGGGAAGTTCTTTATAGGGCCCCTTTTGGTTATATATACCAAGATAAAAAGTTAGTCAAACATCCAGAAAATGCAGAAAAAGTAAAAGAGATTTTTGAAATGTGGAATGCTGGAATTAATTATAAAGAAATATGTCAAAAATTTAATATCCCTTCATCAACGTTATACCAAATAATAAGGAATCCCACCTATACAGGTAAAATAAAATATAAGGGAAATTTATATCCAGGAAAACATCCTGCTTTGATAGACGAAGAAATCTTTAATAAATCTATGCAGGTAGGGCAAAATGAAAATTAATCTTCCATTAAAATTAGTTAAGGAGGTCTTGGAAAGAGACAAATTTAACTGTAAAAAATGTGGATTTAAAGATACAAGTGGTGAAGAATTAGAAATTCATCATATTAATCCTAAAGTTTTTAACGGATTGAATGAACTTACCAATCTTTCAACTCTCTGTTCTATATGTCATAAACATGCTCCAGATACAGAAAAGGAGTTTAAAAAATACCTTTCAGAGAAAATAGATAGTAAACTCTTAGAAACTTTCAGAAAATCAGATTACTCTATCTCTAAAAAAACAAAAACAGGTATGAATAATGCTTTTAAAACAGGCAGACATATCACAAAAGCACCAAAAGGTTACAAACTGATAAATAAAAAATTAGTAATTGATGAAGAAGAAGCAGAAGAAGTCAAAAAAATCTATGACCTTTTCTTAAATGAGAAGATATCCTTAACAAGACTAGCAAAAAATTATAATATGACTACTTCAGGCATAAAAAAATTACTACAGAATACAACATATCTTGGCAAAGTAAAATTTGCCAAGGAGGAATCTCAAGGAGAGCACGAGAGCATTCTTTCACAAGAAATTTTTGATAAAGTAAAAAATAAATTATGCAGGGGAGCAAAACCGAATTAGGAACAAGCTTAAAAAAAGCTTTTTGATTGCCCGACAGCTTTTTATAAGAAAAATTCCTATTAAAAAAGAATAAAGAGGCAAGATGGAAGAAAAAACTAGTAAATTATTTGACAAAGGTTTCAAGGAAATACTTTCTGCTCAATTTTTCGCGATTATTGGCGGCCTAATCGCAGGAATTGTTCTTGCTGTTTATACAGACAAAATTTTTCTCATACCCGGAATGTTAATAATTCTTCCTGGTTTTATGGCCATGAGGGGAAGCATAAGTGGAACATTTGCTTCACGAATAAGTTCAGGACTTTTCCTTAGAGTAATAAATCCCAAAGAAACCCATAGTCAATTAATTAAAGGAAATATCCGCGGCTCATTCATGTTGGGAATAATTGTATCTTTAGTTCTGGGATTAATAGCTTTTTTATTCAATTACTTTATTATGGGTAGTCTGACTCCACTAATAATTTTAATACCTTTTTTAGCAGGAATATTATCAAACTTTATCTTAACACCCCTTACTCTTTTTGCTACAATATACATCTTCAAGAAAGGACATGATCCAAACAACATAATTGGCCCGTTCATAATGACAGTAGGAGATGTAACAAGCATTGTTTCCCTCCTCCTGGTCGTCTTTTTATTGATATAATTAAAATGAAAGAAAAAACAAATCACCATAATTTAAAAAAAGCCCTTAGTCGCGCACCCAAACACTTATTGAAAATTGTCTCTTTAAAAAGAAAAAAATTTCATCCAGAACTACGCAAAGTTCACAAAGAACATAAGATTTCAAAACAAACACTTTTTTATATTAAAGAATATGGAAAAAATTCAAATGTTTCAAAAACAATAATAAAAGAAAGCATAAAAATTCTCATTCTTGCTTCTGTTATAAGTTCTCTTGGAGGACTTGCTTTAGAACAAGTAAGAAATTCTTTTCTTTCAATAATACCCCTGCTTATTTTACTCCCGTCTCTAAATAATGTGATAGGAAATTACGGAACAATAATTTCTTCAAGATTCTCAACAATGCTTTATGAAGGCAAGATAAAAGGAAAATTATGGAAAAATTCAGAAGTAAAAAAATTATTTATTCAGGTAACAGTACTCGCTGTTTTATGTGCAATTGGAAGTTCTTTAATTGCTATTGGAATTACCTCTTTTTCTTCAGAGGGCATCTCACTTCAATTAGCAATAAAAGTTTTTTTCATTGTGCTTATTGATATGGTTGTTATTACAAATGTTCTATTTTTTGTAGCAATACGTGCGGGAATTTACATATATCGGAAAAAAGAAGACCCTAGCAATTTTTTAATTCCCCTAACTACTTCTGTAACAGATTTTGCAAACATGGCAATTTTAGCATTACTTATTGTGTTGCTTTTTTAAATTAACAGAATAGTTTCATTACTATTTTGTAGTTACGAGACGAAATATTTAAATAAGGCCACTATTATCCAAAAAAGAATCAAATGGAAAAAATATATTTGCAAGACCTTTTAAACAAAGATTTTGAGGATAGTCCAAATACCCTACTAGAAGGTAAAGAAGAAATAAACAAGAAAAAACTTGAAGAAATAATAGAAAAAAAAGAATGGATCTATTACGGGAAAAGAAAAGAGCATAAAGGAGAATTTTTTCTTCCAGGAGAGACCAAATTCTTTCCATTAGAAAGAATTGATGAAAAATATGAAGAATACCGGAGACAAGCAGGAGATTTTAAAAGATCAGAAAATAGTGGTTTTAGAGTTGATTATGGAATTTTAGGACTTCTTAAAGGAAATAAAAAAACAATTAAGCAATTACAAGAAATGGATTTTAATTGGCTTGAAGCAGTTTTATATGAATTGGGTTTAAGGGCTATAAAAATGACTTATGATTTTGAAGATTTTGATCAGGAAAAATTCAAAAAATTCCTGGATTTATATAAAGAAATTCTTAGTAATCCATATCGCTTGGCAAGCATGCCTGAAAAAAGACCCTCCTTGGCATCAAACTACGTGTCAGAAATTCCAGAATTACGCACACCAGAAACAAGGCCAAGGCAGGATTATTTAGAGAACCTCTTGCTCGAGATAAAAAAAGAAGTTTTTTCTGAAAAATTTGAAGTTAAAGAGAAAAATCCTCCTTCTGATGAGAATTTTTTAGATTTATCAAAAACTCTTGGAGAATTAAGAATAGGTTATGATAGATCTAAATGTGAAAGAGACGTCGTCAACGAAGAAACCGTTAGATGTTTGGAATCACCAAAAAAGTATAATGAATGCGCAAATGCCTACCATAAATTCCAAACCTGGCAATGCTGCGCACCGGAAAAAGGGCCAAAATTAACTTAAAACTAGAATAAAGTATAAAACAAGCCCCCAACAAACTTTTTTATAATCCTTTTTCTTTAAATTTTTATAAAAATGTCTAATAAAAACAATATTCAAACATTCAGGCTATCTCCTTCATCACTTTCTTTAATGAAAGATTGCCCAAGGTGTTTTTGGTTAGAAAAGCACAGAGTTTGGAAGCGTCCGGCATCTATTTTCCCTTCACTTCCTTCTGGCATGGATGGAATTCTAAAGATTCATTTTGATAAATTCAGAGATAAAGGACAACTTCCACCAGAACTATGCAATCATAGAGATTGCAAGAACATGAAATTGTTTGATGACCCTGAATTGCTTAAGGTATGGAGAAATAATTTCAAAGGAATAACCTGGACAGATAAAGAAGGAAATATTTTGCACGGGGCAGTTGATAATTTGTTAATTAAAGAAAAGAAGATAATTGTTCTTGATTACAAGACAAGAGGATTTCCATGCAAGGAAGATACTCACGAGCATTATCAGAATCAATTAGACTTCTATAATTTTCTTCTAAGGAAGAATGGCTACCAAACAGAAGATTTCGCGTTTCTTCTTTTTTATGTTCCCAAAGAGGTTTTGCCAACAGGCGAAGTAATCTTTGATACGACATTGAAGAAGATGGATGTTAATGTTAAAAACGCGGAGAATATATTCAATAAAGCACTTAAATTATTAAATGAAGACTGTCCAACTAAAACGTGTGAATGGTGTGAGAGAATATAATTTCTATCCAGTAAATTTTTACTAATTTATTCGTAAAAAGTTCTTATAAGATGTGTTGCACGAAGTCGATTAAATTATCAATAAAACAAAAAATTTATTCTTCAATTGGTCATATTAGTTATATGTCTTACCCAAATCTCTAGAGATATCCCTCTCCAGGATCTTGCTTTTGCAGGACGAAATTCTCTTGGAAATACCCTTATTTTTTCTAAACTTCTTTCTAGTCTCCTTCTATTTTTGTCTGTATTCAAAGGGCATACAAACCAGTTAGGCGTATCTCCTACAATTTCCATTTGACACGGACTATAAGAGTCGGTTTTTAGAGCGCATTGGTCTCCTCCAGAATCATTCATAACCAACACATCAAACGTTGCATCAAATCCATAAAAAGGACAAGGAGGCCTTCTTCCCGGTTGGTTATAAGGTTTTATTTCTCTGTCTTTTCTATCTTCACTATTTTCTCTTTCTGATGGAAATCCCATAAAAACCCATAATTTAATTCTTTAAAAGAATTGTTGTTGTCTGATAAGATTATTCTGCGAATTTAGGTTGGGATTAACAGTTCTTGAATCTTTCTTCTTCCTATCCAATAAAGCAGACTATAAAAAATTTATTAATCTTGAAACTATTACTTTTATATGAAGATCAAAGACCTCCCAGAACAAAACCGCCTTCTCGAGGATGTTAGGATAATTAAGGCAGTAGTTGTTTGGTAGGGGAAAAGGTTAAAAGTTTGGGGGTATAGATTCTAAAAGATGGGGTTGAATCAGTGGAAGGACAAATGGAAGAAATATTGGGATTGGTGAAGGGAATGATGGGGAAGGTTAAAGGTTAAAGGTTAAAGGTTAAAGGTTAAAGGTTAAATTATTTTTGTCTTTTTGCTTTATCAATTGCTTTTTTAATTTTTTTAGAATTCCATCCTTTACTTTGGTAGTATATCTCTAAATTTTTAAGAGAATCTTTAAACTCGGGCCTTTTTTTAAATTCTTTAAAAGTCATTTGTGGAATACTTAAATATTTCATCACTTCATGTCCAAAAGAGGTCCAATGATAAGCATGCTCCTGAGGATTCTTCTTTTTTCCTGTTGCAAACCATAAAATTCCAAGGTCCATCAATCTATGTACGGATAATTTTCTTAATGAATCAAAAGACAATGTATTAAAATGATTCCACCCTTTTGGCCTTCTACCAATATCTATCATTAATCCTAATCCTAAATCATCTATAGATTCTGAAACTGCCTTTACCATTTTACTTTTATGCCATTTTTGGTTCTTCAATGCATCTCTAACTTTTTTCTTAATAAAATTTACAGTTAGTTTTTCATTAAAAAAATTAATGTTTAGTCCTTGTATGTCAAAAGGCAATTTTATTTTTTCTTTTGTTTTTTTTCTAATAAGAACCATGTCAAAAGGCTCTCTTATTACATTAGCTATTCCCAACTCATAGATTACATTATGATTAATTTCTCCTGTTCTCTCATCATTAGATAAATCAAATAAGAGCATTTTAGAATGTGCGATTCCGTCAAATATCACATCGTTAATACTATTTGCCTCAGTATCTAAGCCAACTCTAAATGCTTTTTTAAATCCTATTTTTTTAGAGGCACCATTTATTGTTTTGAATTTTCGATTAAGAGAATTATCAAAAGACATCCCCACAAACAACTGATTTTTTTGTTCCCCTTCCCAAAATCTCTCAAAAAAATATTTAGGGTACATTTTAGCTTATAAATCTCCAATCTTCATTATATCTAATCGTATAATCTCTAAGATACTCCGAGAGAATATCATCTACAGCTTCTTCCAAGAAATATCCTGCATTATGTAAACTTTTCATCCACTCTCCAATTGCCACCCAAATATTGTTAGATTTATTCATTTCCTCTAATCTTTTTATTAGTTCTTTATCATTTTTATTCCTTACATTTCTTCTTAATAATTCCATTTCTTTTTTTTCATCTATTAAAATTTCCCTAATAGATTTTAACATTTCTTTAAAATCTGGATTGGAATCAAAAGCTTTAAGCATAAACCAATGGCTTCTATCCCCCATTTCAATTATAGAGTTTTCCACTAAATTTTTATTTTTCTTATGGAAATCCATAAACCACCCCAAATAATTCTGAGAAGGAACTTCAAGGGAGTCTAAAAAATCTAAAAATAAACCCAAAAAGTGAATGTTAAGCTCTTTATCTTCTTTTTTAAGTGGTTCTTCAAAAAAATAACGTACATGTAGGGGAATTTTGTTCATTATAACTGAAAAATCTTTAAGCCTCCATAATTGAGTGATTGATTTTTTATCCATCTCTTTAACTCTTTTCTTATTTAGCTTATGGCATCTTTTCCATATCATGAAGAAGAGATATCTTAATACTTCAAGGTGTTTTATTGTGGGATGTTCTCTAAATAAAAGATTTGAGAAGAAATAAGGGTTATTTTCAAAAATAAAATTATTTAATTTAGAGGAATCCCAAAACTCTACATTTTTACATTTACCCATAAAGTCTAGGAATTTTTTGGTAGGGGTTAAAAGATAAACATAAATTTTCCTGCTCTCTGGTCTGTCATTTAACTCCAATAACTGAGATATATCCTTTTTATCTGGTTTTATTTTTAATCCAATAGCTATTTTTTCACTACCCTTAGAAACTATAAGATCTGCCCCATCTTCATTAGCCCTATCAGAAAAATGTAAATAATCTACTTTATATCCTTTTTTATGAAACACAGCTCCAACAATAGTTTGAATATTTTCTTCACTAAAATCAGTAAATTTAATTGTTAATCTATCCATAAATTACTAATAAAATTAAACCTTAAAGAATTTTCTATTCTCCACGTAAGATCTTAAGTCCATCCCTTAACTGCCACATTACCCATTTTAGTCTATCTAAAAGAATTTCATTGACTCCTCTAAGTCTCTTATTTTCTCTTTCTGATGGAAATCCCATAACAACCACTATAAGTCGATTCCTTAAAAGAATTGTTGTGATTTGGGGGTGTTGCGTGAGTGGGTTATCTCTTTTTAGAGAATAATAAATTATTTAATCTCTGAGGACCAATATCTTATATGAAATATATCAAATTAAATGGTCTTGATAATGAAATTCCTATCTTTGATAATGAAGAATTATGTGAGACCTGTTCATATCCTAAAGACAAAAAAGGCGGTAATAGTTGCAATATTTTTTTCAAGAATAGAATCGTTACGGGTGGCGAAATTTATTTTGATAAGATTTTTTCTGTTGGAAAATATATTCATATGAAAGAATCGCTTCCCCTTGAAAAAAGCCCAAGAGATACAATGACATGGTTAATATTGAATTATAAAGGAAGGAAAGAGATGGCCCCATTTTGTGCAGAATTATTGAATCTAAAATTTTTAGAGGTTTTTCCTAACTTAGGGGCCTCAAAAGAGAAAACAATCATTTGTTTTGTACCTGATGATGAAGAGGAACCCCTCCAAAAAGGAGAGCTCCTCGCTTCAGAATTTTCTAAAAGAGTAGGAATTGATTTTTATTCATTATTTAAAAAAATAAAAAAAACAAAGAAACAACACAAGCTTCATAATTTAAAAGAAAAAAGAGAAAATGTTAAAGGAGCTTATATAATAAGAGAAGAGTTTGTACCTTTTTTAGATAAGAAAACTATTTTGCTTGTTGATGACGTTGTAACTTCTATGCTTACAATCAATGAATGTTCAAAACTTTTAAAAGAAAAAGGAGCAGAAAAAATTTTTGTATTTTCTGTAAGTCGTGCCCTTTTATCTAAAGAAAAGGGGAAAAGAACAAAATGAATATCTATGATTTTGTATTAAGCAGAATACTTAATGGATTTAATCCGGCCATACCAATTTTAATTAGATATTTTTTAGATTCTAAAAGAATTTTAAATAGCAATAATGATGATTTATCCTTTTTATTGAAAAAAAATAAGATTTCCGAGACTTTTATAAAATCTTTTTTTGAAAAAAAAGAAAGATACAACTTAGATACGGCCCCTTTTATTGGTAAATGTAATCAAGAAATAAAAAAGATAAGGGAGTCGGGAGTAGAAATTATCACTTTTTCAGATTCAGAATATCCAGAACAATTGAGGCTTATTCCGGCTCCCCCGCTTGTTTTATACGCAAAAGGAGATATCAATTTTGATTATAATAAAAGTATAGCCATAGTGGGCACAAGAAATGTAAGTTCTTATGCATTTAAGAAGGTTTGTGGTATTGCAGAAGATTTATCTAAGAAGGGATATTGTATAATCAGTGGATTAGCAAGAGGAATTGATGGGATATCTCATAGGGCCGCCCTCAATTCAAAAGGAAAGACTATTGCAGTCCTTCCTTTAGGAATAAATAGACCATATCCTTCTGAACACAAGGTTTTATATGAAGAGATTCTAAAAAAGAAAGGTTGTTTAGTTGCTGAAGATTCTGGATGGAAGAAAGGGTTTAATAAACAATCATTTTTAAATAGAAATAGAATAATTAGTGGCCTTTCAAAAGGGATATTTATTGTAGAGGGTTCGAAGATAAGCGGATCTCTTTCCCAATATAATCATGCTAAAGAACAAGGGAAGCTTATTTTAACTTTAAAACCTAAAAGTTATAGTGAAGCAACATATTTACAGAAAATAATTTCAAAAGAAGGCTTTGTTGTGGAAAATGCAGACCAAATAATTGAGATTCTAAATCAAGCCAACGATTCACAAACCTTTCCATCGCCACCATTATCCAGCTGATGAACATCCCCTGCTGTTGGATTGCAGTAATCAAAAACAGCCTGGGCTTCTGCCGGTGTTTCAAAGTCAGCGCAATTGTAGATGTCAGAAGAGCAGTTGTAAGTCTGAGCGTTGTTATTATTTAATTCATCACCTTCTTTTTCTCCAGAAAGAGCAAGGAATATAAGAAATCCTATGATAATGAGAACCAATACAATTAGTGTTATGATGAGTGGGCGGTTCATTTTTTATTGAATTTTTATGGCATATTTCTTGATTCGATCTGGATTATGATTTTCATTTTGCCCTTTAAAATAGATTTCTATCAAAGTTATTTCATCTGTGGGGGCATTATATGTGTAAATTACTCTAATCTTACCTGTGCTTTGAAGATATCTACACCTAAATTTTCTTGCTTTGTATACGGGCAAAAACCCTCTTCCAATACCGCTTATTATCACGACCCCCGGTAGATTTTTTGGATCCACGGCTAAAGCTTTCTTAAAAACTTCTAAATCCTCCTCAATTGTACGAAATTTTCTTAATTTGTTCAAATCTTTAGTAAATTCGGGAGCTTCAACAAACTTGGGCATTTTCACTAACAGAAAAGGTAGGGCTTCTATAGAAAACTAATTCATAATCAATTTCTTCTCCTTCTTCGGTCGCTTTCCAAGGAATATCTTCATGTGAATAACTACTAATTTGGTTAGCAGACATCCCGGATAGTTTACTGATAACCATCTCAATTCTTTGAATTTCTCCACCATTTAAGAGATTTACTTCTGGGGGGCACAAAGAAATAAACTTAATTTGAGGATATCCCCCATACTTTCCTCTTATTTCTTTAATTTTTTCCTTCTTTTTTAATTCTTCCATATTTTTTTCGAAGTGAGAGGGAGCAGGCCCATTCGGTAATTTAAAATAGTTTTCTCCCGTTATAGATTTATTACGTAATTCATAATAATCAAAATCAGAAAAGTATAACATTTTATATAGGACGGTTTTTCCAACATTATCACGCGTTCCAATTTTAGAAATGATATAATGAAGAGCCTGTTTGAATTTTTCTTTATCAAAATAGATATCTTTATTAATAGCCATGATGCCTCTTTTTTTCTCTAATATTTAAATGTTTTTGAGGTATTTATTCTTTTCTAATTTCCTGAAAGTTCATACAATCTTTATCTCTTCCTCCCATTCCTATCCCCATAAAGGCTTTTATGTGTAATCATTTTTTCAAAACCTCCCAGCAATTTTACTTCTGAAATAATTTTCAGTATCCCTGTCTACGAAATAAACAAAAACCCCCTTATGTGCTCTAGATAGGAGTACCCGATAAACATTCTTTAAATGTCTAACCAAATCTTTATTATTCCTTTTTACCATGCTATCATATGAATTCTCTGGTTTTGCAATCCATTTTTCCTCCCCCATATCATAAACTAGATCATTACCAAAGATTACTCCGATATAATCAAATTCAAAACCCTGAGCAGTATAAACCGTCCCCACTTGTTCCATTCCGGAATCATCTGTAGCCCATTTCCAAAATTCATTTTTCTTTTCCCACGGCATCTCAAATCCATTTATTTTTACATCATTTACAAGACTTCCATCGGAATTTGGTTCACTCCAAGGCCAGCAGAATCCCGCCACAATTCTGGAAGAATTTAGTTTCTCTTTATTTTTTTCTTCGATTAATTTTTTAAGCTCGTTAGGATTATCTACTATTTTAAATTCCATACCTATCTTTTCTGTTAAAATCTGCCATTCAGATTCTTTTACTCCAAGAACATTTTCAACCCATTGTAGATAAGAATCAGAACCCCCGCATCTGAATTGGGTTTGCAGTTCAAATTCAAAGATTTTTGCTCCGAATTTTTTTGCAGAATCTTTGATTAATTCCACGCTTCCGATCTCACTTGGTCTTACAACTTGGTGCTCGTCCATAAAGAAAATTGAAAGTTTTGAAGGTTTGATAAGGTCATCTATCTGGGGATTTTTTGATTTTAATTTCCACGGAACTCCGTAATCATTACTGTCTTTTCTTATTCTATGGGCCTCGTCGCAAACAAGGATATCTATTTCATTTTCTCCGGATTTTGTGAAGTTAAAGAAGAATTTGAATAAATGTTGGGATCTTATGCCAAGTATTTTTCTTAGAGTTTTGGTAAAAGCAGATGAGCCTGTTGCATGAAATACTTTCCTTCCACTTCTTAAGAGTTCTCCCATTACTTCTAATGCGATTACTGATTTTCCTGTTCCAGGACCCCCTTTAACTATAATTACTGATTTTTCTTTAGTGTTTGCAAGCTTTTTTGCTTGGCTCATTATAGCATTATAAGCAGAAATCTGATCATCAATTAAATTGAATATCTGTTGTTTGTTTATCATGTCTTTTGTGTGATCAAGTAATCTTTTAGAAGGTCTTATTGTGCTGAAAGCAAATCTATTGAAAACCTCAAGCCCCCCTCCACTCCCAAGCTTTTCCTTCAGATATTTTCCCAAATCAATAAATTCTTCCTTAGAAAAAAGAGGATACTCTTCGATTGTTTTATTAAATTTCGGAAGATAAAGAACTTCCTTTTCTCCCCCTTTATAATTATGGCAATAGACGCAGGCACTTAGCAGAATTTTCTTCTTTTCATCAAAAACACTCATAAAATCTTTTAATAGATAGTAATATCCTTGTGCTTGTAATGAGGGATGTGCTTGTTCTTTTCTAAATTTCCCATAATTTACCAATACATTTCCATCATTCTCGCAATCTTTAACATTTTCATTTGACCATTGTTTTAATTCGATTAATATGATATTGCCTTCTCCTTTCTTATTTTTTCCAAACAAAAGAACATCTATTCTTTTTTCAGAATAAGGAAGTTCATATTCGACCGCAATATAGTTATTTTCTGTTCCTGCAAATTCTAAGACGTCTTTAACAAACCTTAAAGAAATATTCCAAGAAGAATGTTCCGAAGGATTAACTCTTTTTTTATAATATTCCTGATATTTCGCAGCTATCTTGTCAGCAATCCTATTTTGAAGAACATCTTCTTTAAAAGTCTGAATCGAGCCTTCGTATAATCTCATTATAACTCATTATATTTTTTATTTGATCCTTTGAATTTGTCTACTGGATATTTTTTATTATTTTTTTCCATCTTTTTATCCAAAATTTCGCTTAAATCTATATTGTATTTCTGTGCTATTCTAACTAAAAAATATAGAATATCTGCCATTTCATCTTCAATTTCCTCTCTTTTCTTTTTATCTTTGAAAAGAGATTCTACTTCTTCAGGTTTTTTCCATCTGAAATGTTCCAGTAGTTCAGAAGATTCTATGGACAAGGCAATAGCCAATTCTTTGGCATTATGAAATTGGTCCCAATCCCTATCCTCGCAAAATCTTTTTATCTTTTCTTTAAATTCGTGGATATTAGTTTCATGGTCTTTTCCCATATCCAAAACAGCCATTAAGAATATTAAAAACCTTTCCTACTCCCTTTCCTCAGACTTCCTCAAACCTTTCCTTCCTGTACAAACTTCTTCATGGCCTGCTCGAGAATTACTTGAGGAGCAAAACCTTTTCTGCTGCATGCTCTAACAAATTCATCGTAAGCTTTCCTATCTACAGTATAATCTAGCTTTGCTTTCTGGGCTCCTGGAGGATATGATGCCATATTTAATAAGAATTAATTATGTTTATAAATTTTCTTCTTAAACTATTTTATAATCCATCTCTTAACGAACCCTTATTTTTCCCTCTTGCCATTCTCTTAGAATATGTTTTGCTGTCCTGTCTTCATCAACTACATTTCCTTTCTTGAGATAATGCAATTTCCTTCCAAGCGTTTCAATCAATACTTCAACATCTCCTTCTACATCAATTCCATAATAGGCTTCCAAAATACCTCTGTACTCTTTCATCAGCTCAAATATAATCACATCAGGGTCTTTTGCCTTGTGCCATGTAACAGCCCCAATTTTTGTATGCTTCATCATAAGCCTTTGCCCATAAGTTTTTTCTGCAGGAGGAATTATTCCCGGAGTATCAATTAGGTAAACCCCTGGTAAAATTTTTAATTTGTGGATTCCATGTGTAAATCCTGCTTCAGAAGATGTTTTTGAAACAGATTTTCCAACAAGAATGTTAGCGAGAGAACTTTTTCCTGTGTTTGGGTATCCTACAATCCCCACATTCACAATATCTTTTTTCATCTTTTTCACTTCTATTTTTATTATCTTTCTTAATGTAGCAACCCCTTTCCTGTTTTTTGAAGAAAAAAACAGCTTGGGCCTCAAATCTTCAAAGCCATCTTCCATTTTTGGGTTTTCAATGTCTATCAAATCCGATTTATTCAAAACATAAATCAGGGTTTTTCCCAGAGCCTTTGCTTTGTTTTCTATCTCAATATTTCTTGTTTTCTCCATGAATCTCGCATCCAAAATTTCAAGGATGATGTCTGCTTCCTTGATTACATTGTCTATTAAAACAGGGATTGTGGGTTTGTGCTTATTCTTCTTGGCGGGTCTTTTCTTTACTACCTTCTCTCTTTTCTTTACTACCTTCTCTCTTTTCTTGGTTCTTGCCATAAGTGGTTAAATTCCACGTGATATATAATGGTTTCTTACATTATAGCATTGCACTAAAAAATAAAACCCCTGCCCCTAAAATCTTTAGAAGATTTTTAAACAGCTCCAGATATAAGAGTTTTAAATTATGTTAAGAAACTGCAACGTCAGGAAAGTTTTGCAGAAAACCCAAACTTTTAACACTTTCTGTATAAGGGGGAGATTTTTTATATCTGGCTGTTCGAGATATCTTCATGAGCAAACTAAACTTTGATTCCCAAGGCAGATTTATAGGTATTAATGACAGGCTATTTACTAAAGACGATCAATCAAAACCAACCCCTTTAAACAGATATGGCAAAGAATATAACTGCCAAATTTGCGAGAGGCCTATTAATCATAGGGGGAATTGTCTTGAATGCAATATCAGAAACAAAAAAGCAGAAGAATTGTCTACAGATGATATTTTTGAAAATAAACTAAAAAAAGGCGAAGAAAACGAGCAATCAAAGACATCTTATTCCCAAAAATTTGACAATTCTCAGGATACAAAATATTGGAGTTTATATAAAAACGACCAGAGACTGCCTCCCCTAAAATTTTCAAATAACAAAACACAAGAAGATGTTGTTGGGGAAGTTGTCAATCTTATTAGGGGAGGAACAAAAATAATTTTCCTGCACGGTGTTTGCGGAACTGGAAAATCAGCAATTGCATTAAACATTGCCCGTGTCCTTGGAAAGGCAGCCGTGGTAGTTCCTGTTAAAAACCTGCAAAGACAATACCAAGAAGATTATATGGAAAAGATGTTTCTTCTAAAATCCAATGGGGAAAAATTAAGAATTTCAATGATTACTGGTAGAGGTAACCACGATTCTATATTTGAACCCGGAACCTCATGCGCAGACCCCTTTTTACCAGACACCATCCAGATTATTGAACAAAATTTTAAGAAAATTAAGGAATATTACGAGAAAAACCCCCTAATAAAACAAAAAAGTATCGCTAATATAAACCAATTAAAAAGGATTTCAATTGCCCCTACAAATCCTTACTGGAGTCCAATAATACCTTCTAAATATAACATGAATCTGCCAGACGCCAAAAAGAAAATATATAAGGGTTTAAGAGACACAGATTTCATTTTTTATCACAGGAAAAAAGGATGTTCTTATTATGACCAGTATGACGCATATCTTGATTCTGACGTGATAATTTTCAATGCGGCAAAGTATAAAATTGAAACTGCGCTGGATAGAAAACCAGAAACAGAAATAGACATTATTGATGAAGCAGATGAATTTTTAGACAGTTTTTCCAATCAAAGTGAATTAAACCTGACACACCTAAAAAACTCATTAGCTAATCTTTATTCAGAACATGAGGATACCAGGGATCTGGTAAATAAAATTATTGAATTGATTAAACTGGAAGAGCAAAACAAAAAAGCAATAGGAATAGATGAAAATAAAATTTTTCATATAAATGACACAAACATGCAAAAAATCTTATCTTTAATGTTGAAAGATGGAAATATTGAGTCAGAAACCTATTTTGATGATTCAGCTTCCAATTATGTTAGCAAAGCCATAGGGGTCGCCAAGGAGTTTGAAGATTTTTTTAATGATACTTATTTAACTTATAGGTTTTACGAAAAAAATCTGTATGTTAATCTTGTTACTACAAATCTGTCCAAAAGATTGCAAGAAATTTTAGATAAGAATAAGGCCTTTGTATTTATGTCGGGAACCTTACACTCAAAAACTATTTTAGAGAAAGTGTTTGGCATTACAGATTATAGAATTGTTGAAGCTGAAACAATCCCCCCCGGAACAATTGAAATTTATCAAACAGGAAAAGAGTTTGACTGCAAATATAGCAATTTTAATTTAGGAAATATAACTAGAGAAAACTATTTTGGGGTGTTGTCTGGTTGTATTGAAAAAGCTATAAGGCCCGCATTGGTTCATGTAAACGCGTTTATTGATTTGCCAAGCGAGAAAGAAATAAGTCAATTTTCTCTTAAAGGTTTGATATCACGTGAAAAACTAATTGAATTACAGGAAAACGATAAAACAGGAAAATTAGTTTCTAATTTTAAAAAGAAGTTATTTGATATTTTATACAGCACGAAATGTTCCAGAGGAGTTGATTTTCCTGGAAATTCATGTTGTTCAGTGTTGTTTACAAAATATCCCAACCCCAACCCCCAGAATACGTTTTGGAAAGTCTTAAAGAGGACACACCCACAATATTTTTGGGATTTTTACAAGGATAAAGCAAGAAGAGAATTCTTACAACGTTTATACAGGGCCTTACGCTCCCAAAAAGACCATGTTTTTGTTTTATCTCCAGATTCCAGAGTTTTAGAAGCCGTAAAAAATTTACAATTAATAAATAAAAATGTAACTTCTTTAGATGTCTCTTAAACCCTAACTTTTAATGTTTTCGTTCAACCAAAACACCCATAAATTATATTTTCTTTTGGAGGGAGTGGTGTTCTAAATCTTGCTTTTGGGCAGTGCTTTTAAGTGTTGCGGAAATTTTATCACTTTGAAAAGTCAATATAAGGTTATAAACAAAAACAAATCAACAAAAATCAAATGGAATCAAATGAGGTAATTTTTAGATTTGCTTTGGTATTTGTATTAACCTTTGTTTATGGTTTACAAAGACAAAGAAGTCACAAGCCAGTTGGTTTTGGAACTTTTATGCTGATCGCTTCAGGTGCGTGCGGATTATCTATTGTTGCTCAAGAAATAGGAATGCCCTCTGCTTTGCCCCTTCTCGCAGCAATTATCACAGGAATTGGTTTTTTAGGTGCAGGGGCCCTGATAAGAACTTCTGATAAGGTTTTTGGATTTACCACAGCAGCAAGCATTTGGTTTTTTGCTATTTTTGGGGTGATTATCGGTATTGGAAGTTATAAAAACGGGTTAATACTTTATTCTCTTGCATGGATTATAGTGGTCTTTGATAAATATCTCGAAGTAAAAGGAATTGGTTCTTATAGGAGAAAAATTAATATTGTTTGCAACAAAAAAGTAAGCAAAGAAGACCTGACAAAACTACTTTTGGAGCACTGCACAAAATTTAATTTGCTCAAAATAAATTTAAACAAAAAAGAAAAAAGGTTTTTATCAAGTTACCTTATAGAAGGCCAGAAAAAAGACATAGAGTTCCTTATTCAAGATTTTTATAAAAAGAAATGGTGCTCTCAAGTAGCCTTGGAATAAAGAGTAATTTTTCTATGCAAAAACTCTTAAAGACAAATCTTTTTGTAGATAAGTGAAAAGAAAAAAAACAAAAATAAGGGCCTTAATTTTTGATATTGGGGGCGTTTTACAATTAGGAGAAGAAAGAACAAAAGGGGTTCATAAATATGTATCTAGAAAATTTAGAATTTCTCTGGACCAATATCTAGATGCAATAGATACAACATATGCAAAATCAATTGAAGGAAAACTATCTGAAGAAAGAGTAATAGAAATACTAGCTAAAAATCTAAAAACCACTAAAAAACGACTTGTAAGATTATATAAAAAAGCGTATAAAAAAAATTTCAAATTAAACAAAGAACTTCTAAAATTTGTAAAAAAAGCAAAAAAACAAGGAATTGCCACTGCAATTATTTCAGACATGTGGCATCTTTCAAAAAGATCTCTTGTTCTAAAAAAATTCTATAGAATTTTCAAACCAGTAATCCTTTCTTGCGATATAAAAATCCGAAAACCAAATCCAGAAATCTATAGGTTAACTTTAGAGAAGCTAAAAATTCAGCCAGAAGAAGCTGTTTTTATTGATAATCGAGAATGGAACATCAAACCAGCAAAAAAACTCGGAATAAAAACAATTCTTTTTAAAAATAACAAACAAACAATCAAAGAGCTAAATAAAATTGTAAAATGGGAAAACCAAATAAAAAAATAAACAAAAAAGTTGTTTTTCTTTCCTTACTAGCACTATTGTTTATAGCATTAACTTTTCTTATTTCATGGGTGTTTATTATAGGGGCGATTATAATCACAATTATCAATCAAAGAGAATTATTAGGGAAAAAGCAAAAATAAATTTATAAATAACAAAATAATCTATCCTCTGGTAATTTATTACCTTCAGGGAGAATGCGAATAATTATTTTTTCTTTAGCTTCCAAACCAAAAAACCACCTAACATTCCCAAAGCAATATCCCAAAATACGTTTACATTGCTTTCTTTCTTAAATAAGCCTGTGCCTGTTACGATAAAAAAAAGTTCAAAAACTTCCCACAGGGCGAATAAACAAAAAAGTAAAAGAAATTTTTCTATTGTTTTGAAATTTCTAAAGAGTTTTATTTTTAGAAGGACAAACATCCACGCCCCTCCGGTAAGGAAATGAACTATATGATTAATATCAAAAAATAAAATCCCCTTATCAATAAGAACAGTATTTAAAAAAGCAGAAAATTTAATTCTTATTTCATTAAGTTCTTTTAAAATCATTTTAGTTTTTCTTCTTTTTTAAAACTTGAAATCCTTCCATTGCAACAAAGACCCCCAACCCAAACATGATGAGAGAAATTCCAGCTAATACGAAATTTCCTTCACTAATATATCCTCCCGACCTAAATGTAAGATAAAGAAGTGCAGATAGTGTTGTGACAAGAACAAAAATTGCAGGAATTATAATAAATTTAACTTTTATTTTCTTTGAAATAAAAAATGCCGAAATTCCAATCAATGTTATTGAAGCAATAAGCTGATTCGATGTTCCAAAAAGTCTCCAAATTGTTTCATATTTATTTGTAACTGCAAGAAGCCAAGCAGGAATTAGGGTAATTAAGGTTGTAGCAATCCGATTTTTAATTTTTGGAGTAAGGTTTTCTGAAAGAACAAATCTCCCCAATCTTGTTGACGTATCTACAGAAGTCAGAATAAATTGATTTACCATGAAAGCACCTAAAAGCGCAGCAATTCCAACACTTAAAACAGGGATTATATTTCCAACAATGTTTCCAAAACCAGTAGAGAATACCACGATCCATCCAGATTCAAGAAGATTTTGAAAACTACCTTCGCCACTTCCCCAGGGCAATCCCGAAATAACCACAACAGTCACAAGAATTGCTAAAACACCTTCGAGAATCATGCCGCCATAACCCACGGCCTTTCCATGACTTTCTTTTTTAAGTTGTTTACTTGTTGTTCCAGAAGAAACTAATCCATGAAATCCAGAAATAGCACCACATGCAACAGTGATAAATAAAATTGGCCAAAGAGGGAAAGCCCCTCCAGAGATATAAATAGGAGCATTAATTTCTGGCCTAGCAATAAGAAAAGCAACAACCCCTAAAATTAAAATAATAATCATCTGAAGGGCACTCAAATAATCTCTTGGTCTTAGAAGAATCCGAACAGGAGCAATTGACGCGATAAAAGCATATCCGAAAATGATAGTTACCCAAAAATTTCTAAGCAAATTCGGATTTTCAATCGCAAGATTTATTGGAAATAAATGCCCAACCCAAACAAAAAAGAACACAAAAATTAAAGCAATAATACTTGCTATTTTATAATTCCAATTATATTTTTTAACACCAAAGCCAAGAATTATTGCAAGAAGCGTGATTGCGAGCAGAGGGATAACAAGACTAGGCTTTCCTACAATGCTTTCTGCAGCAGAAACACTAAAGACAGTTATTACAAGAATAAGAGTAAACCAAATCATTAAACCAAAAACCCACCCTGCCCGCGAATTAAGATACTTTTTTGTTATCACAGAAACGCTTCTTCCTTTATTTCTTACAGAAGAAATAAGGCTCGTATAATCGTGCATTGCCCCGATTAAAACAGCACCTAATAAAACCCATACAACAACAGGCCCCCACCCAAAATAAAGTATAGCAAGAATAGGTCCGATAATTGGTCCTGCACCTGCAATAGATGCAAAATGATGTCCTACAAGAAATGGTTTTGATGAAGCAGAGTAATCTGCATCTTCTTTTTTTGATGAAGCAGGAGTTATATTTTTATCATTAATTTTAAGTTTTTTTTCCACAAATCTTCCGTAAATCCTATAACCAAAATAAAACCACACTAAAGCTAAAATTAGAATCCATACAGAATTCATTTAGTTATTCTCTCCCTCTTTTTTATTAATTCTTTTCATTTATTCCCCCTTCTAAGTTATAGTAGGTTTTCTTCCTTTTATTGTTCTTTTAAAGGTTTAGCTTCTCTTACAACAATTTTTCTTCCCTCAATCTCTTTATCATCCATCTCTTTGATGGCTTTATCAGCATCTGCATTTTTTTGTATGTGACAAAACCAAACCCCCCAGATCCTCTTCCATCCTTATCAGCAATAACTAAGGCCTCTTCAATCTCGCCAAAAGGAGAAAAAAGAGATTCAAGCGTAACCTTTATAACACCCAAGGCAAGTTTCCTACATAAATTCTCTTACTCATTTAAATCCCCCTGTCTAGCCCTGACTTGTTGTTTAGAATAACTCGCAAGGCAATCAAATTATTTGTAAGAAAAAAACCAATTTTATAAAGTTAACTATCTTTAATAGATTATGAAATGCAAAAAGTGTGGATATGATTCTAAAAAAACCAAACAAAAATTTAACATTTTGCTCTGCGACGTTTGTTTTCATTTTTCACCAAATGAAAAAACCGTTTTTGATAAATATGTGGCTGAAGAGATTGATGCATCTGCATTAGAGACCCTTAGAACGTATTACATTAATTTTAAGGAAAAGCAAAAGCAAGGAATGATTCAGAAAGCAGTTAAAGGAAATTTGATGTCTCGGGCTCCTTTTGGATATAAGATTTCCGGAGGGAAACTCATTCTTGCTGAAAATTTTAAAGAAGTAGAAGAAATATTTGAAGAGTTTCTTAATGAAGAAAAAAGTTTACGAAGCCTGGCAGAGAAACATAAACTCTCGGTCAACGGATTAAAAAAAATTTTGAGAAATTTTACTTATATCGGAAAAATAAAATTTAATAATCAAATTTATGAGGGAGAGCATGAGCCTCTTATTTCAACAACTTTGTTTAATCACGTCCAGAATAAGCTTGAGAAACTAGGAATAAAATAATTTAGCCTTTTTTATCTATATGATTTTTGTCTCTTTCTTCTTGCTTTACTATCTCCGGGTTTGTAGGTTTCTTTTCTTCTAACATCTGCGACAAGAAGCCCCCTATCATATTCAAGAAATGCTTTTTCCAGATTCTTGTTTTTTGTAAAACTCACAATCGCTCTTGCTAAAGCAAGTCTAGAAGCCTCAATCTGGCTTTTTTCACCACCACCCCTAACACTTATAGCAACATTAAAATTAAATTCCCCTAAAATATTTTTTGTGATTCTTAATGGCTCTTCAATTTTAAGTTTATCAAAAAAATTCAGGGTTTCATGCGGTTTTTTATTTATTGTTATTTTTCCAAATCCTTCGCTAATAACTGCTCTTGCAACAGCTTCTTTCCTTTTTCCAGATGTGATAATTTTATTCATTTTGAAATATCTCCTACGCAAATATATTTAGATTTTTTTTCTTTTCCTCCAACAATTTTTTTTGCGCCTTCAAATTCTTTTGGAATCCCAACATAACATTTTATTTTTTTGTATGCAATTGCGCCTCTTCCACCGCGATAATTAGGAAGCATGCCCCTTATGGCTCTTTTTACTATCTTCTCTGAACTTCGAGATATTTTTGGGCCTTTTTGTCCGCTACCAACCCTTTTCCTCGATCTTTCAAAATTTTCTCGAATAAATTTTCGATTTCCTGTAACAATTATAGATTCACAATTAAGAATAACAACATCTTCTCCCTTAAGTGCTTCTTTTGCGACATAGCTTGCAAGCCTGCCCAAAACAGCACCCTTCCCATCAATTATTTTCATTTTTTAAAATTTTTATCCCTTTTCCTTCAGGATTTTTTTTAATTTCTTCAAGAATATATGATATGGGAATTTTTGCTTTTTCTAATTTTTCTTTTGCTTTCTCTGAAAAGCCAAGTGCGACTATTTTCACTTTTTTATTAAGTTCTCCAGAAGAAAGAACCTTTCCCGGAATTACAAGAATTTTTTCATTTCCCGCATTTTTATCTATTTCTTCAAGATTTAAATTCACACTCTTCCTTCTTGGCCGAGATAAAATTCTTGCGACTTCAATCCATTTTTCCTTTTTCTTAGCTGCAATTATAGTGTCAACTAATTCTTTTTTGGATTTTCTTTGTATTTGCTTGTTAATTTTTGTTTTTGTTTTCATGATATCTTAAATTTTGCAATAACAGAAGAAACTAATTCTCCTGCTAACGCCGAGCTTAAGTTCAACTCGCAGGGACTGAATGAAAACTGAAAATTTTTTTCATTTATAAAGCTTTACCTATTCCAAAATACTTATAAGTCTCGCATTTATATTCAAAATATACGCGGGAATGCCAGAGTGGTCAAATGGGCGAGATTAAGGCTCTCGTGGCTTAGTGCCTACGAAGGTTCGAATCCTTCTTCCCGCATTTTGAATGGAATGAAAAATAGAGCAAAACGCCAACCCCCATAAATTTTTTATATATTTAAGAAGCAAAATTAAATCTTTTCAAGATTTTTATTAAGAGACATTAAATCTTTTTTTAAGGAATCTATAGATTTTTTGAAAATTTCTTCAGGACTAATTTGGCCGAAAGATTCAATTGTTATAATAAGCCCATCTTTTTCTTCAATTTCAATTTCTCCGTCTCTTTTAGTTATGAATCCTTCACAAACATCTGCGATTTCTCTTTTTTTGTTATCTTTTAGAACAATTTTGTTTCCTTTTTCTTCAATTTCAATTCCAGGGCAAATATCTTTCAGATCCTTGTAAAATTTTTTATCTGTAGTAATTTCTAAAGCATTTCTGTAAAACATCAATCCAGGGGAAAATTTTGAATGTTCAGAACCAGTGCCTAATTTTACCAATGCATTAAGCTTTAATTCTCTATTAGAAGTAAGAAAAGTGAGGGGAATATTCTTATAAACAACTTCAGGGTGTCCTTTCAAATCTCCAGAATAAACAACACACCCACCCTTAACTTCTAATTTAAGTTTTTGGAGTTTTTTGTCTTCTATTTTTTCATTCTTTAGAGGCACAAGCCCAATTCTATGAGCAATAGCTTCATCATTAAGAGCAGAATCATTCTTTATAATCTCAACTTCATCAACAGCATATGTAGGAATATGATTTACATATCTTCTTATAGAATTTGCAACTGTTTCCTCTATATTTGCGATGAAAACAACCGAATTGTCTGTTTTTTCTATTTTTTTCATTTAAAAATTTCTGAATTTTTAGTATTTAAATTATGGTCTTCTTCCACGCCTTCCGCCTTTCTTTTTTGGACCGCCCCTGGGAAATCTTGTCATATCTAAAATATTTAATATTTTAAAACCTCCCCTTGAAAGACTTTTGATTACTGAGTTCGCACCAGGTCCTGGAGCAGGATTTCCTGTTTTTGCTCTTATTCTGAAATATAAGGAATCTACGCCCAATTCTTTCAAATTTTCTTCAACTCTTTTTGCTATAAACATTGCGATTGTTGGATTTGCTTTGAGCCTTCCGTGTTTTGTAACCATGCCCCCTGTAACTTTTGTAAGAGTTTTACCAGACATGTCTTTAACATGAACAATTGTGTTGTTAAAAGACGTATAAATATCTACAACTGCTTCTGCCTTTTTCTTTTCTTTTGATAATTTTTCTTTTGTTTCTTGAATACTTTCCATTTTTAATCTGTTTCTTTTAACTTAACCTCTTTTGTTTTTATTTTTTCCTTTTTTTTCACAGCAATTTTGTTTTCCAAATTCAAAGGAACGACATACGAAGGAGAATCAACAACCCCTTCTCCTACTAATACTTTTTTATGAACTATTAGCTGTCGGGCTTCTTTTGGGGTGTGTGCAAGCTTTTTTTTAACAAGAATAGTTTGAAGTCTTCTTTTTAAATAATCTCTTTTATCTAGAATTAGAACATCCCCTATAGATTTAACATCGAATCCGATATGATTTAATCCCTCGAACAAAACTTTTTGTTCTTCAGGACTTGCAGAAATTAATTTTTTTGCTTTTTCTCGTATCAATTTTATTTTTGCTTCTGCCCTCCAAATCTCTTTCTTATTTTTTAAACCAAACTCTTTTTTTATTCCTGCTTCTTCATTAATTCTTTCTTTATCAAAAGGTCTTTTTGGGCGAGAATACATTTTATGTTTTCGTTTCATTGTGATTTTTCCCTTTCTTTTTAATTCCAATACTTTTGCTCCTATTTCTCCTGAAATTACTTTTGGTCCTTTGGCCCCTTACAGGAAGTCCTGCCGCATGCCGTATTCCCCTATAACTCTTGATTTTCTTCAACCTTTTAATGTCAAAGTCTTTTTGCAATTCAAGAGCTGTTCCTACTAGGTGTTTGTTTTCTCCTGTTTCAAAATCAAATCTTCTATTAAAAATAAAATTCGGAAATTCAGGCTTTTTTATAAATGCGATTATTTCTTTTATTTCTTCATCAGTCAGAGAACCTATTTTCTTATTTTTATCAATTTTAAGGATATTGCAAATAGCATTAGAAATACTCCAAGAGATGCCTTTTATTTTAGTAAGTCCAACATAAATTTTTGCATTTCCTTCTATATCTTCAGAGAGGATTCTAACTACTTTCTCGTCATATTTTTTATCTTCGGATTTTAATGTTGGTTTTTGTTCCATTTTTCAATTAGTCACCCTTTGCGAACAACCTATATCTTTCGAATTCTGTTAATTCTTTTATTATCCTTTTTTCTATTGCTTTTTCAGGATCTGGAAGGTTTTGAATTCTTTTCTTCATTTCTTCAAGGCTTTCAAAAGGTTTTTCTTCTCTTGCCTTTAAAATTTCTTTCATGTGTTTTTTTCCAAAACCTGGAAGCAATTCTATTTGATGTACTCTCTTATTTATTGCTTCAGATTTATTGAAAAATTCAATAAACTCTCCTTCTCTACTCTTGATGGTGTTCTTTATAAATTCTGCGAGCTGGTTTTTGGCAAGTTCGGTAAGCTTTTCACGATGAAGTCTTCCAAGAATGTAATATATCTTGTCCCGCTTTCCCTCACCAATATAAACTTTCTCTCCAATCTCTAAAGAAACCCCTGATCTAGGAACTAATTCCAAAAGAGTGAGGTTCAACTCCCCTATAGCTTGTGCTAAAGGCAGCATTTTTCCTTCTAAGGGATAACCATAGGGTAAATACTCTAATATGACTGCATAATCTTCTTTTCTCATTTTTTTCAGTCATTTTCTTGTGAAAATGATCTAAAATTTATTTCTTTATCTGAATTCTTTGATAGTTTGAAGTATTTTGTTTGCTTCATCGTCGTCAAAACTTACATCATTAAAAATTTTATTTAAATTGTCCTGTCCTTCAGGCATTGTGTCGATTATTTTTGCTATGTGTTCTGGGTTCATCTTTAATAAATCCAGTTCTTCAAGCTTTTTTCTCAACTGCTTAGCTTTTTCTGCGCTGATTTTTGCAAATTTCTTTATAAATTTCTTAAGTCCTGTTTCTTTTTCTGTGTCTTCTTTCAAATATTCAAGAACCTCTGCCATGCTAAGTGGTGTTGATTCGGTTATCATTTTTTTATTTCTATTTTCTTTAAATGAATAGGTTCTATTATGAACCTTTTTTCTCGATTTATTTCTTTTACTTTAACCATATAGGCCCTTCCTCTTTTGCCTTCCACGATTCCTGTTCTCCCTTGAAGTCTTTTAGGAAAACTAGAGGGAATAGACTTTTCCTTTATTACTGCGACCCTATCTCCTTCGTTTAACTCTTGGAAATATCTGCTAAATTGCAGTTTTCCCCTTGTTTTTGAGCTTTTTCCTCCTGCCATAATTTACTCAAATTTACCCTATTTAAAAAACTATCCTTCATAAAGAAATATTGGAATCTCTTGAGAATTTATATTCTCGAAAGATCTTTTGTTGGCCCTATGAGATTAGTTGAAACTAAATCTCCTTTGCTTCTAGCCTCTTCCATATTTTTAATAATTGTGTTAAACATTTTTTCACCCCAAACACCTTTTCCGCATCTAGAGCAAAAGTCAATAACACTTTCATCAGGAATTTCTGCTTTGCAATAAATACATTTTTTTGCCATGTTCTCTTTTTTATTTTTATTTGTTGTTTTGCGGAGTTTTTAAAGATTTGCTCCTACTTTTGGATACAATCTCTTTAAATTTTTAGAAATTTTAACAATTTTTAAATAAGAATTCCTAAGGCAATATTTATAAATAAACCAAAATACTGGTTAGATAGGTAAATTAGAATATATTTCAAAATATAAGGAGCCCAAAATCATAGTTCCAATTCGTTGTTTTAGCTGCGGAAAGCCTATTGGTCATTTATGGGAAGAATTTCAAAAAAGAGTAGGTGAAGGGGAAAAACCAAAAAAAGTCCTTGATGATCTAAAACTCGAAAGATACTGTTGCAGATCAATGTTTCTGGGGCAAGAAGATTATATTGAACTTATAAGCAAATTTAAGAAATCTTAAGCATCTAATTTCTTTTTTTAATTTTCCATCTTGAAGCATAACCGCAATTTTCACAGATAATGCTTTTCATATTATTTCGAATTCTTATTGTTGGATTTTTATAAATCTTAAAACACTTTTTGCAAAAACTCTTTCTTTTTCCTCCAAGTTTAAGATTATATTTCATAGCAAATCTTTTAATTTTTTGAATTTCTTTTGGATTTTTATCTTCTGAATTGTTAAAAAAGTCCCCGATTTTTTTTTGAGCGTCTTTTTTGGATATCTCTTTCTTAGAAATCTTTTGAGCCATATTTCAAAATACGAAAAATCTCTTATTAAGTTTTGTTATTGAAATAAAATCGAAAAAGTAAAGCGAGACAGCACCATTGCTTCGCGTCTTGTAGGACACTAACACAATTGGCGTAGGAAGCTTAACTTCTGTGTTGGGAATCAGAACAGGTGTTTCCAACCTACTATGACTGTCTCAAATACCAGAAAATAAAGGGGTTTATAAATTTTTATGAGTATTTGTTTGATATTTAAGACCCAAAGATCTCCAATAGACAAATCCCAAAATTATTGAAAGCGATGTTGCGATTACAAGAACGGCAACAAGAAGATTTGTATGTGACCTGAAATAAGAATCTGATAATGCAGGAATTCCGAATATAGCCCCGATTGTTCCGGGAATTGCCACTACAATACTGACAATTGTTAAAATGGTTATTATTACTGTAAGACGGCCCATTGTATCATTAAGTTCTTTGTTAGATTGCATTTCTGATCTTGTTCTCAAAGAAGCTATCCGGTATATGTGGCTCCTGCACCTTTCGAGCCAGTATCTTGCTTCTGTGCTCAAAATCTCATAATCAAAATTTATAATTTTAATGTCAAATTGTTTGACTTCTTTTTGTTTTAGAACAATTACTATCTCAACAAGCCCCTCAATCTTATCAGTTAATCTCCTCAAGGCTAAACCTGCTTCCTCAATTTTATCTATAACTGGCCGTGTTTCCAATCCATCCATAATATCTCTTATTCTTAGAAATTGTTCAGAATAATTCTTGAGTGTTGCCCGAAGCATAAGAAAAGTAATCAGGGTGCTTTCACCATCGGATTTTTTTAACAAATGTTTATATTTTTTAAGAGAATTATTAACATTGAACGGAGCGCAAACAAAAATATCCCTTTTAGTTATGGCAGAAAGAATTTTTACGTTTTCTCCATAAAGAGGAAAATAAATAATTGAGAGTTTATCATCGTAATCAAAAAATGGCAATTCAAGTTTAAGCACAGAATCTATGTCTCTTTCTATTTTAGAAGAAATAAGGGCTTTTTTCAGTTCATCAATATTTTCAAATAAACGCATCATTTTAATCCCATTATCTTAAAATTACCACCATGAATTCTGATAGCTTGTCCATTAATTATCGCATCAGCTAGTTTTTTTCTTCCTGATTTAAGTAATCTTGACAGTGTAGACTGGCTTATCTTCATTTTTTTTCCAGCTGCACTTTGTTCCATTTCTTCAGAATCAACCAACCTCATAGCCTCCACTTCATCAAAACTTAAGACAGTTTCTTTTAAATTTACCAAGGGGATGCCTGCTGGTTTAAAATAAGTTACATTCGGCTGAAAAAAAATATTTCTTATTCTTCTTGGTCTTACCATATATGCATTATAATTCATAATTGTATATAAATCTTATTAAAAAATAAAAGAAAAGCAAGAATTACTTAATTTCTTTAAGTCTTTTCTCTATTTCTTGCTTTTCTAATTCAATTTCTTTAAGCTCTGCTTCAAGGATTTTCTTTTCAGTTTCTGGAGTTAAAGCAATAGGTTCTGTATATCCATATCTAAATCCTCTTCCAAATCCTCTGTGCATCCCTCTACCGCAAGGCCCTAAGCCTCTTCCTGTTAAAGGTCCTTGTCCTTGAGGTCCTGTTCCATCAAATCTAGGCATTTTTATTCCCCCGATAGTGTTTATTTAGTTATGAATACATATTCATAATACTATTTAAATCTTTTGTTTTGCATAATTATTCATAATTCTAAGGCAAACAAATTGAATTTTTATTCTAAAGATTTTTATATTGTTTCTAAGTCTTAAAATTAGCGCAGGAGTAGCGAAGTGGTCAAACGCAACAGCCTCAAGAGCTGTTCTCTTAGTGAGTTCGGAGGTTCGAATCCTCCCTCCTGCATATTTTCATTTTATTCCTCCTGTATTTTCAGCCCGGGTAGCTCAGTCTGGATAGAGCGGCGGATTCCTAATCCGTAGGTCGCAGGTTCAAATCCTGTCTCGGGCATTTTGAGTATTCTTGCGATTTTTTTATTTTCGTAAGATTTAAAACATAATCTCTCAATAAGATTAAATAGCGCTGGTAGTTTAACGGTAGAATCACTGGCTTCCAGGCAAAACTACCTTTTGCATATTCATTTTTTGCAGAGAAGATTGCGAAGAGACCAGTTGACCCGGGTTCAACTCCCGGCCGGCGCATTTCATAGATAAAGATTTAAAAAACCAAATGGAAGAAGAAAAAAAGCAGGCCCAGAATGGGCCACCAAAAGAAAAAAAGAAACTTTTTTCTAATTTTAATTATGATAAGTATTATAGGCTGTTCTTTTTTATTCCAATAATAATCCTATTAGCATCTTTGATCTATTTGGGAATTTTTTATTTTAATACCGGAGACATTATTTACAAAGATGTTTCATTATCCGGGGGAACTTCGATAACGATTAATGGCGAAGTGGCTCAAAGCCAACTTGAAGCTCCTTTGAAAGAAAAATTTCCAGATGTTTCATTTACTCAATTAGAAGATATTACAACTAGGAAGCAAATTGCTTTAATAATTGAGAGCTCTGTTTCTCCAGAAGAATTACAACCCAAAATTGAGAGTATTTTAGGATATTCTTTGAATGAAGAAAATTCAAGTGTTGAATTCACAGGAGCATCTTTAAGTAGAAATTTTTATAGACAACTGGTTTTTGCTTTGATACTCTCTTTTATTTTAATATCTATTGTTATTCTGATAATGTTTAGAACTTTTATTCCGAGTCTTGCTGTTATTTTTGCGATTTTCGCAGATATTGCCATGCCTCTTGCTCTGATTAATATTTTTGAAATAAAACTATCAGCAGCAGGAATTGCTGCATTTTTGATGCTTGTTGGTTATTCTGTTGATACAGATATTCTATTGACTTCGAGGGCATTGAAATCAAGAGAAGGAACATTAAATTCAAGAATTTTTAGAGCATTTAAAACAGGATCTTTTATGACTTTAACAGCTTTGGTAGCTGTTTTACCTGCTTTTTTTATTGTAACAGGTTTACCTGATTCATTTAGGCAGATTTTTTTAATATTAGCTTTAGGGCTTTGTGCTGATTTAATCAACACATGGTTTACAAACGCTAGCATAATTAAAGAATATTGTAAGAGAAAAGGAATAAATTAAAATGAAAATTGGTTTAAGGATTTGGATATTGATAATTGTTCTTTTTTTGGCATTTTTATCAATTGCCCCTTGGAAAGCTCTTGAAAAAGGAGTCTATATAAGAAGTGTTGAACTAAATTCTTCTGCATTTGAAATGGGATTAAGACAAGGACAGATAATTTCTTCAATAGATGGAAAAAGCATAAGCCATCTGGAAGATTTTAAAGAAACTTTTTCAATAAAAAATTACTCTGGAGAAAATGTAAAAACAATCATAATTACAGATCAAGGCGAATTTATTCTTTTTTCAAATGAATCTCCTGAAATAATTGTTTCAGAAATTCCAAAATCCAATATAAAAACCGGATTAGATTTATCTGGAGGCTCTAGAGCATTTGTTAAAGCTCAAGATAGAGATTTATCTTCATCTGAAGTAAATGATTTGGTAGATGTTGTTAGCAATAGACTTAATGTTTATGGAATATTAGATGTTCAAATTTATCCAATTTTTGATTTAGAAGGAAATAATTTTATGCTTGTTGAAATAGCCGGTGCTACTCCGACTGATTTGAGAGACATGCTTTCAAGCCAGGGTAAATTTGAGGCAAAAATAGGAAATGAAACAGTTTTCATAGGAGGAGAAAAAGACATAGCTTCTGTAAGTAGGGGAGGGCAAGGCGCATACATAGAAACCTGTGCTATTTCAGGAGAGGGTTATATTTGCACATTTAGATTCTCTATTTTCTTAAGTCCAGAAGCAGCCCAAAGACATGCGGACATAACACAGAATATTTCAATTAATTTAACAAATCCAGAATATCTTTCTGAAAAATTAGATTTATATCTTGACGATAAACTAGTTGATAGTTTGTTTATAGGAAAAGATTTGAAAGGAAGAGTAACAACCCAGGTTTCTATTTCTGGTTCAGGAGTTGGCGAAACTCGCGAAGAAGCATATGAAGATGCTGAAAATTCAATGAAAAAACTTCAGACAATTTTAATTACTGGAAGTCTCCCATATAAACTAGAAATAGTTAAATTAGACACGATTTCACCAACACTTGGAGAATCTTTCACAAAAAATATTATTCTTCTTGGAGCAATTGTATTTTTAATAATATCTACGCTTCTATTTATAAAATATAAGAGAATCAAAATTACCCTTTCTGTTATTTTAACAATGTTTTCAGAAGCCTTTATAACTCTCGGGGTGGCTGCTTTTATAAGCTGGAATTTAGATGCTCCAAGTATTGCAGGAATCATTGCAGGAATGGGAACAGGAATAAATGACCAGATACTTATCTTAGATGAATCTGTTTCTAATCGCCATATAAGTTTGAAAGAAAGAATAAAAAGAGCATTTTTTATAATAATCGGAGCTTTTTTCACAATTGTAGCAGCAATGCTCCCCTTGTTCTGGGCAGGAGCTGGCTTGCTTAAGGGATTTGCTCTCACAACAATAATTGGCGTGACAGTCGGAATACTTATTACAAGACCTGCTTTTGCAGAGATAATAAGAAAGATAGGAGATTAAATTTTCGTGTTTTTTCTTTTCACAAACTAGAAATTACCAAAATTTCCGTATAATAAAATTAAATATAATTTCACAAACAATAAAAACATAGAAAACCTCTTTTTTTAATGGATATATCTAAAAAAAATCTAAAAAAAGAATTAAAGCAGGACAAATCAGATATAAAAAATATTTGGAATAGAATAAGAAAAAGGGATTTTTCGGGGAACATTGGCCTGG
>Ga0268276_1000082_pt1 | contig 103701 bp, 94 predicted proteins | sample saktaG_4_FD_190145 | JGI IMG/M metagenome (GOLD analysis project Ga0268276, IMG submission 190145) | Saline water microbial communities from Sakinaw Lake, British Columbia, Canada - sak_2010_1_5_45m | ecosystem: Environmental > Aquatic > Non-marine Saline and Alkaline > Saline ... | reverse complement strand
CCTCTTTGTCAAGTTAAATGATATTTTCAAACAGTATATCTGCTTGATTTTCACCCCACAATTAAAATATATTATAGATACTATAAAATAAGAGCGCCAAATATGCTTTCAAAAAAATTAGTACTTACATTTGTATCGTTTTCTCTGGCCATACATATCGCCATTCTAACAGCAGTAGGAATAATTGATGGGCGGAGGAATCATCAGATAAGCGTTTTTACAGTCGACTTTAAAGAACCATTAAAAGACGACGAAAGTGCCACGAATAAAGAAAGAAAGGGTAATTCGCCCACTGGACATGAGGATGCTGAGGATAAGTCTGGAGAAACTATCAACACCAAAAGTTATGAGAGGGAAGATACCGTCAATCTCGGCAGCAGGAATACAAAGTACTATTCTTACCTTACGAAATTGAAAGAAAATATAAAGAAGAACTGGCTATATCCCAAACAGGCTTATATCTGGAAGGAAGAGGGAACCACCGTTGTTAAATTCTCCATTGTAGAAGATGGATCCCTCATAGACATTTGCATAATCGCATCCTCCGGATTCAAATCTCTTGACACGGAGGCACTCAATGTTGTCAAATTATGTGCCCCTTACACTCCCCTTCCTAAAAACTTCAATCTGTCAAAACTTAATATAGTGGCAAATTTTCAGTACGGGCTGGCCGATTGAAGTATTTTTAAATCTATAATTTACAGCTGGAATGATCTTTTAGAATTTTAAACCTATGAACAATGAGACAAAAATTATATTCTTTACCTGCGTAGGCCATTTCTTTTTTCATTTCTATGAAATGATATTCCCCGCTTTGGCTATCCCCCTTATGATTTCACTAAAGATGACCCTGCCGGAAGTGCTGAAATTGAGCTTCTTCATGTATCTTTTGTTGGGATTGGGTGCACTGCCCTGGGGGATTGTCTCCGATCATTACGGCAATCGCAGGAGTCTGGTAATTTTTTTTATTGGAACAGGAACTGGAGCAATCCTCACCGCCTTTTCAGACTCTGGAACATCGATCATGTTATCCCTCGCTATAATAGGTTTTTTTGCAAGTATTTATCACCCGGCCGGGATGGGCCTGATTTCTCTCGGTACACGAAACAGGGGTATGGCCCTCGGCATCAACGGGGTTGCCGGTAACATAGGGCTTGCTACCGCCCCCTTTGCAGCAGGTCTATTAAACTGGCAGGTTGGATGGCATATAACGTATTTACTTATCGGACTGTTCAGCATATTTTGGGGAACTATCCTCTACTTTAAGGACATTGATGAAACACCGATAACACACGATAACGAAAACATGGCAAACGCCGGAGCGAACAATAATTATCTTAAGTACTTCCTGATCTTATGCGTGGCTATGACGCTTGCCGGACTTGTTTACAGGGCAAACAGTTTGGTCCTGCCCGCTTATCTTGAATTCAAGGCAAGTTTTCTCTGGAAACTTTTCCAAAGTATCGACTCTACTAATATTGAAGGTACAAAGACCATGGCGGCCACACTGTTGGCTTCATCCATTTACACGGTGGGTATCTTCGGACAACTTGTCGGTGGAAAACTGGCCGACAAATACGATCTTCGCTGGCTTTATCTGTCCTTTCACACACTGAGTCTGCCATTTCTTATCTTTATGGGTATCTTAAGTGAGCAATTACTGGTGGTCTCTGCCGGATTTTACCTTTTTTTTGCTCTCGGTATGCAGCCAATCGAGAACAGCCTGGTTGCTAAATGTACACCGAACAGATGGAGAAGTACAGGCTACGGGATAAAATTTATCCTCACCTTTGGAGTAGGATCTACTGCTGTCTACTTAGTCGGCTGGATAAGGGAGTTATGGAGCCTCAACGTAGTCTATTTTTTTTCAGGGGGAATCGTCGCTCTCATACTGCTTTGCATAACATGCCTTATCTTTTTTTCACGGGGAATAACCTGCAAAAACATTTCCTAAAACCTCTTATGGACAGGGGCCGGCCTTGCAAGACCCCCCCTGTACGAGACAATAATAATTACAAGAATTTATAAATGAGAGAGAGTATTAAGAGGATAACGAAACCTGTAATAACCAAGTATATTTTCCTGAAGGCTAACGACCCCAGGACAAAATGTCCGCAGTCTTTACATATTGTTATTTTTGATTCTATCGGATTTTTACAATTAGGGCAGAGGGCCATCCCCTCCGTTTCGAGGAGTTTTTTAGCGGAGCTTTTTCTGATTTCCTCATGGACATCATATCTCCATTCACAATCAAATGTCGGACACTTTCCTTTAAGCGGCATATTGTCCGACCAGATAAAACTTCTCAGGCATTCAGGACACTCAATTTTCAACATGAAGCTTCTCCCTCACTTTTCTCTTTTTTTGATGGAATTGAAGGAAAAAAGACCCCTGGTTTAACCGTCAAGATTTTTCACCAACTTCACACCCAAACCCAGGGCTTTTTTACTTGCACCCAAAAAATCAACAGGGATTCTTCTCTCAAGTACTTTTCTGATCGATTCCGGCTTAATCAACTGGGTGAGATGAATCAAGACGCCAATCATGCAAATATTAAGAACAATTGGCGTTCCTATCTTATCCATCACTTCTTCATACATGTCCAGTTCTACCTGCCTTGCATCGACTTTTTTTCCCTGTTTGATATAATGACTATCAGTCAATAAAAGACCACCGGGCCTTATAAAACCGGAGAATTTGTCATATGACTCCTGAGACAGACACGCAAGGACATTTGGCTGGATAACCTTGGGAAAGAGGATGTCTGAATCTGCGATGATGACGTCAGAACGGCAACTCCCTCCTCTGGCCTCCGGACCATACGACTGGGACTGTACCGCATTTAAACCTTCATATAGAACTGCCGCTTCAGCAAGTATTATCGCTGCTGTTATTATACCCTGTCCCCCTGAGCCAGCAAAAATAATCCTGCATCTTTCCATAACTTACCCTTCTTTATGTGCCTTTTCGATAATCTTATCATATTCAGAACAATACTCCGGCCGTTCTTCCTGAATAAATATCCCCCTTTCAATCAGTTCCGGGTATTTCTTTTTCATCTTGCTGCCTATAGGGGTTGTATGTGTTCTGTAATACTTGAGCATATCAACTGCACTGGCAAATTCGTTCTTTCTGCCAAAATAGACGGGGCACTGTGATATGATCTCTACGACAGAAAAACCCTTATGTGCAATAGCCTTTTCCAGAATCTCTATTGTTGAGGTTACATGGTAGGTCGTTGTCCTGGCCACAAACGAAGCACCGGCACCCAGGGCAAGCTTAACGGTATCAAATGATTGATCTATGTTGCCATAAGGGGCGGTAGTCGAAAAGTTGCCATACCCGGTTGTCGGCGAATACTGACCACCTGTCATGCCGTAGACACTATTGTTCATGATAATGGCGGTGATGTCAATATTACGCCTTGCAGCATGAATAAGGTGATTGCCGCCGATTGCGAGGGCATCGCCATCACCCATAGGAACGATTAATGTAAGCTCCGGCCTGCTGAGCTTAATACCCGTTGCAAAAGCAAGGGCTCTTCCATGCAGCGTATGCAGGGTATGAAAATCGAGATATCCGCAGATCCGGGAGGAACATCCGATTCCCGAAACGAGCACAATGTCATTTTTCTTTATCCCTGTACTTTCTATTGCCCGGATCATGCAGTTCATTATAGTACCGTGACCGCAGCCTGGACACCAGATATGAGGAAAGAACCTTTCCCTTATGTAATCTTTCACTGCCATCGATCAGGATCCCTTCCCCTGGATGATTCTCAGGATGGTCAGAACATCCGTCGGGGTAATAAAGCTTCCGTTGATCTGGTTAGCAAGAAATACTTTGTCAGGATTATCCGAAGCCTTTTTCACCTCATGGAGGATCTGACCCATATTCATCTCGACCACAATAACGTAATCAGCGGAGGCACATCTTCTCCTGACGGCATCGACAGGAAATGGCCAGAGAGTCTGTAGTTCCAGCAGTCCAAGCTTTTCACCTCTTGCCCTCCTGTTTCTCACGACGTGAAGGGCTGTCCTGGCAGATGAACCATAAGAGATCAGGAGATAGTCTGCATCGTCAACAAAAAATTCTTTTATCCTGGTCATCTCCTCCGTGTGACCCTGTATCTTGTCTACCAGATGGTGCATTAACCCATACACAATCTTCGGATTGGTGGACGGGAACCCCCACATGTCATGCATCAACCCGGTAACGTTAAACCGATGGATACCACCAAAATCAGACATTGGAAGCCGACCGTCTTCCCTGGGAAGATAAGGATGATAGTCGGTTCCTCCTTTTACGGATGTTTTCAGTCTTTCCACCACATTGATCTCCCCTTGCTCCGGTATTATTAACCTTTCCCTGGTATGGGCAACAACTTCATCAAAGAGTAAAATAACCGGGGTCCTGAAGGTCTCAGAGAGGTTGAACGCCTCCACGGTCATGGTAAACACATCTTGATTATTCGACGCTGTCAGGGTAATGATGGCATGTTCTCCGTGTGTTCCCCACCGCGCCTGCATGACATCTCCCTGGCTCCCACTAGTGGGAAGACCCGTGGAAGGGCCTCCCCTCTGAACATCTACTACGACACAGGGAGTTTCGGTCATCACAGCAAAACCTATTGCCTCCTGCTTCAGGGAAAAACCCGGTCCACTGGTCGCCGTCATGACCTTTTCCCCGGTAAGAGAGGCCCCGATTATGGCGCACATGGAGGAAATCTCATCTTCCATCTGGATAAACTTACCCCCCTTCTGTGGAAGCCGATAAGAGAGTAATTCTGCGATCTCCGTCGAAGGAGTAATTGGATACCCTGCAAAAAAGTCAAGACCTGCATAAAGGGCTCCCTCAACACAGGCTTCGTTGCCCTGAACAAAAAGGATATTTTTTTTCATATGTCAAACACCTTATTTTAGTTCTATTGCAAGATCAGGACAGCGAAGCTCACACATCTTACAGCCGGTGCACTTTCCCGGATAGGCAAGCGTAGCCTTTCCCATGTCATCCATGGCCAATGCATGCTCTGGACAGAACTCCACACAGATTCTGCATCCCTTGCACCACTCCCTGTTGATAACAGGCATCTTTTTCTCGTTCTCAATCATCAGACTGATTATCCATGTATTTGGCGTGCTTGTCAACTGTTTAGCTCGAGTAATATTGTATATTATTATAAAGAATTTAGGAAGTTTAGGGAACAAAAACACTTTGACATTAATAAATATTTTAGATATATCTGGAGTAAGTATGGAGCTTGTAGTCTTGCAAAAACTCCTTTGAATTATACAAATCATCAAAGCGAGCAAACAAAAAAGGAGGTGGTAAAACAAAAAAAGGGGTATTCGTTGGAAAGGTAAAACCAGCATTTCATGATGACAAAGCATTAACCTGAAAGGGGGGAAGAAAATCATGAAAAGAAAGAGATATTTATTACTATTTGTTACGGTGTTTTTGGCTTTAACCATTGTATTTACGGGAACCTCTTTTGCCGCCAAGAAGTTTTTTGCTATTGCGACCGGTGGTACGGGAGGCACGTATTATCCGCTTGGTGGTGTCCTGGCACAGGCCCTGTCAAACAAAGTTCCCGATATTATTGTCACGGCACAATCGGGTAACGCATCTGTTGCTAACTGTAATCTAATAAGGGAACATCAGATAGAATCGGGATTTGTTCAGAATAATGTGGCCTATGCAGCATACACCGGTACAGCCCAGTTTGAGGGGAAACCGATAAAGAATTTAAGGGGAATCGCGTCGCTCTACCCTGAAACCATACAGATTATTGCACACCGAGACAGCGGCATTACACATATCAGGCATATAAAAGGGAAACGATTGGTCCCCGGTGACAGAGGAAGCGGAACAGAAGTGGATTGTCTTAATGTTCTCTCAAGTCTTGGTCATTCTTATGATGATTTCAAAGGCGTTGATTGGCTCAGCTTTGCGGGTGCTGCCCAGAGGTTGAAAGACAGGCAGGCCGATGTGGCATTTATTACAGCGGGGTGGCCGACGGCGGCCATCACAGAGTTGGCTACTACTTCCGATATTGTCTTGGTTCCCATGGACGACGAGTTGATCGATAAGATTATTAAGAAGTATCCCTTCTATGCCAAGGTTATTATTCCGGTAGGAACTTACAGGGGTATGGAAGTAGACGTTCCCGCAATTACCACAATGGCCCAGTGGGTTGTCGATGCCGGTGTTCCCAACGATGTGGTTTATAGGCTGACTAAAGCCCTCTGGGAAAAAGGGGAATTTGTTTTGCGTAAAAAAGATGGTAAGGCTGCCGCCGCTCCGAGTGGTGCAGAAATCATGGCAACGGCCCATGCCAAGGGGAAAGATGTAACCCTGGATACGGCACTCGATGGAATGGCAATTCCGCTTCACCCCGGTGCCGCAAAGTTCTACAGAGAAAAAGGGTTAATTAAGTAATTTCAACCCTGATCTGTAAATAGTGCAAAAATTAAAAACCGCGAATTTTCATCGCTTGAATCTTTTCAGGGAGTTTACCGGGCACCGATAGATTCGGTGCCCTCTTTTTATGAAGAAACGAAAGGCTTTCTTTATAATTATTATTCTTTTTTTGTTCTCCCTCTCTTTTATTCCATTACATGTCTTGCAACTTATGGCTTTCAGGGAAGGGAAGATTGTTTCTCTGTATATAGTCCGACCGGATGATAGATTTGAGATAAAGTACATACATTCAGTGGAGAACTGCCCTGTCTCGGATTTTTTCACAGTTGATGACAAATTCCGTATGATTCTTTATGAGACAACATTTTCCTCCTGCAATACGGGGCTCCCCTGTACGCTCTCCGGGGAAGAGGTATTAAGTATGGAAAAGGGCTATTTTAGGATTTCTAAAATGCACAGGATATTTCCAGAACTCTTTTTGTGGGTCAATGATAAGTATGATAATACTTTAAAAATTGGCGACCATTCTCTTAAACTTTTCTCTCTTGCGGGAAACACCCTTTTAAAGCTGAGTATAAGAAAGATCTCTTTTCTTCAATTTGTTTATCTTAAGGTTAAGTACCGTAATTGAAAAATCTTAATCTGTTTTCTCAGTTTCACTTTTGAGTTTTTAAAACCCTCAATAGAAAAACACCGACAGGGGATAATACTCAATGGAGTCGAAGAACGGTCTTTTAGCTCCTGAAAAAATCAAAGATAGTCTGGACGAGGTGGCCAAATACGATCCTGAGTTCAGATTCCGCCGGCTCAGCGACTTTACCTTAAAGCTTGCCTTTGCCATGACGCTGATCCTCTCAATATTCCATATCTATACAGCCGGATTTGGTGTCTTGCAGGAGTGGAGACACAGGGCATTTCACCTGGCTTTCGTTCTGCCTCTCGTCTTTTTATTTTATTCTATACGGAAGGAAGGGACCGAGGGGAAAAAATATTTTGTCTATGATTTAATCTATTCATCTATAGGGAGTAGTCTTCTTGCAACTATGTTCAGAGAAATTTTCAGCCTCTCCCTTTCCCCCACCATCTTCCTGGTCATCACCTCCTTTCTTCTCATTCTCTACTTTAAGAGACGTGAGTTTCTGGGTGGACGGATAATCGTTTACCCAGATTTTCTACTTTTTACTTTACTGATAGGTGGATTTATCTACGCAATGTTTGTTGGGTTTACTCATTTTGACTTCGCCGGATGCTTTCGAGATATCAATGTCCCCCTTGTCTTCTGGAGCATCTTTCTTTTTGGCACTTTTTTGAGTATATTTTTACTGTTTGTCATTCAGTGGACACGATCATTAGTAGCAATTATAAGGGGGAAAGTTTTCAAATATGACCAGGATAATATTCCGTATTTTGATGTCTTTTTTGCACTCCTTTCTTCCGTTATATCCGTTTACATTTTCTTAGAGTTCAACAGTTTAGTCCTCAGGGCCGGACTCCCCGAAATAAGTGATCTGGTCATGGGAAGTTTTGCTATTCTCCTGGTCCTTGAAGGAGCACGAAGAAGCATCGGTGCACCACTTCCCTTTATATCCTTTCTCGTTCTTATAAACTGTTATCTGGGGCCTTATTTTCTCCATATCCCGGGGCTCAGTTTCTTCGCCCACAGGGGATATTCCATTCCACGGATTATAGAACACATGTACTTGGGAACAGAGGGAGTATTCGGTATACCGCTCGGTGTTGTTGCCACATTCGTGTTTCATTTCGTTCTCTTCGGCATATTTATTTCCAAGACCGGCCTCGGACAACTCTTCATCGACCTTGCCATGGCTGTAGCAGGTGGCACCGTTGGCGGTCCGGCCAAGGTTTCAGTTGTCTCCAGCGGCTTTTTAGGTTCCATAAGCGGGAGTTCCATAGCAAATACCGTTACCACGGGCGCCTTTACGATTCCACTGATGAAGAAGGTGGGATACGCTCCTAAATTTGCAGGTGCCGTTGAGGCCGCTTCGTCAACGGGAGGCCAACTCATGCCCCCCATTATGGGGGCGGCGGCCTTCATTATGGCGGAGTTTCTGGGAATACCATATATAAAGATAGCCGCCTGTGCCATTGTCCCGGCCTTTCTCCATTTTTTCGCAGTAGGTACAATGGTTCATTTTGAGGCTTTAAAACAAGGCCTTGCAGGACTTCCACGGGATATGCTCCCAAGAGTTGGTGACGTCTTAAAAGAGAGGGGCCTTCTGGTTATGCCTCTCTTTGTCATCGTATATCTCTTAATAACTGGCAGCAGTCCTTTTCTGGCCGCCTTCTGGGGAATTGTTTATTCCGTTACTATCGGTCAAATTCATAAAAGGACACTCCCTCTTCTGATTACTATCATCGTATCGATACCCTCCGTTTTGCTGAGGGCTAATCCGCTCGATCATATTTCCGTACTTTCGATTCTCTGGATTATAGCGTGTATTGGCGGGTTTTCTTACACTTTCAAAAAGACCGATAGAGTGTCCTGGCTTATTGGCATCCTTGCAATGTTAATCTTAACTGTGCTGCTCATATATAGGATAGAACCTTCACTCTGTGCCTTCTGGGGAAATATGACAGTCATTGCCATCGGGGTCTTTTACAAAGATAGTAAAATGAGGGTTCCCGATATATTAAATACCCTCGAATGGGGGACGAAAAATGCCCTCGCTATCGGTGCGGCCTGTGCCTGTGTGGGTTTCATCGTTGGTGCCACAACCCTCACGGGCCTGGGTTTGAAGTTTGCAGCTGCTGTTATCGAACTGGCTCACGGGGCAGCCCTTTTCATCAGTAATATGGACTTCTTGTCCCTGCTGACGATAGATTCCCTGGCGCTGTTTTTTACACTTGTCTTTACTGCGGTAGCATGCTTTGTGCTTGGCATGGGTCTTCCTACTACTGCCCAGTATATAATCGCTTCAATGATAGCCGCCCCTGCTCTGATGCAATGGGGTATTCACCCGCTGGTTTCCCATATGTTTGTTCTGTATTATGCAGTTCTTGCTGACGTGACGCCACCTGTCGCCCTTGCGGCATACGCCGCCTCCGGAATTTCCGGGGGAGATCCTTTCCGTACCGGTTTTACAGCCTTTGGCCTGGCTTCTGCGGGTTTCTATGTTCCCTTTGCCTTCGTCTATTCCCCCATCATTCTCTGGATGCCGAGGCTCCTCGATACGAATGCGGGCTTTAACTATCTTGAGTTTATCACGATATTTGTTACAATAATTTTAGGAGTCATAGCGCTCGGAGCAACAATCATAGGATATCTTAAGATCAAGTCAACCATGCCCGAAAGGATAATGACCGGCATTGCAACCCTTTGTCTTTTTTTACTGAAACCACATTTCAGTCTGGTAGGGTTCGGAATTCTTGTATCCGTTTACCTAATCCAGAGAAGGAAAAAAAGTGACGTTGAAAGTTGATAAATATAATGTATCATAGTGAAAGGAGGTTTGATCAAATGAACTCAAAAAATATTAGGGTAATTCACTACGGGCTGGGCCCCATAGGTGCTGAAACAGCAAGGTTGGTATTGAAAAAACCACAGATGGAGATAGTGGGGGCAGTCGATATATCACAGGATGTGGCGGGCAAGGATCTGGGAAATATCCTGGGTCTGGAGCGGGAATTAGGAATAGTTGTGACTGACAACGGAAGGCAACTGCTATCCGGCGTTAAGGCGGACGTTGTCATCCACACAACAGGATCACGTATAAAAAACATATTTTCACAGCTGATTGAAATCGTGGATACTGGAATTAATGTCGTCTCTTCTGCTGAAGAGTTGTTATTCCCATTATCTGAAAACGCTGAACTGTCCAATGAACTTAACCTGAAAGCCATCGAAAATGGCGTGACTGTCCTTGGTACCGGCGTGAATCCTGGATTTGTCATGGATTCCCTTCCCCTTTTTATGACAGCAGTTTGTCAGGACGTGAAAAAAATACATATCGAAAGGGTTGTTGATGCCGCCACGCGCAGGCATCCGCTACAGAAAAAGATCGGGGCTGGAATGACTCCTGAAGTCTTTCGGGCAAAAATAGACGAAAAATCACTTGGGCATGTCGGACTTTTGGAATCTTTCTACTTTATCGCCGACCGGCTGCGTCTCTCTATCGACGAAGTTAAGGAAACTGTAGACCCTGTTATGGCCGACAGTCCTGTAAAAACCAATTATTTTGATTTGAAAACCGGTGACATTGTCGGGATAAAACATATCGTTGAGGGAATAAAAGATGGTGAAAAGGTAATTACGCTCGATTTGAGAATGTATATAGGGGCAAACGACCCGCACGATTCCATTTCTATTGTCGGGATTCCCAATCTTAATTTGAGAATCGACGGCGGTATTGCGGGAGATCAGGCCACTGCTGCCATCTTAGTAAATTCCATCCCGGCAGTGATTGAAGCAGCACCGGGGCTCAGCAACGTGCAAGCTCTGCCGTCACCATATTTTTACCGGTGAGACGTTACTGCTTGGATTTTCGGTTTGTTGAACCTCTGCCCCTACCGGGAGCGCACCCGCAAGCTCCGCCCTAGAGACTGTGTCACAATTCCTTTTTTTGTCATTTCGAGCAAAGCGAGAAATCTTAATGCTTAACAAATTTAACATGTTAAGATTCCTCACATTCGTTCGGAATGACATTTCACCCTATTACGACACAACCTCCTATGGGCGGGGAGCTTCACATCGCGATTTTTTATCTGTCAAAAAATATTTTTCCGAAGAATTCCTGTTTTTTCTTGGGATAGTACAGTGTCCCCTCATGGTCAACTACAAGTTTCCCGTCAAGATGATCGAGTTCGTGCTGCACGATACGAGCAAGAAAACCGGTGTACCGCTTGCTTATCTTTTTCCCGTGAACATCATAGGCCCTGACCTTTATTTCGGTAAATCTGCTTACCTCAACCTGTACTTCAGGACATGAAAGACACCCCTCGGTACCTTTCTTCATCTCTCCCCGGCTCTGGGTAATACGGGGGTTAATTAGAACATCATAGTCTTCTTCGCTTTTTATCGGGGTTTTTTCATCAAGACCCCTCGTTCTGAAGGCAACAATTCTTTTACTTATCCCGATCTGCGGAGCAGCAAGACCGAAAGCATCATTCCTTTCGAGAAAGGCATTGACAAGAGTTTCTATATCTTTTTTGCCTTCGTCATCAAATGGGATCGGAATTTCATCGGACGGGTTTGTTAAAAGCCTTGCTTCTTCATCATTGATCTTTTCGTCTTTCCATAATGTCCAGATTTTAGTATTTGTCATAAGTTTCTTTCCTCATAAAATTAACCGCTACTATCTGAAAGCATTGAAAAAATGGTTTTTCAATGCTCAGAACATTTTTTAGCCCTCAAAACCATATTTTTCAGTTTTTCAAAGGTCTATATCATTTGATATTTATTTTTACCACCATTCCGTTCTCGTTTCAAGAAAATCGCACCCTCTTACATAGATATCGAATCTATAGATTCTTGATAATTTTATTCATGTCTGTTAGTGTCTTGCGGGTTCTAAACATAGAAACATTATAATTGAGATTGAAAGAAGAGGGTCGTTTTGATTGGTGAATTGATAACTAAGAAGGCCAGGCTGGAATTCGCAAGGACATTAAACTTTAGCAAAGAAGAAAAACCTGCTATTCCTCCGTGTGACTCAAAACAGATTCGCCTTCTTTATGCTCACATTCCATTTTGCGAAAAGCTTTGCCCTTACTGTTCCTTTAACCGCGTCGTCTTTGAGAAAACTCTATGCCGGGATTATTTCAATGCCCTCAGAAGAGAAGTGCTGCTCTACAAAGAAAAAGGTTACAATTTTGACGGACTGTACGTAGGCGGAGGGACGCCTACCATCCTGATGGATGAGCTGGAGGAGACGCTTAAACTGATCAGGGATTGTTTTCAAATTCGAGAAATTTCTGTAGAGACCAACCCGAATCACCTGACGGAAACAAATATTGAATCTCTGAAACGGGCTGGTGTAAACCGCCTATCCGTGGGCGTACAGAGTTTTGACGACGGTCTCTTGAAGGCAATGGATCGATACGCCAAATATGGAAACGGCGAGGCGATTGCTGAACAACTGCACGCTACACTAGGACACTTTGATACACTGAATGCGGACATGATTTTCAATTTTTCTTCCCAGACACCTGAAATACTGAACAGAGACCTCGATATTCTTGCCGAAATGGAAATTGATCAAGTCACATACTATCCATTGATGGTTTCCGATTCCACACGAAAGACTATCATAAAAAAGCTCGGTCGAGTAGACTACCATAAGGAGAAGCGATTTTACCATCAGATCGTGGAGCGGCTGACCGGAGAATATCGTCTATCATCGGCCTGGTGTTTCTCCAGGAAAGATTCAATGATCGACGAATATATTGTGGACTATGATGAGTATGCGGGTCTCGGGAGCGGTTCTATCGGATATTTAAACGGCACGTGTTATGCGAATACTTTTAATATAGAGAAATATATTGATCAGGTAAACCGGGGAGAAATTCCCCTTATGGCTTCCCGTAGTTTCACAAAGAGGGAACAAGTGCGCTACGATTTCATGATGAAGCTCTTTGGTATGGAACTTGATATCGCTCCTTTACGGAAAAAGTATGGTGCAGATTTTTATCAGTATATCTGGTATGATATTCTCGCATCGTTTTTAATTGGCGGCCTCCGTTATAGGAGGGGCATATTTTATCTGACAAACAGGGGCAGGTATTACTGGGTTATTATGATGCGGGAGTTTTTCACTGCGGTGAACAACTTTAGGGATTTTTGCCGTGCCGAGACGACAACAAACAAGGGTTAAACCCACAGAACTTAAGGTAGGGTGCTATGCATAAGGAATCATTGAAAAAACTTCCCAAGATAGATGAGATTATGCTCGTTTTGGAAAAGCAGGGAGCACTCGTTAGGGCTCCACGAGATGTTGTGTTATCGACGTGTCGTTCCGTCGTAGGAGATGTAAGGGGGTTAATATTATCAGCGAAAGAGGATGATACCGATATCCGGGTTCCTTCACTTGATGAAGTGGCGGCCACGGTGGCTGAAAAAATAGAAAATATCAGGAAGTACAGTTTCCGTCGAGTGGTAAATGCTACAGGAATCATCTTACACACCAACCTGGGAAGAGCACCTCTCTGTAAAGAAGCCCTTGAGAAGATTTTAGAGGTGAGTTGCGGGTATTCAAATCTGGAGTTTGATCTTGAGAAAGGAAAACGAGGGCTCCGATATGACCATGTTCAAAAGATTCTGTGTGAACTCTCGGGAGCGGAAGATGCACTGGTTGTCAACAACAACGCTGCCGCCGTATTACTTGTTCTGAATACCCTGTCCGAGGGGAAAGAGGCAATCGTATCAAGAGGGGAGCTTATTGAAATCGGCGGGGAGTTTCGTATTCCCGAGGTTATGGAAAAAAGCGGGGCCATATTGAAAGAGGTGGGCACCACGAACAGGACCCATCTTTCAGATTATAATAATGCGGTCAATAAAAACACCGGCCTCATCTTAAAGGTTCACACAAGTAACTTCAGAATTGTCGGTTTCACCGAGGAGATAGGTCTTCCAGCACTAGTAGAAATTGGAAAACGTGAAAAGATCCCCGTGATGAATGACCTGGGGAGTGGCTGTTTCGTGGAACTGGACAGGTACGGTTTAGAAAAAGAACCTACTGTCCAGGAAGTTTTGAAAACGGGGGTTGATGTGGTGACCTTCAGCGGCGACAAGCTTTTGGGTGGCCCGCAGGCAGGGATTATACTGGGAAGCAGAAATATTTTGGAAAAAATAAAGAAAAACCCGCTCAATCGTGCCCTGAGGATAGATAAATTGACACTTGCTGCCCTGGAAGCCACGATGAAACAATATCTGAACGGTGAAGGTGCTCTCTCCAATATCAGGATACTCCGCGCGATAACAGAACCCCTGGCCGATGTCGAGAAAAGGGCAGAGAAGCTTCTGACACTCTTGCAGGAGCTGGATAGTAAGGGGGTGGTTCTTACACTGAAGAAGGGGGCGTCCATGACCGGCGGCGGTGCTCTTCCCACGCAGGAGATCCCCACGATGCTTTTGAGTGTTAAATCGTCCCGTATTTCAGCAAACAGGCTGGATGAGCATCTTAGACATTGTGATGTTCCTGTTGTTGTCAGGATATCTGAAGATGAGGTTCTTCTCGACTTGAGGACCATTGATGAAGAGGAATTTGCATTTATTGAGGCAGGATTGCAAAGCATTTACCTGCCGATTGCGAATTAATGATGTCTAAAGAGCAGGAAAAAATTCAATTCAGAGTCGCTGACAGTGAAAATGGAATGAGGGTCGATGTTTTTCTTTCCCTGCAGAACATTTCGCTGTCCCGCTCTCAAATAAAGAGAGTGGTAAATGAGGGGCTGGTTTGGGTTAATGATTTCAAGGTTAAAGCAGGTCACAGACTGAAAGAAGGAAATACAGTCGTTCTTTTAAAGCAGGAGGCCAAAACATACGACAACGTACTGCCAGAAAATATTCCTCTCAATATTGTCTATGAAGATGAATATCTTCTGGTAGTGGATAAACCAGCCGGCATGGTCGTTCATCCGGCCGCGGGCAATTATCAGGGCACCCTCGTCAACGCCCTCCTTTTTCATTGCAAGGATCTTTCAGGTATAGGAGGTGTCCTCAGGCCCGGAATCGTTCATCGTCTGGATAAAGACACGTCCGGCCTGATGGTGGTGGCCAAATCGGACGAGGCCCACAGAGGGCTGGCAGAGCAATTCGAAAAGCACCTTGTGAAAAAGGTGTATAAAGCCCTTGTTTATGGGGACGTAAGAGAGGAAGAAGACGTTATTGATTCACCGGTGGGAAGGCATCCTTCAGACCGGAAAAAGATGTCTACAAAAAGCAGGAGAGGGAAGGAAGCAATTACACGCTGGAAAGTAGTTGAACGGTATGGCGTTATCACCCTTCTCGATGTCGCAATTGAGACGGGCAGAACCCATCAGATAAGGGTTCACTTAAACGCTCTGGGTTATCCGGTAATTGGCGATACCGTTTACGGCAGTCCAAAAAGGGTCAACTCCATAAACGATAGTTTTCTCCGGGTAAGGGTAAAGGCCATGAGGAGGCAAGCCCTCCACTCAGCTACGATCGGGTTTTCCCACCCAACAAGTAAAAATTATATGAATTTTTCATCCCCCCTGCCGGACGATATGGACAGCCTCTGTAAATATCTACAGGAATATATTGCCCGAATATTCGGTACCTGAGCATGTAGTTATCTATGTTAAACTTTTCTCAAAAGAAGACAATACGATATATAGAATCGAATCTGCTCAAAGAATGCGACTTTATCACTCACGCCTTTTGTACACGATGTGGTGGTGTAAGTGATGGGGTGTTTGCAAATTTCAACTTCAGCTTGCGGGAGGGAGATAAAGAGGAGATGGTCTCCCGAAACTGGGAGATACTCGCTTCCTCTTTCGATCTATCCGTAGAACAGCTTTTTATGGCAAAACAGGTCCATAAAGATGGGATATGTGTTCTCGATGATGACCCGGACTCAGTTCTCAACACTAAACGAGCTCCTGATTTCGATGCGATCATTTCGAACAGGCCGGGCCTGGCAATAGGAATACTGACCGCAGATTGTGTTCCTGTATTGCTTGCCGATACAACCAAGCGGGTAATAGGTGTTGTCCATGCCGGATGGAAGGGAACTTCGCTGAACATCGCGGCAAAGGCAGTTGACACTTTTGTAAGGAGATTTTCCTCCAGCACAACTGACATCATTGCCGCCATCGGCCCGGCGATAGGAAGCTGTTGTTATCAGGTGGATGATGTAGTTTTTGAAGCAATGAAGGAGTATGGAAACCGGGAATCTTTTTTTAGCAAATGTAACGAAAAGGGAAAGTGGATGTTCGATCTTCCGCTGGCAAACAGGCTCCAGATTCGAAACGCCGGAGTTCCTTCGGAAAACATATCTCTCGTAAATGTTTGTACATCCTGTCACCATGATGCTTTCTTTTCACACAGGCGGGACAGGGGAAATACCGGACGCCAGTTAAGCTTCATTTTTTTAAGATAGACAGTCTCGATTGTTGCGTCTATATGAGATTTCGTCTAATATTTTAACGGCCATTTAGAGCATAAAAAACCTCTTGACATGTGGAAAAGTGTGGTATAGTAGTGTCGGAAATTTTGGAAAGACATATGGAAAGTCCTTCCTTTTTTAAGTTGTTCATAAGCTCAAGTTAGCTGCCTATTATCTAAATCCACGTTTGGCAAGTTCACGAAACGTTTACGTCTCTTTCTTTCCCTTAATGGAAGAAGATTGCGATTAATAAAATCTCATATTAAATATATAGTAATTTCCCCTCACTGGCAAACGTGTGAAATATGACTTCTTTCAAAGACGGCAAGTTTTGTGTCCCAATAAAGTTTGTTTTGAGTTTTTAAGCTGTACTATCAAGATATTACACGAAAAAATTTCAGGAGAACGGTACTTATGAATGTAGCAGAAATTAAAAAACAACCAATAAGTGAACTTACCAGTCTGGCAAAAGGCCTGAACGTCGTCGGTGTCAGCGGGATGAGAAGGCAGGATTTAATTTTTGCCATTCTACAGGCCCAGGCTGAGAAAAACGGGACAATTTTCGGAGAAGGCGTTCTGGAAACCTTACCGGATGGTTTCGGTTTTCTCCGGGCGGTTGATTATAATTATCTTCCAAGTCCGGATGATATATATATATCCCCCTCACAAATAAGGAGATTTAACCTGAGAACCGGAGATACTGTATCAGGAGAGGTCCGGCCTCCCAAAAACGGTGAAAAATATTTTGCTCTCCTCAAGGTAAATTCTGTAAACTTCGGCAACCCCGAAGAAACAAGAGACAAGATTCTCTTTGACAATCTCACCCCGCTCTACCCTGAAGAAAAATTCAATCTGGAATGCGATCCTGAAAATTTATCAACAAGGACAATGGATCTCTTTGCACCCATCGGAAAAGGGCAACGGGGTTTGATAGTATCGCCTCCCAGGGCGGGTAAAACCGTCTTGCTGCAAGATATAGCAAGAAGCATAACAACCAATCACAAAGAAGTAATCCCCATGGTACTCCTTATTGACGAACGTCCGGAGGAAGTTACGGATATGGAGCGGAACGTGGATGGGGAGGTTATCTCTTCGACCTTTGATGAACCGGCTACGCGGCATGTTCAAGTTGCGGAGATGGTTATCGAGAAAGCTAAGCGTCTGGTTGAGCACAAAAGAGATGTTGTCATCCTTCTCGATAGCATTACCCGACTTGCCAGGGCTTATAATACCGTTGTCCCCCCCAGCGGGAAGGTTTTATCCGGCGGTGTTGATTCCAACGCCCTGCACAAACCGAAGAGGTTTTTTGGTGCCGCCAGGAATATAGAAAACGGCGGCAGCCTGACTATCATTTCAACGGCCCTCATTGATACGGGAAGCAGAATGGATGAGGTTATTTTTGAAGAGTTTAAGGGAACCGGAAATATGGAGCTTCACCTGGATCGCAAGATTGCTGACAGAAGAGTTTTTCCCGCATTTGATCTGATCCGTTCCGGTACGAGAAAAGAGGAGATGTTAATACCAGCGGAGAACCTCAACAGGATATGGATACTGCGAAGGTTTCTCCAGGAAATGAACCCTGTAGAGGCTATGGAGTTTATTATCGGCAAAATCAGAAAAACTGCAACCAATCAGGAATTTCTTGATACAATGAACCAGTAAACGTTAAAAGGCTTACAAATTTAAAAAGTATATCGACGGGAGATTATTATGAAGAAAGATATTCATCCAGAATACGCAGAGGCTACGATAACATGTGTCTGTGGAAATGTTTTTACAACTAAGTCTACCAAGAAGGATATTAAGGTGGAAATATGTTCCATGTGTCATCCCTTCATGACCGGCAAACAGAAAATCTTTGATACTGCAGGTAGGGTAGAAAGGTTTAATAAAAAATACGGGCGCACGATGGAAAAGTCCGGGTAATTTTTTGATCGAGTTTAACATCACAACAATGGAAACGATTCTTTACTCTTTGCAAATTTTATTGGCACATCAGAAAAAGGGTTTTATGATTGACCAAAAGTAAAGTTTTGATCCCACAATTCCACAAACAAATACTATGTTTAAGAAACTTAAAAATATTGAAACAAGGTATGAAAACCTGGAAGAGAAGTTGAGTGATCCTGATATCATCAGCAACCAAGGGGAATATCAGAAATACGCCAAGGAACATTCCGGTCTCCGCGATCTTGTGGAAACATTTAGAGAGTGTGAGAAAACCAGTTCACAATTAAAAGAAAATGAAGCTCTTCTCTTGGAAGATGATGAAGAGTTAAAAGAAATCATAAAAGAAGAAACTCCTCAACTTAAAGAAAAACTTTACATCCTTGAAACTAAGCTGAAGGCTCTATTGCTTCCCAGAGATCCCAACGATGACAGGAATGTGTTCCTGGAAATACGGGCGGGAACAGGGGGAGATGAGGCGGGGCTTTTCGCTGGAGACCTTTTTCGGATGTATGCAAGGTATGCAGAAATGTGCAGGTGGAAGGTAGATGTCATGAACAGCAGTCCCGCAGGTGGCATGGGTGGTTTTAAAGAAATAGTAATGCTCATTGAGGGGAAAGGGGCTTACAGCAAGCTAAAGTACGAGAGTGGCGTACACCGTGTACAGAGAGTACCTGTTACAGAGGCTCAGGGACGGATACATACATCTGCCGTCACGGTCGCGGTGCTTCCTGAAGCGGAAGAGGTGGAGGTTAAAATCGACCCCAACGATCTGAGGATAGACGTATATCATTCGAGTGGACACGGGGGACAGAGCGTCAATACCACGGATTCTGCTGTCAGAATTACCCATATACCTACCGGTTTGGTGGTAACATGCCAGGATGAAAAGTCCCAGCATAAAAACAAAGTAAAAGCGATGAAGGTACTCAGGGCAAGGCTTCTGGACAGCATGATAGAAGAACAGAATGCAGCGATTTCTGAAGCAAGGAAAAGTCAGGTAGGAAGCGGAGGCAGAAGTGAACGGATAAGGACCTACAATTTTCCTCAGGGGAGAGTCACCGATCACAGAGTAGACCTTACACTCTATAATCTTGAACATGTCCTGAACGGAAACATACAGGAAATATTAGATACCCTGACGACCCATTATCAAACCGAAGTCCTTAAAAAAACTGCTGCCTGAATCGTCCAGCCAACACGTTGTGAATCTACCCGCCCACAGGGCGGGGCTTCCCGGTAAGGAAAACGCAGTTTCATGAGTAAAGCGAATAATATGTTTGTTTTATATTTCACCCGGTTGATTTACCCGCCATTTGCCGCTCCGAAAACCAATTCGTTTCTGGAATTAAGATGTCATCACTAAATGTTCTCAAAGTTTTAAATCAAACTACTCTCAACTTTCAAAAGAGGGGATTTAGTTCATCCAGACTCGATGCGGAGGTTCTTTTATCTACGTATTTAAAAACAGACCGATCCGGATTATACGCTAATTTTGAAAGGTTGATTACTGATGAGGATTTAAACGGATTTTTAAGTTGGGTCGAGAGAAGACAAAAGGGAGAACCAGTCGCCTACATCACCGGCAGGAAAGAGTTTTGGTCTCTTTCTTTCGAAGTAAACCCTGCGGTATTGGTACCACGACCCGAGACGGAGTTCCTTGTGGAGGAGATCCTCAAGGTCTGCTCAGAGATAAAAGATCGGGAGACAGCGATTATGGAGGTCGGTACGGGAAGCGGGGCGATAAGTGTGGCTGTTGCATCTGATTTTAAAAAAGCACACATTGTTGCCACTGATACGTCAATAGAAGCCATTAAAGTGGCCAGAAAAAATGCTGCAAACAACGACGTTACGGAACGAATTTCCTTTCTTCACGGCAATTTATTTGAGCCTGTTTCAGGAAAATTTGATATAATAGTTTCAAATCCCCCTTATATATCTGAAGAAGAATTTGAGCACCTTCCCGTTGAGATAAGGAATTTTGAACCGAAAGGAGCACTACTTGCAGGCCCCGATGGAACGGAATTCCATTATGACCTTATAAGAGAAGGTGGTTATTATTTAAAATCCGGTGGCTGGCTCTTTATGGAGATAGGCGCTGGACAAAAGGGTGCAGTTGAAGATATGCTAAGAAAAAATAAAGTTTATGACAGCATAGGTTTCAGAACAGATTATGGTGGAATAGAACGGGTCGCCATGGCAAAGAGAAAGTAAAAAGACAGAAGACAGTAGGCAGAAGACAGAAGAAAACAGTAATATTTTTTATAACTTTTCTATTCTGACTCCTGGCTACTGACTTCTGGTTTACGGCTACAGACCGTGGAGGTTATTTGGATAAGATAGTTATATATGGTGGAAAAAGGCTTGAGGGTGAGGTTCGTGTAAGTGGTTCCAAGAACGCAGCTCTCCCGATACTTGCATCTTCTCTTTTAACCGATGGGTGGAATACCTTTCATAATGTTCCCGATCTGGTTGACATCAGAACGATCAAAAAACTTTTAAAGAGTCTCGGGGCGGAAATCGAAGAAGGAAACGCACTGAGGATCAATGCCGGTGAAATCGACAGTTGTGAGGCTTCCTATGAACTGGTGAAGACGATGAGGGCCTCTATCCTGGTTCTCGGACCTCTCGTAGCCAGGAAGGGGGTAGCAAGGGTTTCCCTTCCCGGGGGATGTGCAATAGGTGCCAGACCTGTAAACCTTCACATAAAGGCACTTGAAGACCTCGGAGCGAAGATAACCCTTCATGATGGTTACATTGAGGCGAAAGCGTCAAGGCTTAAGGGAACTACTGTTTATTTTGACATACCTACGGTTACCGGCACAGAAAATATCATGATGGCCGCTTGCCTTGCAAAGGGGACTACCCTTCTCGAAAATGCTGCAAGGGAACCGGAAATCGTAAACCTGGCTGAAGTACTCTGTGGAATGGGAGCGAAAATCAGCGGGGCGGGAACAGATTTAATCAGGATAGACGGGGTTGATAGCTTGCACCCTGTTGAGGCAACAGTTATACCCGACAGGATAGAAGCCGGCACATTTATGATAGCATCGGGGATAACGGGAGGGGACATAAAAATTCTGGGGTGTAACACAGGTCATCTTGATGCGCTTATAACCAAACTGAGCGATACGGGAATGGATATTTCAATTATTGACGGTGGTATCAGAGCTGTGGGAGGGGGGAAAATAAAGAGTACTAATATTAAAACCATTCCCTACCCCGGATTCCCTACCGACCTTCAGGCACAGATGATGGCTTTCATGACTGTCGGAGATGGACTCAGCGTTATTACGGAAACTGTTTTTGAGAACAGATTCATGCATGTAAGCGAATTGATACGGATGGGAGCCGATATATTGATCGAGGGGAATAGCGCTATCGTAAGAGGTGTTTCAGGACTCCGGGGTGCTCCGGTAATGGCTACCGATCTCCGTGCATCCGCTTCTCTCATACTCGCAGGTTTGGCGGCAGAAGGAAAGACTGAACTTTCAAGGATCTACCATATAGATAGAGGATATCATAAAATCGAAGAGAAACTCGCATCCCTTGGTGCCAACATAAAAAGGGTAAAGGAATAATATGAAGGTAATCCATACTGAAGATGTAATTTTTGAGAAAGAATTTAATAGGATTAAGGACAGAGGAAACGCGATTGATGAAACAGTGAGGGATACCGTCAGAGAGATAGTAAATGACGTAGCCAAAAGGGGAGATGCGGCCCTTTTTAAATACACTGAGAGATTTGAACAGATTTCCCTGAATGCCGACACGGTTGAAGTAAAGCCCTCAGAGATAGAAAATGCCATTAACTGTCTCGATGCGAGTGATCTTGAGATTCTGGAGTTTGCTGCCCGGCGGATAGAAAAATTTCACCGGAAACAGTTAATAAGCTCCTGGTGGGATGATGAAGAGGGGGGGATTATGCTCGGTCAGCTGGTAACACCTATCAATAGAGTCGGTGTATATGCCCCTGGAGGACTCGCCCCCTATCCTTCTACTGTCCTTATGGCCACAATCCCGGCAAAAATCGCAGGTGTCAGGGAAATCTTTCTGGTTACTCCTTCAAAGGGGGGGGAAATGAATCCCCTCGTATTAGCTGCCGCACGATTGAGCGGTGTCGACAGAATATTCAAGATAGGGGGGGCCCAGGCAGTGGCAGCTCTCGCCTATGGCACAGAATCAGTTCCCCCGGTAGACAAGATAGTTGGTCCGGGAAATGTGTATGTGACAACCGCGAAGGGAATGGTTTATGGAAAAGTGGGAATAGATATGATGGCTGGGCCGAGCGAAGTATTAATAATTTCTGACGGAACAGCGGATCCTTCTGTGGTTGCAGCAGATCTCCTTTCTCAGGCAGAACATGATGAAATGGCCAGTGCCATCCTTCTCACGCCTGCGGAAGAATTTGCTTTTAAGGTCGCCCGTGAAGTAGAAGTGCAGTTGAAAAGTCTTCCAAGAGAATCAATCGCCACCAGAGCTATAGAGAGTTTTAGTGTGGTAATAGTCACCAAAGATATCAATGAGGCGACTGAAATTGCTAATAGGTTTGCCCCTGAACACTTACAACTGATGGTCGAAAAACCGGATCAGCTCCTTGAAAAAATAGAAAATGCCGGAGCGGTCTTTCTCGGTTACAATACTCCGGAAGTCCTCGGAGATTATATTGCAGGACCAAACCATATACTTCCTACCGGAGGAACTGCAAGATTTTCCTCCCCCCTGGGAGTTTATGATTTTGTGAAAAGAACGAGCGTTATTTCTTTTTCCCGGAAATCTTTACAAAGATATGGTGACCGGGCAGTAAGATTCGCCAGTATGGAGGGTCTTGATGCTCACAGGAAATCAATAATAGTAAGACTGGCATCGAAAAAAACCCCTTGACAAATTACATTGGCTGCGCTTAGTAGTTTAGAAAGCCTTGAGCGGGCGTAATTCAGAGGTAGAATGTCAGCTTCCCAAGCTGGACGTCGTGGGTTCAATTCCCATCGCCCGCTCCAAAAATTCTTCTTGAAATGAAATTTTTTCTATGTTAGTTTAACATAGATCATCGATAGCAGTTTGATGAGTGGGCATGTGCCCACTTTTTTATTTTTGGCAATATATGCACGATTTATCACAAATATACCGGGAAAAGATTAAGAAGGTAGTAGAACCAGTTATCGAATCTGAGGATATGGAATTGGTCGATGTCGAATGTCTGAAGATGAAATCCCGCTGGCTGGTAAGAATTTATATGGACAAAGAAGGGGGCATTACTTTAGATGATTGTTCTGAAATCAGCAATCAGGTCAGCGATTTGCTCGACATACATGAAGTACTTCCGGATACTTATATTCTGGAGGTGTCTTCACCCGGTCTGGATCGCCCCCTTGCAAGAGAAAAGGATTTCATTAAATACAGGGGACATAATATCAAGGTTAAAGTAAAAAATAAGCTGGATGGGAAGAAAATTATTCGTGGGAAATTGTTAGATTTTAACGATGTTAACGGAAAAAAGATTCTAATTATTGATACGAAAGAGAAAACATATAGCATACCAAGAGAAACTATAATTAAGGCTACTCTTGAGTATGATTTTAGTTAGTCATTAGTGATTGATGATTGGTGGGCAGCGGTGGCTGATCACTGAGAACTGATTACTGAAAAATAAGGGGGTTTTAGATGTTGCCGGAACTTAAACGTCTGATCGAGCAGATAGAACGGGATAAGGGCATAGACAAAGAAACTATCATAGAGGTACTGGAAACAGCTATGTCAACGGCTGCGAAGAAAAAACTCGGTCCGCATGTAGAGGTGGAAGCCGGATATAATGAAGATGCGGGAGAAATAGAAGTGTTTCTGTTTAAAACCGTTGTGGAAAAAGTGTTAGATCCTGATACTCAGATATCTCTGGAAGATGCTCGAAGAAAGATGGATGAAGAAGCGGAACTGGGAGACAGCCTGGGCATAAAGATAGAGGCACAAACGTTTGGCAGAATAGCAGTTCAAACAGCAAAACAGATTATAATCCAGAAGGTTAGAGATGCAGAACGGGACAACATTTATGAAGAGTACATGAACAGAAAGGGAGAATTGGTCAACGGTTTTGTTCAGCGATTTGAGGGGGGAAACATCATCGTTAATCTCGGCAGGGCAGAGGGAGTGATCCCTACAGATGAACAAATTAATAGAGAGTCTTTCAGAAGAGGAGAAAGAATCCGAGCATATATATGTGATGTAAAGAGAATATCCAAAGGTCCCCAGATAATTCTTTCCAGGACACATCCAGGGTTACTCAGAGCACTTTTTGAGATTGAGGTTCCCGAGATTTCCGAAGGGTTGATTGAGATTGTAAACATATCAAGAGAACCTGGGAATAGAACCAAGATTTCTGTTAAAACAAATGATAAGGATATTGATCCGGTCGGTGCATGTGTAGGCATGAGGGGTTCTCGTGTGCAGAGTGTAGTACAGGAATTAAGAGGGGAAAAAATAGATATTGTTCCATATTCCGATGATCAGGTAGAATATGTCTGTAATGCCCTGTCTCCGGCTAAAGTTGACAAGGTCACTGTGGATGATGAGGCGCGGTCAATGGAAGTTATTGTTCCAGACGATCAACTTTCTCTGGCTATCGGAAGAAATGGACAGAATGTAAGATTGGCTGTAAGACTCACGGGATGGAAGATTGACGTCAAGAGTGAATCAACCGAAGCGGAACAGGCAGAAAAAGGATATAAATCTCTCATGCAGATACAAGGGATAGGTGAAGTTACCGCGGAACTTCTCTTCAATGAGGGCTTTAAAAATGTTGAGTCATTGTCACAGGCCAGTCCGGACATGTTAACCATGATTCCAAAAATCAGCGAGAAAAAGGCATTAGCCTGGATTGAAGAAGCAGGAAAAATCGTTAATAGAAAGACCATTAAAAAAGAAGAACAAGACTAACAGCGGAGGGTAAAAGATTTTCTTTGGATTTGCTCACTAGTTGTTCTTAAATTCGAAATACGAGGCATTAAAACAGAATCCAGGAGCCGGAATTCAGAATTCAGAAGGGAATCGTAATAATTTCATTTATAATCTTTCTGTTCTGACTCCTGGCTGCTGAATTCTGAGTTCTATTTCCATATAAACCACATCGGGGAGTTTCAAGAATGTCAAAAATGAGAGTCTATGAATTGGCAAGAGAATTGAATATAAGCAGTAAAGACTTTGTCTCTCGCTTAGAAAAGCTTGGTATAGCTGTAAATCCACATTCGAGCTCACTTGAAAGCAGCGATGTTGAGAGGGTACGGAAAGAATTTGCATTGGGTGAACTGCACGAGGTTGAGGAAAAGAGAATAAAATCCACTGTTATCAGGAGAAGGGCTGTACGCCCCCCGGTTGAAGTCGAAAAGAAAGTGCCTACTGAGCCTCCGGAGGATGAGGAAGAAACAGCCGTAGAAGAAGTGCCTGTAGAGAAGAAAAAAGAAGCTGTTGAAATTACTGAAGTTAAAGATGAACCCGAAAAGAAGAAAGAAAAAGATTTACCTGTCAGCACCCCAACGGTAGCTGTCAAAAAGGTTGAAAAAGAAACAGGGGAAGCCGCAGAACCAGTTCCCCCCAAGGTAGAAAAACTCCCAAAAAAGGAGAAACGATCAGTAAAAGTAACAGAGGAAAAGACACCTCCACGGAAAAAAATCTTTATAAAGCAGTTCATCGGGAAGAAATTAAGGCGTAAGAAAAAGGAGAGAATTGAAAGACCGGCAGCCTGGCAACAGGAAAAAAAGGCGACCATCGTCGAGATGAAGAAGACGGAGATTACAACTCCAAAGGCAATCAAGCGAAGGATAAAAGTGGCAGATACAATAAGTGTCGGCGATCTGGCTAAAAAGATGGGTGTTAAGGTAAGTGAACTTATAAGTAAACTTATTGCGCTCGGCGTGATGGCAACCATAAACCAGTCTATTGATTGTGATACCGCTACAATAATCGCCAGTGAGTTTGGATATCAGGTGGAACCTATTGTAGATGAATATCAAGAATCTATCAAAAGGATTGATAGCCCTCCGGGCAATCTCAGACCGAGGGCTCCGGTAGTAACTATAATGGGGCATGTCGATCATGGCAAGACATCTCTTTTAGATACCATAAGACAAACGAATGTTATAGGCGGAGAGGCCGGCGGAATTACGCAGGCCATAGGTGCATATCATGTAGAGGTGAAAGGCAGAGATATCGTGTTCCTGGATACCCCAGGGCATGAAGCATTCACTGCTATGAGAGCCCGAGGTGCCCAGGTAACAGATATTGTTGTTCTTGTCGTAGCTGCCGATGACGGAGTAAAGGAACAAACCATTGAGGCAATTAACCATTCTCGCGTGGCTGGCGTCCCGATTATTGTTGCCATAAATAAGATTGATAAACCGGATTCCAATCCCGAAAGAATAAGGCAGAGACTATCGGAGCATGATCTTGTCCCTGAAGAATGGGGTGGGAACACGATATATGCCGAGATTTCAGCAAAAGAGAAGACCGGGATAGAAAATCTACTTGAATTGATACTTCTCCAAGCAGATATTATGGAACTCAAGGCAGACCCTGACAGATTTGCCCGTGGCGTTATAATAGAAGCAAAACTTGACAGAGGCAGGGGTCCTGTAGCTACAGTTCTGATTCAAGAAGGAACTCTAGTAGAGGGTGACGCCTTTATTTCCAGAAAAGAGTACGGCAGGGTTCGGGCCATGATAAATGACCAGGGACAACGTGTAAAAAAAGCCGGACCTTCCACACCGGTGGAGGTTATAGGTTTTTCAAATGTACCCCAGGTAAGCACTGATTTTGTTTGTGTTGAGGACGAAAAAAAGGCGCGCAGCATCGGAGAACACTGGTTAATAAAAGATAGGGAGAAGGAACTTGGTGCTTCTTCCAAGATCACACTTGATCAGCTGTATGAAAAAATAAAAGAAGGAATAAAAGAACTGAATGTAATCATAAAAGGCGATGTCCAGGGCTCTATAGAGGCTTTATCCGAGGCATTGAACAAGCTTAGTACCAAGGATATAAAATTGAACATTATTCACAGCTCCACAGGTACAATTACAGAAAATGACGTAATGCTGGCATCGGCATCTGATGCGATTATTATAGGATTTAATGTAAGACCTGACGCCAGAGTTTCAGAAATTGCTGAACAGGAACGAGTAGATATAGAGCTCTACGACGTTATATATGACGCAATTGCCGATGTGAAAGCCGCTATGGAGGGACTCCTTGATCCAGTTTACAAAGAAGTGGTTCAAGGGCGTGCTGAGGTTCGGCAGTTGTTTAAGGCGCCAAAAGTGGGCATCATCGCTGGCAGCTACGTTACAGACGGCAAAGTGACAAGAAATTCCAATCTCAAAGTTGTAAGAGACGGGGTGGTTATTTATGACGGCAAGATACTTTCACTCAAGAGATTTAAAGAAGATGCGAGTGAAGTCGCCTCAGGGTTTGAATGTGGTATAACGGTAGACGGTTTCAATGATATCAAGGTAGGAGATACAATAGAGGCTTATATTAAAGAGCAAATAGAAAGAAAATTATAACAATTTTCATGAAATGGTAGTCGGCATAGGTATAGTAGATATTTATATTTTTGACAGCAGATCTCTGAAGAGAAAACGTGGAGTTCTGCGCAGTATATTGAAGAGAACACAAAACCGGTTCAATATATCCATAGCAGAGGTAGGTAATAACGACAACTGGAAAAGGAGCAGGATCGGATTCAGTGTGGTGGGAAATAATACGAGTTACATCAATTCGAAAACAGATCAAATTCTCAGGTTTATTGATAGCTTAAACCTCGCTGAGGTACTTAATTCGAAAGTCGAAATCACCAGCCTTTCCGATATTGCAGAACAGTGTGATTACATAAAAGATGTCCCGGTAAACGATTATGATGAACTTTAAACGGGCTGACAGGGTAGCCGATCTTATAAAAGCAGAAATTTCAGACATTTTATTAAAACGAGTAAAAGATCCGAGAATTGAAAATGTTACCATCACTGGCGTGAAATTATCCGATGATCTTCGTTCAGCAAAGATTTTTTTTGTACAGATGGGGCAGGACACCTGCAGTGAAGAAACCATGACAGGGATGCAAAAGGCTACCGGTTTTTTGAAAAGAGAACTGGGAATGAAACTGCAGCTTCGCCATGTACCTGATATAACCTTTATTTATGATAAATCATTCGATTACGGAAGTCGTATAGATAGGTTGTTGGAAGAACTAAAGGAAAAGAGGACAGATGTTTGATGAAATTGTCAGGGTCATAAATTCTTGCCGGAATTTTCTTATAACCTCTCATATTCGGCCCGATGGTGATGCCATAGGATCAGAACTGGCCATGTACCATACCCTTCGTAATATGGGAAAAGGGGCTGTTGTTTACAATCAGGATGAGACCCCCGAAATTTACAGATTTCTTCCTGGCTCTGAATTTATTGTTAACACCCTTGAATCTCTTGAAAATTTTGATGTTGTTTTTGTGTTAGATTGCAGTAAAATTGACAGGATGGGAGATGAATCTTCCCGTGTTAGCGCTGCCATTAAGAAAATGATAAACATAGATCACCATATCTCAAACGGGGGGTTCTGTGATATATTTCTGATTGATCCTGAAGCGAGTTCCACCGGCGAAATACTTTATCGACTCTTCGAAAAAATGGGGGTTGCTCTGACTGAAAACATCGCGATAAACCTCTATACGGCCATTCTCACGGATACGGGGTCGTTTCGCTATTCCAACACCGGAAGAGATACTTTCACAATAGCAGGAAAACTCGTGGAAAAAGGAGCGAACCCCCAACGGATAGCTGAAAGGATCTATGAGATGAATCCTCCCGCTAAAATTAAACTTCTGACGAAGGTTCTCGAGACATTCGAGTCCGATTGGGATGAAAAAATCAGTTCCATTGTGGTTACCCAGAAGATGCGTGAAGAAGCGGGAGCCCTTCCCGAATATACTGAGGGTTTTGTAGATTTTGTCCGTTCAGTTGAAGGTATTGAAGTTGCTGTACTTTACAATGAAATGTCCGAAAATAACTTTAGGATAAGCCTTCGATCAAAGGGAAAAATTAATGTGGAACGGGTAGCCAGAGAATTTGGAGGTGGAGGTCACTCCAATGCCTCGGCTTGCATAATTGAGGGGGATATTGATACAGTCAAAAGAAGTATAGTAACCTGTATTGTGAATCAACAAAAATAAGTGTCTAAAGTGAACTAAAGTGCCTAAAGTTAAAAAAAACTCTTTCAGCGCAATCTGTTTTAAATTTGACCGTGCCAAAGGCGTGTACCATTAACTTTAGCTCACTTTAGGCACTTTAAACTTTAGTTCACTTAAAGTGGTGATGTACATATTTTATGAACGGCGTTATAATAATTGACAAACCTTCAGGGAAGACATCGTTTGCTGTTGTTGAAAATATCAAGAAGATACTCGGCGCAAGGAAAGTTGGCCATGCCGGCACCCTTGATCCACTTGCTACCGGAGTGCTTCCCGTGTGTGTTAATGAGGCAACAAAGCTTGCTCAGTTTTTTTTGATGGATAGCAAAGAATACAGGGCCACTATGTTACTGGGCATTGAGACCGATACTCTTGATATAGATGGTAAGATAACAGTCAGGAAAGAACCACAGGTCACCAAAAGTGACATCGAGAATGCGTTGAGTAGTTTTGTGGGGAAAATAGAACAAAAACCTCCCCGCTATTCTGCAGTTAAATTTAAGGGAAAACCGTTGTATAAATGGGCACGACGGGGAAGCGTCGTCGATCTCCTTCCCAGGACGGTCGACATACACCAAATAATTCTCGAAAATGTAGAGTTGCCCTATGTGACCTTTTTTGTATCATGTTCCAAGGGAACCTATATAAGATCTCTTTGTTCCGAAATAGGTGAGAGATTGGAGTGTGGAGCATGCTTGTCCGCATTGAGAAGAATAAGAAGCGGCTATTTTGTTGAGGAATCGGCCATCTCTTTTGAAAATATTAACCATCAGAAAACGAAGGAGATGTTATTAAAAAACCTGATCCCGATGGTAGATGCAGTATCATGTTTTCCTACCATTGATGTCGATCAAAGGATAGCAGGCAGATTACGTAATGGCTATCAACCGTTGGTTGGTGATATAGCAGAGAATCAAATTCATACTCTTGCTGCTGGACAAGTGGTAAAATTTATCTCAAGCGGCAATTGCCTTGTTGCCCTAGCAAGAATGCTTTATTCTTTTGACCAAATCTCGTCACTTGATTCAAAGAAACAATTGGTCGAAATTATAAGGGTATTTAATTATTGATGGTCTCGTAAAAAGTGATTTATTAACAAAAGATGATAAACACAATGTACGCGGAGTTGCTATGGAGACAAAAAACTCGCGTAGAATCTTTTAAAAGGAGGAAGTATAAGTGGTATTGGAATTAGACAGAAAAAAAGGAATAATTAAAGACTTTCAGGTTCACGAGAAAGACACAGGGTCTCCGGAGGTTCAGATTGCGATCCTGAGTGCCAGAATAAAGTATTTGACAGAACACTTTAAGATTCACAAAAAGGATCACCACTCCCGCAGGGGACTTTTGAAACTCGTCGGGCAGAGAAGGCGGCTTCTCGATTATCTTAAAGGGAAAAATGTAGGAAAGTACAGGAACGTTATTGAACGCCTTGGGATAAGAAAGTAAGAAGATCGATTAAAATGCTTGACTTCAGGCACTCAAACCAGGGTACCTTTCAGAAATGAAGTGCAGGGTTTGAGCCTTGCCAAATCATGGCGATCCTCAAGTGGTACCATACTATAATTTTTAAAGGAAAAAAGGGGAATTATGAAGAAAATATTTAGTACGAATTTTGCGGGGAGAGAGATCTCACTGAAATCACATTATATGGCAGGTCAGGCAGATGGCGCTCTTCTCGTTACTTACGGTGATACTGTGGTTCTTGTCACGGCAGTATCGATGAAAAGCAAAAGACAAGGCCTTGATTTTATGCCGTTGACCGTCGATTATCAGGAGATGACCTACGCGGCAGGTAAGATTCCTGGTGGATTTTTTAAGAGAGAAGGACGTCCTAATGATAATGAGATACTGACATGCAGGATTATTGATCGATCATTACGTCCTCTCTTCCCTAAAGGATATTTTCATGAGACGCAAATTGTGGCGACAGTACTTTCATTGGATGACGAAAATGATTCCGATATTGTCGCTATGCTGGGTGCATCCGCCGCTCTCGAGATATCGGATATTCCCTTTGGGGGACCGATTGCCGGTGTGAGAGTTGGCCGTGTTGGGGAAGAGTTTATATGTAATCCGACAACGGAACAGTTGGGCAATAGCGACTTAGATCTCTTTTTAGTTGGAAGAAAAATTCTCCCAGGCACAGGTGGTAGAGATTTTGATGTCAACTTAGTGATGCTCGAGGGGGGATCTTCTGAAGTTGAAGAAGACGTGATAGTTGAGGCTATAAAGATTGGTCTGGAATCGATCAGGCCTGTAATTGAGCTTCAGGATCAAATTCGCCAGGCTATAGGCAATGAAAAAAGAACAGTAGAACCGGTTGAAATTGATGAGGGCCTTCGTAAGAGTATCTCTGATACGGCCATGGCATCTCTGAAAGAGGCTTATACGATTCAGAAAAAACAGGAGAGGCAGACAAAACTGCATCAGATACGAGAGTCGGTTGTAGCTGAGTTCGCTTCTGAAAATACTGAGATTGCTCCAATGGTCAAGACCATCCTGGAAAAGTTAGAAAAAAAGTTCCTCAGGGATATGATTTTAAATGAAAAGAAAAGAATAGACGGCAGGTCTAGTACGGATATAAGGCCGATCAGCTCTGAGGCAGGACTTCTTCCAAGGACGCACGGATCAGCTCTGTTTACCAGAGGGGAAACCCAGGTCCTTGCCGTTCTTACACTCGGCACGTCTTCAGACGAGCAGAGGATGGATTACATAAGCGGGGAGGAGAGAAGAACATTTATGCTACACTATAATTTCCCCCCTTATTCCGTAGGTGAAGCGAGATTTTTAAGAGGTCCCGGAAGGAGAGAAATAGGGCATGGCGCGCTCGCAAGAAGGGCTTTGCTTCCTCTTCTCCCTTCACCGGAAGAGTTCCCCTACACAATAAGGATTGTTTCCGAAACGTTATCCTCCAACGGTTCATCATCTATGGCCACGGTTTGTGGAGGAAGCCTTTCCTTAATGGATGCGGGAGTGCCGGTAAAAGGTATGGTTTCCGGTATTGCCATGGGTTTATTGAAGGAAGATGAAGAAGTCGTCATCCTTTCCGACATCCTTGGCGATGAAGATCACGCAGGTGATATGGACTTCAAGGTGTGTGGTACAAATAAGGGTATTACTGCCATGCAAATGGACATAAAGATCGATGGCGTCACAGAGGATATCCTGAAAAAAGCTCTCTATCAGGCAAGAGAAGGAAGACTCCATATACTCGGAAAAATGAAGGAGACACTCACTGAGCCGAGGGACGATATTTCACCTTATGCACCAAGGATAACTACTATAATGGTCAAGCAGGACAGGATAAGAGACGTTATAGGTACCGGGGGAAAGAATATAAGGCAGATTATAAGTGAAACAGGAGTCGATATAAATGTGGAGGATGATGGAACAGTGACGATCGCTTCCAATGATTCGGAGGCAGCAAGTAGGGCTGTTGCCATGGTCAAGATGCTAACCGAAGAGGCGGAAGTAGGAAAGATTTACATCGGTACGGTAAGGAAAGTTGTCGATTTTGGAGCCTTTGTGGAGATATTGCCGGGTACAGACGGCCTGGTACACATATCTCAGCTTGCCAAAGAAAGGGTCAATAAGGTAACGGATGTCCTTAATGAAGGCGACAAGGTGCCTGTTAAGGTTATCGAGATTGACAGACAGGGGAAAATAAGATTGAGCAGGAAGGACGCACTCGAGCACGATGCAGAATAAGACCGTTCTGGATAATGGTATAAGTGTCATCTCTGAAGAGATCAATCATGTGAGATCCGTTTCAATAGGGGTTTGGGTCAGGTGCGGGTCTCGCAGCGAAAATTATACCACAAACGGAATGGCCCATTTCATAGAGCACATGCTCTTCAAGGGGACAAAGAATCGATCCGCCTTTGACATAGCATCGGAGATCGATTCTGTCGGTGGCGTAATGAATGCCTTTACCAGCAAGGAATTTACCGCCTTCTATATTAAGATACCAGATTACCATCTTGCTATGGCGATTGACCTTCTTGCCGACATAGTAAAAAACTCTCTTTTTAATCCCGCGGAAATAGAAAAGGAAACGTCGGTGGTTCTTCAGGAGATTTCTATGGTGGAAGACACACCGGATGATTTTATTCACGATTTTTTCGAGAAAACCTTCTGGAATGGGCACCCATTAGGTCTTCCCATCTTAGGAACAAAGGAAACCGTTGTCAGTTTTGAAAGAGAGATCCTTGTTAACTTTTTTACTGAGAGATACACAGGGGAAAATGTAACGTTGACCGCCGCAGGTAATCTGAAACATGATGTCCTGGTTAATCTTGCTAAGAATACCTTTGGATCGTTGGAAGGCAAACCCATAAAAGAAGTCTATCTCAAACCTCTTATAACACCTGCAGTTGCCGCCATTGAAAAAGATCTGGAACAGGAACACATTATTGTCGGTACCACTGCTCCCTCTTCAACAAGCCAACTGCGATATCCCGCCCTGTTAATGAATATTGTTCTTGGAGGAAGCATGAGTTCGAGACTTTTTCAGGAAATCAGGGAAAAGAGGGGGCTTGCTTACTCCATACGTTCTTATCTCGTTCCATACAGGGACGCGGGCATATTGGGTATTTATGTGGCTACCAGTGAAGATAAGGTTAAGGATGTCATTGGTTTGATACTTGAAGAATTGGATAAGTTCAGGGAAAATCTACTGACAGAGAAAGAACTTCATTCAGCCAAGGAACTGGTAAAGGGAAATTTGCTATTAAGTATGGAAAGTACCGACAACCGTATGACAAAACTTGCAAAAAATGAGATTTTGTTTGGACGTAATATCCCAGTAGAAGAGATTGTAAGAAATATAGAAGCCGTTAGCAGGGAAGACATAAAAAATCTGGCCGGCGATATCTTCAGCTTCGACACCATTTCTTTAGCGGCTCTGGGAAAAGTTTCGGAAAAGGATATTACCGAGGGTTTGATTAGTGGAGGAAATAAGAGTATCCATTGAAAGATTGGACAGCGGCAAAGATATTCCACTCCCCCGTTACATGACCGAGGGCTCAGCAGGAATGGATGTTTTCGCAGCAGTAGAGAAAGAAGAGTTTATTCTTCCCGGAGAGAGAAAGATTATCCCAACCGGTATTGCAATTGCGCTTCCGGAGGGGTACGAAGCACAGATCAGACCACGGAGTGGTCTTGCCATAAGAAATGGCATAACGTTGATAAATTCCCCTGGTACTATAGATATGGATTATCGCGGGGAAATTAAGATAATTATGATAAATCACGGAAAAAAGCTATTTGTAGTAACGAGGGGTGATCGAATTGCACAAATGGTCATACATCGTGTCTGCAGGGTGATGTGGAATTTAAAGAAGAAGCTGGATGAAACCTTGAGAGGTGAAGGGGGATTTGGTCACACGGGGTAAAAAGAGTTCAGAGTTCTGAGTTCAAAGTTTGAAGTTTGAAGTCTACACATGTTTTCTTAAACCCTAAACACTGAACTTAGAACTCTGAACTTTAACCAATGAAGGTCGTGGATTGATGAGAAAATTCAAGGTCAATAAGACATACAAAGAAATTAACGAAAAGATAAAAAAAGGCAAAGCCGTGGTGGTTACGGCCGAAGAAATTATAGATATCGTGGAAAAAGATGGAGAGCTGGAAGCAGCAAGGAAGGTAGACGTTGTCACCACAGGAACTTTCGGTCCCATGTGTTCATCCGGCGCCTTTCTTAACTTTGGTCACACATCTCCGAGGATAAGGGCTTCGAAAGTATGGCTTAATGATGTATCAGCTTATGGAGGTATTGCGGCCGTAGATTGTTATATTGGTGCAACAGAAGTAGCAGAAGGCGATCCTCTAAATAGCGTTTATCCTGGTGAATTTAATTATGGTGGTGGACACGTCATCGAGGATCTGGTTGCAGGCAATGTGATAAGACTGCACCTTGAGGGTTATGGAACCGATTGTTATCCGGCCCGGAGATATGAAAAGAATATAACAATTAATGACTTGCATGATGCTTTTCTCTTCAATCCCAGAAATGCTTACCAGAACTACAGTTGTGCTGTAAACATGTCTGACAAGACTATCTATACCTATATGGGTGTGCTTAGACCCCGTATGGCTAATGCAAATTACGCCACGTCCGGGCAGTTAAGCCCCCTGTTCAATGACCCGTATTATAAAACTATTGGTATAGGTACAAGAATTTTTTTAGGAGGTGCTCAGGGTTATGTAGCCTGGCATGGAACCCAGCACAACTCCTCTGTTCCAAGAGGTGAGAATGGAGTTCCAAAGGAAGGGGCTGGAACCATAGCAACCATCGGAAACCTGAAGGAAATGAGTCCTGAGTGGCTTGCCGGGGCAAGTTTTTTAGGCTATGGGGTTTCACTCTATGTTGGAATTGGTATCCCTATACCGATACTAACTGAGGAGATGGTACGGTATACGGCTGTCAAAGATGAATCTATCTATACTCAAGTTTATGATTACAGTATGGATTATCCGAATGGTGTCCCCAAAAGCCTCGGTGAAGTGAGCTACAAAGAATTGAAAAGTGGTTCGATAAATCTTAATGGAGGGAAAATAGCTACGGCTCCCCTGTCAAGTTACTACAAGGCAAGAAAAATCTCGAATATTCTGAAAGAGTGGATTGAGAGAGGCGATTTTCTCTTGGGTGAACCTCAACAACTTCTCCCATCGAATGAAAGATCCTAAACATGAAAGAGTATTTACAAATTTCATAGATTATAATTTTACAAAGTATAATATTCTATCTGTGAACTGAACCTTTCTAACTGTTGAACTTTCTGCAAAAGCGTTAAACCTTATATTGTAACCGGAAAACTTGAAAAACTTTTAATATTGCATAATTGAAATATATGTAATATAATTTGCTGGATAGAAGGGGTAGTTCTTAGTTCTCCGCTTTATAAAAAGGATGCTTCTCGTAATGAAAGTTGGCAGATATTTAATAATATTTCTTTTACTAATGGGGCTTCTAATCACCTTTGGAGACAAAGGCTTTGTGGACAACTACATGATGAAAGAGAAGCTGGCAGCCATAAGGAAAACAAATGAGCAAATGACCCATAAAAACAAAGAATTGAAGAAAAAAATAGTATTGCTGAGAAATAATCTGCAGTACATAGAAATGGTAGCAAGAAGTGAGATCGGGATGGTTAAAAAGGGAAACATTATCTATAGATTTAATGATTAAGTTCAAGTAGTGTCTTAAAAAACTGACAGGTAATTTAAATGCTCAAGATTAATATTAATGATTTGTTTTCGAAAAAGAAGATTGTCGGGCTTGATATAGGATCAAGTTCCCTGAAGCTGGTGGAGATACTCGACACATCTAAAGGTTATGTTTTGGATAAATTTTACCAGATTCCACTTGACAGGGGCGTAATAGTGGATGGCGCATTGAATGAACCGGATACACTTTCCCAAAATATCAAGGAACTCTTCAAATTATCCAACTGCAAAACCAAAAATGTTGTTGCTTCCCTTTCCGGACATTCCGTTGTTGTTAAGAAGGTTAATTTCCCGAACATGGAGGAAAATCAATTACGTGAATTAATAAGCGACGAAGCTGAAAAATATTTACCTTTTGATGATACGAAGGAAGTCAATTTCGATTTTCAGATATTGGGTGAAAGTGCTATCAACCCCAACCTGATGGAAGTTATTCTCGTCGCAGCAGAGAAGGAGATTATTAACAGCTACAGTAATGCAATTCAAAAAGCCGGTCTCAAGGTAATTATCATGGATTTAGATTCCTTTGCCCTTGAAACAATGTACGAAGTAAATTATGATTTCGAAGAAGGTGACACAGTTGCTCTGGTAAATATCGGGGCAAGCATGACGAATATCAATGTGGTCAAAAATGGAGTTTCCATGTTTACAAGAGATTTCCCTATGGGGGGAGATAGCATTACGGAAGCCATGCGGGAGAAAATGGGTGTAACTTTTGAAGAGGCAGAAGCGGCTAAACTCGAGGTGAAAAAAACGAATGAAGCCGAAGGAAGCGACACAAAAGAGGACTCACTCAATTATGCTGACCCTCTCTTTCTGGAAATTGAAAGGTCCGTTGATTATTTCGGGTCGACCTATCGTGATGAATCGATCAAAAAGATACTTATAAGTGGCGGATGCGCAAAGATTCAGGGACTGACCAATACCCTCTCTCAAAGATTGAATATAGAAACGGAGATAGTTAATCCATTTAAAAACATATCTTATAATAAAAAAAAATTTGATCCGGCTTACATAGAAGATATCAGCCCAATCGCAGCCGTCGGAGTAGGACTGGCTCTGAGGAGGACAGGTGACAAATGATAAAGATAAATCTTATCCCCTATGTGGAAAAGAAAAAAGAGGCGGATCTTAAACGTCAGATTATTGTGATATCATCTGTCTTTGTGGTGTTTCTCCTCATAATAGCTTCCTTACATATATATTTTATAAGGAGCATAAGTAAACTTGAAAAAGAGGTTACGCAGGCGGAAACACAGTTGAAAAACCTGACAAAAATCGTAGGAGATCTTGAAAAGTTCAAGATGGAAAAAACGAAATTAAATAAGAAACTGGCGGTTATAGAAAGCCTTGACAAGAACAGGCTGGCCCCGGTTCTTTTTTTAGATGATTTGACCACGATAATTCCCAGTAAGCATATCTGGCTTACTGCTCTTTCTGAGTCGGGGGATAAGCTTCGAGTGGAGGGCATTGCAAGTGATAACTCCGCGGTTTCCAATTTCATGAATAACCTGAAAAAGTCCCGGCATATAAAGTCTGAATCTGTGGAACTTATTTTTTCCAGACATGCAGTTATCTCCGGCATTAAGCTGAAAAAATTTACCTTGTCCTGTGTCATGAATAAGGGATAAAAAATGGCACTTACCTTAGAAGACATAAAAAGAATGCCCCCCCTGCGGAAGGCCCTGCTTATTGGCCTTGTCTTTCTCCTTCTTGGATATTTCTACTATTTCTATTTTTTTCAGGATATGCTTGCAAAGAGGGAAAAACTTGCAGAAAGGTTGTCGAGCGTTAATCAGGAGATAGCAGAAAAGCAGATTTTTGCAAGACAGATAAAAAAATATAAAGAAGAGGTAGATGCCCTTAAGAAAAACCTGCAAATAGCCCTGGCCAAGCTTCCGGAACGAAAAGAAATATCCGGTCTTTTGGATTCGGTTTCCGAGGCTGGAAGAGGGGTGGATCTCGAATTTCTGCTGTTTGAGCCAATGAATGAAGTTCCCAAGGAAGGGTTATATGCCGAAATTCCTGTTAAGGTTGAAGTAGCCGGTAGTTATCACAATATCGCCATTTTCTTTGAAAAGGTGGGGAAGCTTTCCCGCATCATGAACATAGCAGACATTTCAATCAAAACGGGAGGAGATACGAAGGAGAACGGCAATACTCACCATTTGATCTGCTCGTGTATTGTCAAGACCTATATGTTTTTGGAAGAAAAGGAGGTCATCAACAAAAGCGTAGCCACTACCGGCCGCAAATAGAAATTTGGTGTCTTATATATGAAGATAACAAGCAGTCTTTTAAAATGCGTGACCGTAGCTTTTTTGGTTTTATCTGTGATTCTGTGGGCTTATGTGGGATGTTGCGGTGAAGGAACTGAATCTTACCATTACAATCCCGCGGGGAAGCCGGATCCCTTTAGACCTTTTATAGATACTGTCCAGAAAAAAGCAGCCTCTAAATCTCCACTATCTCCACTTCAGAAGATAAGTATCGACGAGATTAAGCTTGTGGGAATTGCCGGAAGTGGCAAAAAGAGGTTTGCCATGGTTGAAGATTCAAAGGGGAAACGTCATCATTATACCATTTATAGAAGAACTCCCATCGGTTTGAATGAAGGCAGGGTGGTAAATATACTTCCCGATCAAGTAATTATAGAGGAGAGGATTAAAACCCCCTCCGGAGAAGTAAAGACAAAGCGTATAATTTGGAAACTTCGCACGGAAGAAAATGAGGAAAAGCCATGAAAAAAACGAAGTTGTTGATATGCCTTTCTTTTTTGGTTTGCATTGTGGCCTTTTTCGGGTGTGCCGTTAAGGATGCGCAAAAAGCCGACCAGATTCAGATAAAGGATGCGGGTATTCAAAAGGATACCGGTGTTAAAAAGTTGGATGTGGGATATATTGAGGATGTGACCTTTGACAGATTGAAGAAAAAGGAGAGGGTTACCCTTTATATTTCGAAGACTTCCAAATTCAAGGTTGAGAGGGTTTCAGAAAAGACTCTTTTGATTAAAATAGCGGACATGTTTGTTCCGGAGGATTTCAGGAAAAAACTCGGTGAGGATTCGTCAAAAATCATAAACTATGTTTTGCCACTCCAAAAGATGGAAGCGGGGGGAAATCTGGCCTGTTTTGAGATAGCGCTCAGAGAGATGGTTCCTTACAATGTCAGGGAAGAAAAGAAAAGGATAATCATTGATTTTGATGCTTCCGCGCTGTCTTATACATCCTCTCTGTCAGCTAAAAGTCCCTCCGAAAAAAGGAAAGTGGAAGGAGTAACGACAACACCTGATCTGGTCAAGAGTACGCCGCGGAAAAAAGAGGTTATAATCAAAGACGTACTCCCGAAGAAGGAATCGGCAGCTAAAAAATATACCGGACGAAAGATTTCCATCGATTTTCAGGATGCAAGTATCAAAGCGGTCTTGAGAATGTTCGCCGTACTTGGCAATACTAATATCGTTTCAAGTGAAAATGTTAAGGGAAACGTGACCGTTTACATGAAGGATGTTCCCTGGGCTCAGGCCTTCGACAGCTTTTTGGATGTCAACGGCCTCGTCAAGAAACCGATGGGCGATGTTATCAGCGTCATGACCGTCAGAGAGGTGCAGGACCAAGAGGCAGCCCGGAAGTCAGGCGAGGAGTCTCGTAGAGCGGCGGAGGTTATCCAGGAAGAGGCAGCGACGAAGCGCCTTGCTGAAAAAGGCAATCTGCGGCAGATTTCGATAGAGGCAAGGATAGTTGAGGCAAAAACCACCTTCTCACAGCAACTGGGGGTTGAGTGGGGAGGCGGTTATCAGAGCGGGAATTTCGGTTTTTTGGCTGGAACTGGCACGTCGACCACAGGGGTAACATCGCTCCCGACCGGCATAGGGCTGACCAGTGAAAGTTTGGCGGTTAATTTCCCGATTGCTGTTGCGTCGCCCACCATCGGAATAGCGCTTGGAGGGACTAAGGCGATCCTGGATGCCCAGTTACACGCTCTTGAGACCACGGGAGACGGAAAGATCATATCGTCTCCCAAGGTGACAACCCTCGATAATGTAAAGGCAACGATAAAACAGGGGGAAGAGGTTCCCTATGCCGTATATGACAAAGAGGGGAACAAGACCATCGAATTCAAGGAAGCCGTTTTGCAGTTGGATGCAAAACCCAGGATTACCCCTGACGGCCGAATTTCCATGGAGGTTAAGGCAACGAATGATTACGCGGACTGGCAGTCTAATGCCGCTGGACTGCGTGTTGAGAATCCTCCGATAGTCACAAATTCGGTGGAATCGACTGTCGTGGTAAGAGACGGAGACACAATTGTGGTGGGAGGAATTTACAAGCTGACCGATACGACAACGATAACCGGTGTCCCCGGGCTCTCAAGGATACCGATTCTGGGGTGGCTGTTCAAGAGTAAGGTGAAATCAAAAGTGAAAAGGGAGATCTTAATATTCATCACACCAAAGATTGTTCAGGATACAGCGAAAGAGAGTAAACTCTGAATTAATTCAGGCGGGATATGATGCCTTCACCGTGGTGTATATCCCTCCTCTGACATGGAAGTTTCCCGTAACTTCAATCCTTTTGGGGCTGATCTTTTCTACAAAATCATCAAGTATTTTATTTACCGCCTCTTCATGAAATATCCCTTTGTCACGGAAGGAATTCAAATAAAACTTCAGTGATTTTAATTCAATCAACAGCTCATTAGGCACGTAATCGATTATGATCTCGGCAAAGTCGGGCTGTGTTGTCATCGGGCAGAGACAGGTAAATTCCGGAAATCTTATATTCACCTCATAGTCACGCTTTCTGTATTTGTTTTCTATCGTCTCCATAAATCCTCACTATTAATTACAGGGTTTCTCATAACTTCTATCACTGCCAAAGGGCTGGTGTCAATCTGTATAAATAGGGACGGCGCCTTCTTCAAAAAGAAAAAGGGCGCTGTCCCTAAAGTCCTTCTTGACACGCCATAGGCGGTGTGTTAACTCCTCACAAGCGGTGGGAGTGTCACTATGGATAACGCAAATTCTATTAAAGCACAAAAAAATGTAAGCTTAGGGAATCTCCAGGGCAGAAAAGACTTCCTTGTTGAGGCCGAGGCATATTTAGAGCAGGGCCTGCCCGACAGAGCTATCGCTCTGGCAGAAGAAAGGCTTAACCGTTTCCCGGGTGATGTAGATGCAAGGATCATCCTCGGTTCTTCCCTGATCAAGAATGGAAAGGCAGATGAAGCTCTTAATGTTCTGAAGAGCGTAGAAGATGACATCATTAAATGGTCAAACGTCTTTGGGTGCCTCGGGGACATCTATCACGAGAAGGGCATTACCGAAAAGGCGATAAAAGACTATCAGCGTTTTATTTTGCTGAATCCTGATTCCCCTGCTACCAAAGATGTATACGCAAAACTTGATTGCCTGACCAGCTCTACTACTACACAGGATGATCTCATGCCGGAAGAGTCAGACGGGAGAATCGAAGATGTATCACCGGACTTCTACACAATAACCCTGGCGGAACTTTACAAGAAGCAGGGGCATCTCGAAACGGCAAGTAAGATCCTCAAGGGAATTCTGAAGGCAGACCCTGGGAACATCAAAGCAGCAGAGATATTAAAAGATGTTAAAACCGCTCTGGAGGCGGAAAAATCGAAGGCACCTTCAGAAGAAAAGCGAGATTTAGTAATTAATGAGCTGAATAGATGGTTGGAAAATCTTAAAAGATATGCAGTACACCAATAGAATCTCTTGTATCAGATCAAAGCTGGCCCATCTTGAAATAGAAGCTCTCCTTTTTTTTGACATGAAAAATATACGCTATCTGACCGGTTTTTCAGGAAGCGATGGAGCGCTCATTGTCGGGAAAAATAAATCTCTATTGATGGTAGATGGCCGCTATATCACCCAGGCAAAGGGAGAAGTCAAAAAAGCGGAGATTGTTGAATACAATGACAAAATAGAAGGGATTGTTCGGGAGGTAACCGAATCAGGATTGCAGAAAGTCGGTTTTGAATCGGGTGCTACAAGTTTTGATTCCTATTTGAGTCTCCGTGATAAGCTGGAAAAGGTGGAACTGAGGCCGATATCTAAAGAGATTAGCTCCATCAGGGCTGTAAAAGATCAGAACGAAATAGAATCAATACAAAAGGCGGTCGAGATATCTTCGCAGGCACTTATTTCCACCTTAGATCTCGTCAGGCCGGGCACCAGAGAAAGAGATATTGCCCTTGAGCTCGAATACAGGATGAGAGGAAATGGAGCAGAGAGGATTTCATTCGAAACAATAGTAGCCTCCGGCGAAAATACTGCCCTGCCCCATGCCACACCAGGATACAGGAAGTTTGAACATGGGGATTTTGTTGTCATAGATTATGGGGCGGTCTATAACGGCTATAATTCAGATGAAACATGTACGTTTATCATTGGAAGTGTATCGGACAGGCAGAAAGAGATATACGGTATAGTGAAAAATGCGCACGATAAAGCCGTGGATTCTGTCAGGGCCGGAGTTTCATGCAGTGAAGTTGACAGGATTGCCAGAAGCCATATAGCGAATGCTGGTCTCGGGAAATATTTTTCACATGGTACAGGCCATGGTGTTGGCCTCGATGTTCACGAGGCTCCGCGGTTATTCACCAAAGCGGAAGGCTATTTGGAAAAAGGCATGGTTGTTACCATAGAACCTGGCGTTTATATCCCTGATCAGTGGGGTGTCCGGATAGAAGACATGGTTCTCGTTAAAGAGGACGGCTGTGAAGTTTTGACAAAGATACCTAAGGATTTGAGGATATTAGGCTAAAACAAGTATCTTTTCGAAGCACTTAAGTAATATCTGACACATCAGCAAAAAGTCGATTTTCCTCGCCCAGAGGGCGATTTTGTAAATGTAGAGTTAAAAACATGGGAATAAAGTTAAGGTGGTTGTAAATGAATATTAAAAACCTTATACGGGAAGAAGTGCTAAATCAGGAGGCATATTCTGCTCCAGAGATATCCTGCCCGATTAAACTTGATGCAAATGAGAGCCCGTATGACCTATCCCCTTCCCTGAAAAGCAAAATTTTTGAAGGCATAAAGAAAGTACAGATGAACCGTTATCCAGAACCCGGCTCTCCTGAATTAAGGGCGGGATTCTCGAAACTTTACGGGGTTACCAGTGATATGTTGCTTGTCGGGAACGGTTCAGACGAACTCATCCAGATCCTTTTAATAGCAGTAAAAAGGCAGGCTTCAAGCATTATGATTCCAACCCCTACTTTTGCCATATATAAGATATCCGCCTTAAATAACGGACACAAGGTAATAGAGGTTCCCCTCGACAAGCAGTTTGATCTGGATGTCGATTCTATGCTTGAGATTATGGCAGTAAAGTCCCCGAATTTGATATTCCTCAGTTATCCAAACAATCCTACCGGCAATTGTTTTGATTCCAGCAAAATAGAGGCTATTTTAAAGGAAACGGACGGTATTGTGGTTGTTGATGAAGCCTATTTTTACTTTTCCGGAAAGACGTTTCTCTCATACCTTGACAAATATGAAAATCTTGTGATTTTAAGGACCCTTTCAAAAGTGGGACTTGCTGCTATGAGGATAGGCATTCTCATTGGCAGTCCCCCCCTGGTCCATGAGCTGAACAAAGTGAGACTTCCGTACAACCTGAATGCACTTTCGCAGATCACAGCCCGTCTCTATATTGAGAACGAAGCGGAGTTTCAAAAACAGGCGGATACGGTTGTCAGCAGAAGGGATGAGCTATTTACTGAACTAAAAAAAATTGACGGAATTCATTTATATCCATCCGACGCAAATTTCATTCTTTTCAGTTGTTCTTTCGATACAGATAGTGTATATTACTCTTTAATAGAGAAGGGAATTCTGATAAAGAAGTTCGATACCCTTGGGATTCTTGAAAACTGTATGAGAGTTACAACAGGGACACGTGAAGAGAACGGAGAATTTCTGGAAGCGCTGAGAACTATCATATTTGGCGAGGAGCTGAAGGCAAAGTAAGGAGAGTGATATAACAGATTGAAAATGGGGGTAGGTTACGGCATGTTTTGAAGCTATGTCGTACTGCCCCTTTTTTGTGCCATATAAATATAGGAAGCTTTACATAACCCATAAAAAGTCCTGCATACAGTTACAAAACAGTTGTACAAGGCTTCAAATAATAACAATGAAAGGAATGAGTATTTTGGAAGTAAAAGTATTTGATAACGATATAGAAAGAGCATTGAGAGTCCTAAAGAATAAACTCTCCAAGAGTGGATTATTCAAGGAACTCAAGTTACGAAGAGCTTATGAGAAACCCTCTGTGAAGAGAAAAAGGAAAGCTATAGAGGCTCGCAGAAGGCTTCTCAAAGCCAAACGAAATCGTAGATATTAAAAAAGAGTGACTAAAGTGAGCTAAAGTTTGAAGTGCCTAAAGTTAAAGATCGAATTCCACAACTTTAGTTTACTTAAACCACACCAACCAAACCATGGTCATTAGTCTTTAAAACTTTGCGCTCTTTGCGTCTTTGTGGTGAACTAAATGGGCTCTCTGACGGGTTATGCGGTAAGAACTCTGGAGACGGTCCTTCGCGATATAAAAAAAGGTTCGACTGTTCAATGTTATCTTATCCATGGAGATGAAGAATACCTGATAAAGGATGCTCTCGATAAGATAATAAACCTTTTCCTTCCCGGAGGAAACAGGGATTTTAATCTCTTCTATATGGATGGGGAAAGCGAAGACATTGACAGTATATGTGAATCCATCCTAACCCCCCCCCTTATCCCCGGAAAAAAAATCGTGGCGGTAAGGAATTCCCGTTTTTTTCATTCTAAAAACACCCTGCCCGACCTCGTAAAAAAAATCGTTAAAAACATGGACGACAATACATTAGAAGCGGCGCGGGCCTTTGTATCATTTTTGAAGACGGCCGGCTGGACACTTGAGGACCTGAGGGATGACGGGTGGAAGAAGATCTCCGATGATGAGTGGAGTAAAGCAATTGGCAGTCATAGCGGGAATGGAAGAGAGACGTGGTTGCCCAAAATGATAGATTTTTGTGACAGTCGCGGCATGAAGGGAGGACGATCCCAGGAAGATACACAGACTCTCGTAGACGCTTTAACAGGCGGTCTTCCAGAAGGTAATTGTCTGATACTGACCGCCGATTATTCTGTAGACAAAAGGAAAAAGCTTTTTAAGGCAATATCCGATATCGGGGTTGTCCTCGGTTTTTCCCGTGTCAAGAATGAAAAGATGCAAAAGAAGCTGCTGAAGGATGCTGCTGAAGAACTACTCCTTGGCGAAAGTGGTAAAAAGCTGACACCGGAGGCATTTCTCGCCCTGGAAAGAAAAACCGGCTTCAACATCAGGCAATTCAGGGGAGCGGTGGAAAAGCTGATTACCTATACAGGCGATAGATCAGTTATTACAGGACAGGATGTCCAGGACGTTACAGGAAGAACAAAGGAAGACTCTATATTTGATCTAACCTCTGCTCTGACCGAGAAGAATCTGGGGAAAGCCCTCTTGACTCTTAAAGAGCTCCTTGATCAAGGTGTTCACCATCTGATGGTTATGACGATGATAATCAGGGAGATCCGGCTCCTTATTCACGCAAAGATTTTTCTCAGATCGAGAAATCTTCCTTCATTCCATCCCGAAATGGACTACAATCGATTTCAGAAGACCGTTTATCCTGCCATAAAGGAGTATAGCAAGGGTTCTATGCTTGTCGGTCAGCATCCTTACGTAATTTATAACGCTCTGAAAAATTCCGGAAGGTTCTCCTACGAAGAGCTTGGAGGATATTTGGAAACTCTCATTGATGTTGACATTGCGCTGAAAACTACCGGGAGAAATCCAAAGCTTATACTTGAGCGCCTTCTGGCGGATATCTGTCTATAATTTTTTCGCTCTTTTCAGCACTGCCCTTTGCTTTTTGGAAATCCTTCGTGATGGCCCTTTTTTCTGAGTTCCCAAGGACATACTGCTGTGCTGATCGTCAATGTCTGAAGGAGGAAAATCATGTTCGGATGCCCGTTCTATCTTGGCCTCAAACTCCGGAGAAGAGATAGCAACACCGCCGTTTCTGCTTATAGAATCTGCTATATTTCTGTCCGATGTGACAACAACAATCTCTTCTTCTCCTTTTTTTACCATCCTTTTTATGACCTCATCAGCCTTTTCCCCTTTTCTGGAATATATGATATCAATTTCACCTTCCCGGTCGCGCTCCTCCATCAGCGGATCGCTCGCCCACCCGTCAAACACGATGGTTATCCTGTGCCCTCTGGATTTTTTATAGAGTGAAACCCTCCGTATCAATTCATTGCGCCCACTCTCCAGGCTGATACTTTCGAAACGTCCCAGGGAATCTGACTGTCTGATGAGATTGTATCCGTCAATTATTATATGCATAATCTTGATGAACTTGTAAAAGTCTCCTCAGCTTGTCATTTCGAGTGAAACGAGAAATCTTTAAAACGTAACATGCTGAAAGAACAAGATTTCTCCCTGTGGTCGAAATGACATATTCGTCGAATTTCACTTTTTACGAAGCTGTTAACCTTGAGGATTTATAATTTCTTTCATTTTAGCTATGGTCTTCCGATAATCGGCGCTTCCAAAGATGGAAGAACCGGCCACAAAAATATCCGTGCCGGCATCGGCTATCTGTTTTATATTGTCGAGTGTTACACCTCCATCCACTTCCAGGAGAACACCGGGAGCGATTGATCTGATCATCTCCCGTGCCTTTTTAATTTTTGGCAGCATATTCTCTATAAATTTCTGCCCGCCGAACCCGGGATTTACCGTCATCACCAGCAGCATATCCACATCCTCTATAACCTGTTCAATCCGTGAAAGCGGAGTTGCAGGGTTCAGGGATACCCCTGCCTTGATCCCCCGCTCCTTAATTAGCGCTATCGTCCTGTGAAGGTGATCTGCCGCCTCAACATGGACAGTGATCATATCGCTTCCGGCTGCAGCAAAGGCTTCTATAAATCTTTCCGGGTTCTCAATCATCAGGTGGACATCGAACGGAAGGTCAGTAACCTTTCTCAGTGAGGATACAATGGCAGGTCCGATTGTAATGTTCGGAACAAAATGACCGTCCATTACATCTATGTGAATCAAATCCGCTCCTGCCTCTTCCACTAACAGGATCTCTTCGCCGAGTCTGCTGAAATCGGCAGATAGAATGGATGGGGCTATTTTTTTCATAGTAATATTCCTTTATAATTCCCTCTCCCTGAAATCAGAATTCCATGACGAGGGCGTGCGACACGCCTGAATCCACTTCTTTGATCCGAAGTCTCAACTCCTTTGCTTTTTTTGCCTCTCCGGGAAAGAAAATAAACCCATGGGCTATTTCATGTGGTTTTATCGCCCGGCTTTCGAGGGACCTTGTTTGCAGATCTTCCCTTATTTCATGCCGGACGTCTTCGTTTGATAATCCCCCGGCGCCCCCCATTGTTATACCTGCAGCCGTACCAACGGCAGCACCCTTCATGGCAGCATCGCCAACATTCTGTCCCGTTACAATACCGACTGCCGCACCTATAATTGCCCCGGCGGCACCGGCAAGCAACCCTGATTTTGTCGCTTCAGGGGCGACTTTGCCAAGTTCGGTCTTTTTCGATATTCGATCATATGCAAGTCTTGCGTCGATTATAGGCCAGAGATTATTTTCTCCGTCGACCAGAAATGTCTGATTCGCAACAATCTCTATCGAGTGGGTCCCTTTGTTGTCAAAGATCACCTGGACAGGAAGTATCCCTGCATCTCTGATGTCAAATCCGAAGGCCTCTTCCGCCTCTTTTTTGTCATCGTAGGCCTTGGTTGCTATAAGCGCCCCGGCAACGGCCTTTACATTCGGATAGGCGGTGGGCATTTTTAAAGGTACGACCTTTCTCTCGTATTTAGCGCATCCAGCAAGGATAAATATAATGAGCAAAGGAACATATATCATCGCGTAAAATTTCTTTATTCGTCTCATGGCTGACAAATCCTTTCTTTTTAGTAACAAAACGTATTGAAACTGATACTATATTAGGGTATGGATGTCAATACTTCAAAGGTGACCAATGTATACAGCATACAACATAATTCTATTTATAAGCAGCCTTTTTCTGCTCCCCTACTATCTCTTAAAGATGACCTTTACAGGCAAGTACAGGAAAAGTCTCGGGCCTAAATTCGGTCTGATTGAGCCGGGGATTTTAAAAACAATGGAGGGGCATCCCAGGATATGGGTCCACGCAGTATCGGTTGGCGAGGTTACAGCCGCCGCCCCTATTGTCTCTTCTCTCAGAGAAAATTTCCCTTCCGCGTGCATCATCCTGTCCACCAGTACGGAGACCGGTCAGGCTATGGCACGCAGGATGGCTACCGATGCCACATCATATATCTACTACCCTCTTGATATTCCCTTTGTGATAAGAAGAGTATTGGGACTTGTGAGACCGGACATATTTGTCACCGTAGAGACGGAACTCTGGCCAAATTTCCTGCGGATCTGTAAAATGGCAGGCATTAAAATAGTCATGGTTAATGGCAGAATATCGCCACGTTCCTTTAAAAACTACATGAAATTCCGTTTCTTCTGGAAAGAGGTATTGAAGCAGGTCGATGAGATAGGTGTAATATCCGAAACAGATGCCAGCCGAATCAGGGCGCTCGGCGCACTCCATTCTGAGGTACATGTGTTCGGAAATTCAAAGTATGACAGCCTTGCAGCAATGGTAGATCCACAGTTAAAAGAGGAAATTTCAGGAAAGCTCAACATAGTACCCGGATCAATGGTGTTCGTGGCGGGGAGTACCCACGATACCGAAGAAGAAATAATACTTTCGGTCTACCGACGACTCCTTGAAGAATATCCCGATTTCAAGCTTATTATTATCCCGCGCCACGTCGAAAGGAGCAATGAGGTACGTTCTCTTGTAAGCGAAGCCGGATTCCCTGATTGTATAATGATGACCGAGATAAAAAACGGCAAAAAACGTTCAGAGGAAAGAATCATAATCATCGATGTTATAGGGGAGCTCTTCAAGGTATACAGCCTGGCCACCGTTGTCTTCTGCGGGGGAAGTCTGGTTCCAAAAGGGGGACAGAACATACTCGAGCCCGCCGCCTGGGGTAAGGTCATATTTTACGGTCCTTCCATGGATGACTTCATGGATGAAAAGAATCTTCTGGAGGAAGCGGGAGGAGGCATTACTATCAGAAACGGTGACGAACTCCTGGAGGGAATACGTACACTCTTGGAAGACCCGGAGAGACTATCGCGTAAAGGGGAAGAGGGGCGAAAAAGTGTTGTCTCAAACATGGGGGCTTCCAGGAGATATGCGGAGATGATAGTGAAAGCGCTAATTAGATGAATTAATGAAAGTGTGGCATGGACAAACCATGTGCCGGACTTTGATCCGGTATTGTTTGTCCGTGTATCCTTACTTGAACAAAAAACATTTATCACCAGTGAAGGTTTGATATGTATAAAGGAAAAAAAGTTGTCGTCGTTATGCCCGCTTATAATGCCGAGCAGACACTTAAAAAAACCCACGCGGAAGTGATGGCCCAGGAAGTCGTTGATCTGGTTATCGTAGTTGATGACGCAAGTCAGGATAACACCACATCTATCGCAAAGACTCTACCGAATACAAAAGTTTATACGCATCAAAAAAATTTAGGCTACGGAGCCAATCAGAAATCATGTTACAGGCTGGCACTCGAAGAGGGTGGAGATATTATTGTCATGGTCCACCCGGATTACCAGTACACCCCAAAACTCATTCCCGCCATGGTCTCAATGATTGGCAATGACCTTTATCACTGTGTACTGGGATCCAGAATTCTTGGGGGGTATGCCCTGAAAGGAGGCATGCCCATTTGGAAATATATCTCGAATCGTTTCCTTACGTTTGTTGAAAACATTTTTCTGAAAGCGAAGCTCTCCGAGTATCATACGGGGTATCGTGCCTTTTCACGGGAACTTTTGGAGCAGTTACCCCTGGAGGTCAATTCCGATGATTTTATCTTTGACAATCAGATGCTCGCACAGATTCTGTGGTTCGGGTATACGATTGCTGAGGTCAGTTGTCCGACAAAGTATTTTCCCGAAGCCTCGTCGATTAACTTGCCAAGAAGCATCAAGTACGGTTTCGGATGCCTGCTTACAGCCCTGATATTTCGCCTGGTAAAGATAAAAATCACTAAATCAAAGATATTTCCCGCATATGACTGATATAAAAACTCGTAATCACAATAATATATTGTTCAAGACCCGTCATGATATTTTGATTTGTTTATTTATTATAGTGGCTATTATTGCCGTTTACTGGCAGGTCGGTAATCATGCATTTGTCAACTACGATGACAATGAATATGTGACTGAAAATCGTCATGTTCAGGCAGGGTTGACTCCTGAGAGCATCACCTGGGCTTTTACTGCCACACATGCCAGCAACTGGCATCCGTTGACCTGGCTGTCTCACATGACAGATTGTCAGATTTACGGATTAAACCCCAGGGGTCATCACCTCACCAATGTACTTTTCCATATCCTGAATTCTATCCTGCTGTTTTTAATCTTCAGGAGAATGACGGGGGCTTTCTGGAAAAGCGCCTTTGTTGCAGCACTATTTGCCCTACATCCTCTCCATGTGGAATCGGTCGCATGGGTGGCGGAACGGAAAGATGTCTTCAGTACCTTTTTCTGGATGCTCACCATGGGAAGTTACGTCTGGTACGTTGAGCGTCCGGGGGCGAGCAGATATTTGCTAATTCTTTTGTTCTTTATTCTGGGTCTTATGGCAAAACCCATGCTGGTAACTCTGCCTTTTGTATTGCTCCTTTTAGATTACTGGCCGCTTGGACGTTTTCAGGTCAAAAAACCGGCTCCTGTTCAAATCTCAGATGAAGAACCCCCGAAAGATACTAAAGGCAAAAAAATAAAAGCCCAAAGACACACCGCAAAAAACGCAGTGCAGGAAAACGAAATCACAACTTACGATTATCAGTGGTTATGCGCACTCCCCCTTATTCGGGAAAAGATACCTCTTCTTGTTTTTGCAGCAGCATCAAGTGTTGCGACCATCTATGCTCAACAAAAAGCCATATACTCTTTTGATGTATTACCACTTACTGTCAGGATTTCCAATGCCTTGATTTCATATGTAGGCTACATCGTAAAGATGTTCTGGCCGTTTAACCTGGCAGTTCTTTATCCTTATTACGGTGTTCTGTCAGGGTGGAAAGTTATTGGAGCCTGTTTGTTGCTTGTATTCATATCCTTCATGGCTATCCGTATGATGAGACAGTTTCCATATCTCATAGTTGGGTGGCTGTGGTATCTTGGAATTCTTGTACCTGTTATCGGTCTGGTACAGGTAGGATCGCAGTCTATGGCCGACCGATACACCTATGTTCCGCTCATAGGCATTTTTATAATTATCGCCTGGGGTGTTTCCGATCTTGCAGCCCGATGGCGCTATAACAAGGAGGCGCTTGCCGTTGCATCGGCGATACTCCTCTCGATCCTAATAGTTATAACATGGTTTCAGGTAAGATATTGGTCTAACAGTATTACACTCTTTAAGCATGCAATCAATGTTACTGAGAACAACTCAGTTGCACATAACAATCTTGGAAATGCTTTAGCAAAGAAGGGCGAAACTGCTGAGGCCATTGACTGTTTAACAAAGGCAGTAAAAATAAATCCTGATTATACAAAGGCACATAACAACATAGGGGACATTCTGGTTAAACAAGGAAGGGTGGATGAAGCGATTGGCCATTATACTGAGGCACTGCGAATAAACCCTAATGATGCTAAAGTACACAACAACCTGGGAAGTGCTTTGGTCGAGCAGGGAAGAATGGCTGAAGCCATTGACCATTTCACTTCCGCATTAAAAATAAATCCTAATTATACAAAGGCACATAATAACATGGGAAATATTCTGGCCAAACAAGGAAAGGTGGATGAAGCGATTGGCCATTATACCAAGGCACTGCAAATAAACTCTAACGATGCAGAAGCACATTACAATCTGGGAATCACTTTTGTGGAACGTGGTAAAACTGCTGAGGCCATTGACTGTTTCACAAAGGCATTAAAAATAAATCCTGGTTACGTAAAGGCACATAACAACATGGGGAATATTCTGGCCAAACAAGGAAAGGTGGATGAAGCGATTGGCCATTATGCTGAGGCACTGCGAATAAATCCCGATGATGCGAAAGTGCACAATAACCTGGGAAGTGCTTTGGTCGAGCAGGGAAGAACGGCTGAAGCCATTGACCATTTCACTTCCGCATTAAAAACAAATCCTGATTACGCGGAAGCGCACTACAATTTGGGAAATGCCCTGGCCAGGCAGGGAAAATTAGACGAAGCAATAGGCCATTATGCTGAGGCACTGCGGATAAATCCCGATGATGATGAAGCCCGTAACAATTTTAAAATGGCATTAGCAAATCTGAAGAAAACTGGTGAGGATATTGAGAGACTTCAAAAACTACTCGAGGCAAACCCGGGAAATCCCGAACTGCATTATGATCTGGGAAACCTGTATTACAGGAAAGGAAAACTGGACAAAGCCATTTATCAATATCAGCAATCACTATCAATTCAACCGGATGCCGTGCAAGTTCTAAACAATTTAGCCATTGTGTATATGACTAAAAAAGAATATGAAAAAGCAGTCGCTACATTTGGTGAAATGATAGATCTTCAGCCGGACAATGCCGATATTTATTATAACATTGCCTGTATGTACTCAATACAAAACAAGGTGGAAAAATCGATTGATTCGCTTAAGAAGGCCATAGAGAAGGGTTATGACAACTGGATTCTTATTAAAACCGACAAGGATTTGGAGAATATAAGAAATTCTTCACATTATAAAGAACTCATGCGTAATCGCTAAATCACCAAAAGAAAACGAAATCACCTAAACGGTCGTATTAATATCATAACGAAAAACACAGGAAAATATTGGCAACGAACACCCGTGAAACGGAAAAAGCTTCTTTTTTTACCTTACGCCGCGAAGGTTTGGCATGCCTGTTTCTCGTCATAGTTACGCTTGCTGTTTACTGGCAGGTCGGTAATCATGCATTTGTCAACTACGATGACAATGAATATGTGACTGAAAATCGTCATGTTCAGGCAGGGTTGACTCCTGAGAGCATCACCTGGGCTTTTACTGCCACACATGCCAGCAACTGGCATCCGTTGACCTGGCTGTCTCACATGACAGATTGTCAGATTTACGGATTAAACCCCAGGGGTCATCACCTCACCAATGTACTTTTCCATATCCTGAATTCTATCCTGCTGTTTTTAATCTTCAGGAGAATGACGGGGGCTTTCTGGAAAAGCGCCTTTGTTGCAGCACTATTTGCCCTACATCCTCTCCATGTGGAATCGGTCGCATGGGTGGCGGAACGGAAAGATGTCTTCAGTACCTTTTTCTGGATGCTCACCATGGGAAGTTACGTCTGGTACGTTGAGCGTCCGGGGGCGAGCAGATATTTGCTAATTCTTTTGTTCTTTATTCTGGGTCTTATGGCAAAACCCATGCTGGTAACTCTGCCTTTTGTATTGCTCCTTTTAGATTACTGGCCGCTTGGACGTTTTCAGGTCAAAAAACCGGCTCCTGTTCAAATCTCAGATGAAGAACCCCCGAAAGATACTAAAGGCAAAAAAATAAAAGCCCAAAGACACACCGCAAAAAACGCAGTGCAGGAAAACGAAATCACAACTTCCGATTATCAGTGGTTACGCGCGCTCCCCCTTATTCGGGAAAAAATCCCTTTCTTTGTTTTTGCGGCAACCTCGAGTGTGGTAACTTTTATTGCCCAGCAGAGCGGGGGGGCCGTTCGTTCTTTTGATATATTACCGCTTACTGTCAGGGTTTCCAATGCCTTCGTTTCATATATAAGCTACATCGTAAAGATGATCTGGCCATACAATTTGGCGGTTCTTTATCCACACCCAAATGACTTTCCAATATGGCAGGCTGCCGGGGCCTGCCTGTTATTGATCCTTATATCTTTTATAACCATCCGAACGATTAGACGGTTTCCATATCTCATAGTTGGATGGCTCTGGTATTTGGGGACTCTTGTGCCGGTTATCGGGCTGGTGCAGGTCGGAATACAGTCTATGGCTGATAGATACACCTATATTCCGCTCATAGGCATTTTTATCATCATAGCATGGGGTATTTCTGATCTTGCAGAAAGATGTAATTATAGAAAAGATTTGCTTATCGTAACATCGGCGATTCTTCTCTCGATTTTAACAGTAGTAACATGGTTTCAGGTAAGGCATTGGTCTAACAGTATTACACTTTTCAAGCATGCAATCAATGTTACCGCAAATAATTACATGATACACAATAATATGGGAACTGCTCTGGCAGAGCTGGGTAAGATAGATGCGGCGATTGCCCATTATGCTGAGGCCTTGCAAATCAATCCCGGGTATGCGAAAGCCCACAATAACCTGGGGAATGCCCTGGACAGGCAGGGAAGAGTAGATGAAGCGATCGATCATTATGCTGAGGCCTTGCGAATCAATTCCGGGTATGCGAAAGCCCACTACAATCTGGGAAATGTCCTGGCCAGACAGGGAAGAGTAGATGAAGCGATTGACCATTATGCTGAAGCCTTACGAATCAATCCCGGATATGCGAAAGCCCACAACAATCTGGGAAATACACTGGCCAGGCAGGGAAAATTAGATGAAGCAATTGGCCATTATTCTGAGGCACTGCGGATAAGGCCTGACGATGCAGAAACTCGTGCCAATCTTAAAGCGGTATCGGCGGTCTTGAAGGAAACTGATATCACCATTAAAAAACTCCGTAAATCAATTGAAGCTGATCCGGTAAATCCCGAACTGCATTATGATCTGGGAAACTTGTATTACAAGAAAAGAAAATTGGACGAAGCCATTTATCAATATCAGAAATCACTATCAATTCAACCGAATGCCGTGAACGTTTTGAATAATTTAGCCATTGTGTATATGACCAAAAAAGAATATGAAAAAGCAGTCGCTACATTTGGTGAAATGGTAGAACTTCAGCCGGATAATGCCGATCTCCACTACAATATTGCCTGTATATACTCAATACAAAACAAGGTGGAAAAATCGATTGATTCGCTTAAGAAGGCTATTGAGAAGGGTTATGACAACTGGAATCTTATTAAAACCGACAAGGACTTGGAAAATATAAGAAGTTCTTCATATTATGAAAAACTTATAAGCGGCCGCTAAACCACCGGAAATCAGCTCTTTTCCCATATCCCTTTATGTTTTTCTCATTTTACTTTTGATGTATTCGTAAAAAGTCATAATACCCGTCACTCCCGCGAAAGCGGGAGTCCATAACAGCCTGAAATTGCTGGATTCCCGCTTTCGCGGGAATGACAAAAATGAGGTAATGCTGACTTTTTACGAGACTGTCACCTTTAAATTTTCTATTTTGATATTTCCATTAACGTAAGCTTCCATCTTCTCTATAAGACTGTAAAGGGTGTTTCGATCCAGCGCCGATATGGCCTCGCCCTTAAACCGGCGGCAAAGGGTTTCAAGAAGCGTTTTGTCAGGGAAACGATCCTCTTTATTGAAGACCCTGATGACAGGTTTATTCGCCAAGTCCAATTCCTCCAAGATCTTTTCGACAGTTGTTATATGTCCCTCAAAGTTAGGGTTGCTTATGTCTATCACATGAAGGAGGATATCCGCTTCATTAAGTTCCTCAAGGGTTGCCCTGAATGCGGCAAACAGTTCCCGTGGAAGATCTTTTATAAATCCGACGGTGTCCGTTATAATCGCCTCTGTATCCCTTGGAAAACGGAGCCTTGAGCTTTTTGGATCAAGTGTGGCAAAAAGACGGTCTTCTGTAAAAACTCTGCTTTCCGTCAGAGTATTGAGGAGTGTGGACTTGCCCGCATTGGTGTAGCCGATAATGGAGATGATCGGGAGATCCCTTTTCCCCCTCTTTACTCTACGCTGTTTCCGGCTCTTCTGAATACCTTTCATCCCCTGCTCCAGATGACGAATTTTATCCCTGACACGTCGCCGATTAATCTCAAGTTTTGTCTCACCTGGGCCTCTCCCGCCGATACCTCCGGTGAGACGGGACATGGCCGTGTTTTTCGTGACAAGCCTGGGAAGCAGGTACTTCAACTGGGCGAGTTCTACCTGTATTTTTCCCTCCCTGCTGTAGGCCCTCCGGGCAAAGATATCGAGTATCAACTGAGTGCGGTCGATTACCTTAAGTTCGGTAAAATCGGCAATGTTGCGTATCTGGGCGGGTGTAAGTTCATGGTCGAAAATCAGTAGATTCGCTCCCATCTGAAGTGCCTTGATAGTGAGTTCTGAAAATTTTCCTCTGCCCAAGAGAAATTTCGGGTCGATTCTGCTCCTGTATTGAATCGTCGAGTCGAGCACCTCGACACCGCATGATATGGCGAGCTCTTTCAATTCGACCATTGAACTCTCACTATCGTAAAGTGGATCGGTTTCCACCCTTATGAGAAACGCACGTTCGGCTGAGTCAACCGCTCTCATCTTCTGTTTTCGTGCAAACTCTCCTTCCAGGGCCTGTATGAAATCGGTAAAATTGAGGTTCATTTCGGATGAGCGGGCCGGTTTCAGGAAAAGCCAGTATCCCCCGTCGGGGTTCTCCGGGATCAGATGTGCGGTGTGTGCCACCCCCGGTATGCCGTTAGAATCAACTTCGACGGCACAGACCAGATCGAGCCTGAGAAGTGCCAGGTCGGTGAGATCATCCTGGGTAACCTTTTCTCCATTCAGGTGGGTATGAATAAGTCGAAGACCTTTGAGGCGGGTTGAGGAAGATCTGAATCCTCCGAGATCGGGGATTACTATCTCCCTGTGATTTCCGACGATGACATAGCTTATCTCACCTTTTCGGGTTATGAGCAAACCGATCTGACGGTTTATCTCCCGGGATAGTTCGGCAAGGTTCCGTGCCAGTTCATGGGTAAGGATACTGTCGGGGGGGATTTTCCTCCTACAAAGCTGTCTGATCCTTTTGATCTGTCCGGCTTTGAGACCGGTCGTATTGCCATAAATCCTGTTTATTTCAGATTACTCCTTTTTCGGGCATGGAGCTTTTTGCGAAATTATCAATTTAAACTATCTACTTCTTAAATAGTTCGCTTAAAAGTCCTTTCTTCTCCACCTTTAGGTAATCAGCTAAATTATTTAAAATATTGTTCAAAGTGCCGATTTTAATTGGACGGTGGTCAGGAACAGTAATTTTATGTTCTTTATTTCTAAGCTTAGACACAAGTCTTATATGACTTCCTGTTTCTCTTGTAATTTCATATCCATACCTCCCAAGCAGTTTTGCTAGTTCTCTTCCAGAGATACCTCTTGGAACTTTAGGCATAAGCGAATTTTTCCTCTCTAACTATATGTAAACGAACCAAAAGAGGCATTTCTGTTTCCTCAAAATGACATTTTAAAGCATCTTTAATATTTTCTTTAAGCTCCTGTAAAGTTTCACCTTCCGTAAAAATAGAATGTCCAAGGGCCTGGGCGGTATATCCTTCTTCCGGATCTTCCTCAACAATAAAGATTATTTCTTTAACCTTCACAAAGCAACCTCCTAAGATTTGTTTTCGTTCTTATTTTTCAAGCATACTGTTTTAGGAGATTACCATAGCCAGACAGGTGGGTCAACAGCAATGTCGTTCGGGGACAGATTTGAATCTCCCCACAGCAAGCTGCGGGGAATCTCCGACTGTTAAGGAAATTTGTTGATTTTATTCGCTCGCTAACCCCGCCGCAAGCAGCGGGGAATGCGCTCGCTGTTCAGTTCAAATCTGTCCCCGAAACAGAAAATAAGACTTAGAACGTCAACGTCAGCTTATGCATGAGAAGATAGTTATCATCAATCCTGGCGCTGGCATCCGTACCCTTGAAGTAATCACCGGTCCAGAGGTAGCCGAAGCCCAGCATATATTCGAGGTTATCATAGATTTTATAGGCAGCAGTGATATCAAGCTCACTGCCGTAATTGTCATCCAGGTAGGTTACATAGTCATCACGATGCATAATACCTTTAGCGCCGGCGTTATCAATAGTCAATTCATCGGCGTAAGCAATAGTGTACGAAACCTTCACATCAAGCTTCTCCGTCGGTTTGCATCCGGCAAATATCTGGTACATAAACCCATTCTGAAATGCCTTACCTTCATACTGAAAGGTATCGGGATTCTTTGCCCCATAGTTTACACTGCCCATGTTTCCCATCCAGTCATAAAGGTCACCGTTAAAAAGAATCAGGCAGGGATCCCAGTCCTTGCCGCCGCTTACTCCCTTTTCATACTTAGTGGGTGTAGTCCCATCATCACCAGACACATAGGCGAAAAACCCGCCCGCATAGACCGGTCCAAAATCATACCTGGCCATTAGATAAGCGGATAGCCCCTCAATATCTAAATCTGAAACTCCGGCTGCGGCCTCATCTTCAAACTTAATGTATTTGCCAAAAACATAGTATATCTGACCCTCGAGATAAGCACGACCCATATTCGTCTTGAAATAGGGCGACAGCACATAATAGCGTTGTTTGAAGCCCTTCGTATCCAAAAGTGCGCTTAAAACCCTTGCTTCGTTATCGTCGCTATATTTTGAATAGTTAACGTACTTCCACAGCAGACCGGTTTCTACATTTTCTCCCTTATAAACCGCCGCCAGTATATAGTGATCTTTATCCTTGTCCGCGGATGTTGTCCCGATGTCATTTTCCCCATACTTTTCTATGATGGCAATGAAATATACCGGGCCCGCTTTCGTTGTAAATTTTATCCTTGGATACGGCTCTACTTCATTTCCGAACTGCGTACCCCATCCGTTTTTTCCTCTCTGATAACCGACATCAAATTTACCGAAAGGAACCATGAAGGTCGCGTAGACCCACTCCCACTGGATGTTTTTCTCATCTGTCCCAGGTGTTGAACCAACGGCTTCCTGACCCCAGACTCTCTCCATTGCATCAAATCTTGTGGTCAGAGACAGTCCTTCCGCAATCTGGAAGACCGTTTTGACTCTCAGCCTCTGGGCATAGAAGGCGCTTGATGCACCCGTATCTTTTGCCAGTGTGTGATTGTCATCATAGTAACCAGTGGCATAGTATGAACCGCTGAACCTTATATCCGTGGCAACTGCGGGCGCGCTGAAAACCACAATCAGAGACAATGCAAGTAGAACCACCAGAAGTTTCTTCATATTCTTTTTCTCACTCGGGGTAAAATCTTTCCTATTGACAAATCCTCTAACTGTAAATGAAAGAAGAAAGATTATGGGCAATATTTTAGTTGTTTGAAATCCCCCTTGTTCCCCCTTTATAAAGGGGGAAAATGACAACGTTCTCCCTCTTGAAAGGAAAAACAGTTCTCCCCTTCTCTAAAGGCGGAAATCAAACTGTCCTCCCCTTTTCTAAAGGGGAGTTAGAGGGGATTTTCATAGCAATCATTACTTTTTCCACACGGTTAAAATATTACGATTATCGTAATTTGTAAAGAGTAAAAATTTGTCCCCATGACGAAAAAAAGCCCCGTGGATTACTCCCCGGGGCTTTTCTCTCTTTACCGACCGAATATGAAAAACCCGACCAGTTTTAACTTAGAACGTCAACGTCAGCTTGTTCATGACCATGTAATTGTCATCAACCTTGTTGCCAGCGCTGTTGCCCTTGTAATAATCACCGGTCCACAGGTAACCAAAGCCTACCATATAGCTCAGGTTATCATAGACCTTATATGTCGCGGTGATATCAAACTCGGTGCCGTAATCATCATCGACATTTGTACCCTTCTGATCAGCCTTGGCAAGGGTAAAACTTGCCATCGTATCCAGTTTCGCTAACGGCCTGAAACCTGCGAATACCTGATAGAGCTTCGCGTTGCTCATCGTGTCATTGGTAGTGCTATTAGTACCAAAATTACCTCCAAATTTATTGAAGGCATCCTCCCCGAAGAGGATCAGGCAGGGATTATAGTCCTGACCGGTCCAGCCGTTTTCATCTTTATCAGTCGTATTGGGATCGTCTCCCTCAACCCAGGCGAGCTGGCCGCCGACATAGAACTTGTCCAGATCAACTTTGACCATAAGGTAAGCAGATTTGCCGTTATAGTCTTCGTCCGTTCCTGCTTCTTCCATTTTCACCTTCTTACCGGTCTTCAAGAAGAATTCCCCCTCGACATAGACAGGACCGAAAGTCGCCTTGAAATAAGGATCAAGTAACCACCATCTGGCCTTGTAATCGCCGTCAGAAATGTCGGAAGGTCTGGCATCGTTAAGGTACTCAATAAGTATACCGGCATTTCCGCCGTCCCACTTATAGATAGGGGCTACTATATACTTGTCGTAGTCTTTATCGGCACAGGTTGTTCCTATGTCAGCTTCTTCACCCTTTTCAATTACGCCAAGAACTTTCAACGGGCCGTTAACATATGTGTACTTGATCCTCGGCACGCCACCGGCTACCTGGTCGCCAAAAACTGTACCGAAAGTTCCGCCACTCTGGTAACCAACGTCAAATGTACCGCCGAGCGTGTTAAAGGTTACATAGACTCGTTCCCACTGGATGTTTTTCTCATCTGTCCCAGGTGTTGAACCAACGGCTTCCAGACCCCAGACTCTCTCCATCGCGTCGAATCTCGTCGTCAGCTTGAGACCTTCCGCGACCTGAAAGACCGTCTGAACCCTCAATCTCTGAGAATAGAATGCGTTTGATGAACCTGCATCCTTCTGCAGAGACTGATTGCTATTATACCAGCCTGCAACATAGTACGAACCGCTGAACTTAACGTCCGTAGCTGCCGCGGGTGCGCTAAAGGCCACAATCAGACCCAGAGCAAGTAAAACTACCAAAAATTTCTTCATGTTACTCCTCCTGTTTATTGTTCCGTTAAAACATGTTTTATTGTTTACATTTAGTGAATACGAAAAACGCAGGGTCTCCGTCAGTGCATAATTTATCAACACAGGCAGGGACACCCAGCTGCAAAGCTTCCCGGCATCACCCCCTTTCGCGATCTAAAATCTCCGGTTCCCATCTACCAAATGGGAACAGCAAGATTCCGGTAGTCGGGGCAGACGTAGAAACCCCTTTCCCGAACAAATTTTTTTTTACGCTAACATCCTGAAAATAGGTTGTCAAGGGTTTTTTTTGTGGAAAAATGACTGATATAAGATAAAAAGCAGGGCTAAAGTCCTGCCCTCCATTTTCCAACACGGACAAATGATACCGAAACAAGTTCGGCACATGGTTTGTCCATGCCACCCTTCGCTGCGCTGTCCACGCCACCTGCCAAAGATTCTGAAACAAGTTCAGAATGACAGGAGTGTTTACTGTGTAGTTTTATTTCCACCGTGAAGAAAATTACACATTATATGCCCCGCAAAACAAGGAACTACAACAGATAATTGTAGAATCTTTTTGAAAATTTAATCCAACAAATACAATGAGTTAGAATATTATCGTTCCTTTGCGATGTGCTCTGGCATAGATAATGCGTGTAGACAGCCAATCTATGTTGCTTGACTCATCAAAAAATGGTAGATGGTAGGCAAGGTAGGTAAAAAAGGGAGGGAGTTAAAAAATGGTAAAAAAGAAAAAAATAGAACCAGTTGAAAAAGAAATGTTAGAACCTACTGAAGCGGAAATCGCCGTTCACTGGCAGGAAGAAGATATTGTCTATCCGTCCACGAAGTTTATTTCCCAGGCAAACATGACAGACGAGGATATCTATGAGCGATTCAGTCTGGATAATTTCCCCGAATGTTTCAAGGAATATGCCGATATGCTGGACTGGTATGAGTACTGGCATACAACCCTTGATACAAGCGATGCGCCTTTCTGGAAGTGGTTTGTCGGAGGGAAGATAAATGTATGTTACAACTGTGTTGACAGACATCTTGCCGGGAATAAAAACAAGACGGCAATCCATTTTGTCCCCGAACCTGAGAATGAGGCAATTCAACATATCACCTATCAGGAACTATACGTAAAGGTCAATGAGTTTGCCGCGCTCCTTAGAGACTTTGCGGACGTGAAAAGAGGAGATGTGGTAACGTTTCATCTGCCAATGGTGCCGGAACTTCCGATATCCATGCTTGCCTGTGCCAGGCTCGGCGTTATCCATTCTCAGGTGTTCGGAGGTTTCACCGGCAAGGCATGTGCCGAGAGGATGGTAGATTCTGATAGCCACGTACTGGTAACGATGGACGCATATTATCGTAACGGCAACCTCATTGATCACAAGGCGAATGCCGATGACGCGGTCAATGTGGCAGAGAAGGAGGACCTCAATGTCGATAAGGTCTTGATATGGAACCGCTATCCGGGAAAATACTCGAGCGAAAGCAAGCTGGTCAAAGGACGTGATTATATCATAAATGATCTTCTCAAGAACTATCGAAGGAAAAAAGTTGAGCCGGTACGCGTGCCGGCCGAAGATCCCCTCTTTCTCATGTACACCAGCGGTACAACGGGAAAACCGAAGGGGTGTCAGCATTCAACAGGTGGCTATCTTGCCTATGTGACAGGCACATCAAAGTATATCCAGGATATTCATCCGGAGGATGTTTACTGGTGCATGGCGGATATTGGATGGATTACGGGTCACTCCTATATTGTTTACGGTCCCCTTGCCCTGGGTGCATCTTCCGTCATTTATGAAGGCGTGCCTACCTATCCGGATGCCGGTAGGGCATGGAGGATAGCGGAAGAACTTGATGTGAATATCTTCCATACCGCACCTACCACAATACGGGGTCTGAGAAAGGTCGGCCCTGACGAACCTCAAAAGTATAATTACCACTTCAAGCATATGACCACTGTTGGAGAACCGATTGAGCCAGCGGTCTGGAAGTGGTATTACGAAGTGGTGGGGAAAAAAGAGGCAATGATTGTTGACACGTGGTGGCAGACAGAGAATGGAGGTTTCCTGTGCAGTACTATACCCGCAATGAAACCAATGAAGCCGGGAAGCGCCGGCCCGGGCGTACCCGGTATCCATCCTGTAGTCTATGACGAAGACGGAAATGAGATGCCCGCCGGATCGGGCAAGGCCGGTAATATATGTATCCGGAACCCATGGCCCGGTTCATTCCAGACAATATGGGACAGTCCCCATAGATATGTCTCGGAGTATTATGAAAAGTACTGCAAGGACAAAGACAGCAAGGATTGGCGTGATTGGCCATACTTCAGCAACGACGGCGCCGTGGAGGCCGAGGATGGATACTTTCGTATCCTTGGCAGAGTTGATGATGTTATCAATGTTTCAGGTCACAGACTGGGAACCAAAGAGCTTGAGTCAGCGGCCCTTACTGTCGAAGAGGTTGCGGAATCAGCGGTCGTCCCTGTGGCAGATGAGTTGAGGGGAAGGGTGCCCGATCTCTATGTCTCTTTGAAACCCGGGTATGAAGCCAGTGAAGAACTGGCCGGGAGGGTTTCAGATAGTATCAGCAGCGCCATTGGAAAGTTCGCAAAGCCGAGATCGGTATGGATCGTACCCGATATGCCGAAGACGCGTTCCGGAAAGATAATGCGCAGGGTACTCAGCGCTATCTCCAATAAAAAGGAAGTGGGTGATGTAACGACGCTGGCAAATCCTGAAATTATTCCCGAAATCAAGAAGATAGTTCAGGGTTGAGAAAAAAATAGGGGTCAGGTCTTGCTTTTTGCCTTTCCGAGACTACTTCAAATTATTTTCTTATATCAAAAAGGCAAAAAGCAAGACCTGACCCCAAAAAGCAAAAAGACAAGTTATGAAAGGAGGAGAATGTGCATATAGTTGCATGTGTGAAACAGGTTCCCGACACAGAAACGCTGATCAGGGTAAAACCGGACGGATCGGGGATAGAAGAAAGCGGTATTAAGTGGGTGATGAATCCCTATGATGAATTTGGTGTTGAAGAGGCTCTGAGGCTGAGAGAAAAGCATGGAGGAGATGTCACCGTAGTCTCCGTTGGCCCTGCAAGGGTAGTGGATACGATACGAGCTGCCCTCGCAATGGGTGCCGAAAAAGGTGTACATATCGATAATCCTTCTTCAGATATGGCTGATGCCTACACAACTGCAACTGCTCTGGCAGCTGCCATAAAGGATATACCCTATGACATTATCTTCTGCGGCCAGAGAGCGATTGATGACGATTCCGGACAGGTCGGCTCTATTTTAGCAGAGCTTTTAAATATTCCTCAATTGACTATCGTAACAAAGGTTGATGTAGAAGACAAAACCGTCAGGGTTGTCAAGCCGATTGAAGGCGCGCAGCTTTTAATCGAATCCACGCTTCCCTGCGTAATTACCGCGCAGAAGGGATTAAACGAACCACGTTATGCTTCCCTTCCCGGTATTATGAAATCCAAAAAGAAACCTATTGATGTCAAAGACGCAGCAACACTGGGCGTATCTGCCGATTTCAAAGCAAAGGTTGTAAAGATGATGCCTCCTCCGGAAACACCTCCCGGAAAGGTTATTGAAGGTGATGACATCTCCGTGAAGGCTGCAGAGCTGGTCAGGCTGCTCAGGGAAGAAGCGAATGTGATTTAAAAGACAGGAGGCAGGAGACAGGAGTCAGAATGAGAAAACCAGCCAAAACTTTTCAAGACCTTTTAGTATGGCAAAAGTCGCATCCTTCCGGCTCCTGACTACTGAATGAGCCCTTTGAGTTTTGCCATAAATAGTCTGAATGGTCATTCCCGTGCAAACGGGAATCCAGTCCCCGATCACGTCGAGGACAAGCATTTTAAACTTGTTATGGATTCCCACTTTCGTGGGAATGACAAAAGGGGAGCGTTTTGCAAAGGTTTCTGAACACATAAATAGTTTCAAAATAAAGAGGAAATAGAAAATGGCAAAAGGTGTATGGTTAGTTGCAGAACAGAGAGACGGAGATTTCCGTAAGGTAAGTTTCGAAATCGCCAGTACGGCAAGAAAGCTCGCGGACGAGCTGGGAGAAGAAGTATGCGCCATTCTGCTGGGTTGCGGTATTGAAGGAATTGCAGGGAAATTGGGAGAGTATGGTGTTGACAGGGTCTACGTGGCGGACGACGCTGTTTTTGAACAGTACACCACGGATGCCTATTCGGCGGCTGTTGGAAAATTAGTAGCGGAAAATGATCCTTCTATTCTTCTTCTTGCTGCCTCCATCCAGGGGAAAGATCTCTCATCGAGATTGGTAGGCAAATTAGCCACCGGTATGGCTACAGATTGTGTTGATCTAAAGATCGTGGATGGTAATTTGATTGCCACAAGACCGATGTACGCCGGCAAGTGTTATGCGGAAGTAGCGGTCTCGGGGACTCCGCAGATGGCCTCTTTGAGACCGAATGTGTTCCCGGTGGTTGAAAACAAAAAGGCCGGTGAGGCCGTGAAGTTTGATCCGTCCCTCAATACCGGTGAACTGAGAACAAAGGTTCTTGAAGTACAGAAGGATTCAAGCGGCAAGCTTGACCTGACAGAGGCCGATATTATCGTATCGGGTGGCCGGGGAATGAAGGGCCCGGAAAACTACACGATAATCGAGGAGCTTGCAGATAAGCTCGGTGCTACTGTCGGTGCATCGAGAGCGGCCGTGGATGCCGGATGGAGGCCTCAAACGGATCAGGTGGGACAGACGGGGAAGGTCGTCTCTCCCAATCTTTATGTTGCCTGTGGTATTTCCGGTGCGATCCAGCATCTGGCAGGCATGAGTTCCTCTAAATGTATCGTTGCGATAAACAAGGACCCGGATGCTCCCATCTTTAAGAAGGCCGATTACGGTATCGTCGATGACCTCTTCAAGGTCGTACCTGAAGTAACGAAAGAGGTAGAGAAATTGCTCAAGAAAGAGGAATAGGCAATTTTATGATATAAAAAACTGATGCATTCTTGAAAATTAGTTTTACCCGCCCAGAGAGCATTTGGGGATGGTGGTGTCACTTAGCTAAAAATTTAAAGCTCTCGCTTATGCACGCAAATAATTAAATTTTTTAAACGCCAGGTATCATTATCTTTCTCCCAAATCCTCAAATTGAAGCTCTCCGCAGCTTGCTGCGGGGAGCGAAGTAATTCGAAGAACAATGAACTCGCTATTCAATTCATTCGTGAAAGACTTTTTTCGAGACCTTTAAAGCTAAATGGTATTGTAAAAAACCGCAAATTGTGTCATTTATCATGCGACGTATGTTTCTCAGGGCCTGAACTGACCCTGAAACAAGGTCACGGTAACAAAAAAAGACTTTTTGCGAAACTGTAAAGACGAGGAAGGAGGGTAAAAATGTCTCTGGAAGTTGATATTGCCGTTATAGGAGCCGGGGCCGTTGGGCTTGCCATAGCTTCCGAATTAGCCCGGGAAGGGGTCTATGTTCTCGAAAAAAACGAGTCCTTCGGGCATGAGGCCAGCAGCAGGAACAGCGAGGTAGTTCACGCCGGGATTTACTATCATGAGGATTCTCTTAAAGCAAAGCTATGTCTCGAAGGAAACGTTCTCCTCTATGAGTTTTGCGCAAAGTACGGTGTCGGCTGTAAAAGAGTGGAGAAGATTTTCTCGGCTGTTGAAGAAGACGAGATGGAGGGGCTTGAAAAACTCTATAATCAGGCCAGGAAAAACGGAGTTGAAGGTCTAAGATTTATTTCGAGGGATGAGCTCAAAGAACTTGAACCTAATGTGGAAGGAATAGCTGGAGTGCTGTCTCCTCCTTCGGGAATTGTTGATTCTTTCTCTTATATGAAAACGCTCTATAACAAGGCAAGCGAAAAGGTTAATTTTGTCTTCAACTGCGAGGCGATCGGAATAGAAAAAATAAACTCAAAGTATAAGGTTACGATAAGGGACTCTGAAGGAGTTTCCACCTTTACCACGCCTATTCTGATAAACGCCGCAGGCTTGCACGCCGAAAAGATAGCCGTACTCGCCGGAATAGATATACCGGAGGCAAAATATAAGACGTATCTTTTGAAAGGCGATTATTTCAGCATACGGCCCAAAAAATGGGGACTGATAAAGAGGCTTATCTACCCTGTTCCGGGAAAAGTCGGCGTAGGGATTCATAACTGCATTGCCATTGATGGAAGGGAGAGACTCGGCCCCGATGAGTACTATGTCGATGAGATAGAATATACGGTCGATGAAAATAAAAAGCAATTATTTTACGATTACGCGAAAAACCTTTTCCCTTTCATTGAAATTGAAGATCTGGAACCCGAATCTTCGGGAATACGGCCCATGCTTCAAAGCCCCGGGGAATCCCTCAAGGACTTTGTAATAAGGCATGAAGAAGACAGAGGTTTTCCGGGATTGATTAACCTTATCGGAATAGAATCTCCGGGTCTTACCTCTTCACTCGCCATCGGAAGGTATGTAAAGGGAATAGTAGAAGAGATTTCGGGATAAAAAGGAACTTAGGGCAGGGCTTCAGCCCTGCTAAAAATAATCCCCCCTTTGTCCCCCCTTTAGTAAAGGGGGGCGAAGGGGATTTTATATAAGATATTATGGAACATACGGCAAAACAAATTTTTACCACAGGGCATGAAGGAAGAGAGATTTTCTGGAATGCCCACAGTTTTGAGATCGCGCTCTATCTTTTTTCCGCGGTCGCAATTGCGGTCTTTATCATTGGCATATACAGGCGATGGCAGATGTGGACCGCACTGGGCAAGGCTGAAAACAGAAATGACAATACGGGCGAAAGAATAAAATCTCTTATCATCAACGGTTTTTTGCAGATAAGAACATTTAAGGATGCCTATCCGGGAATTATTCACGGATTGATATTCTTTGGATTCTTTGTTTTGTTGCTCGGTGCGGCTGTTGACGCAATTGAGGCCCACATAGGTTTACCATTCTACCATGGATCGTTTTATCTCTGGTTTTCACTTGCCCTGGATATTTTCGGCTTGTTTGTTGTAATCGGCGTAATACTCGCCATCGAAAGGAGATATATAAGAAAGGTCGACAGGCTTGACAATACCCTCGATGATGCGTTCTCCCTTATTCTGATACTCGGCATAATTGTCACGGGTTTCATCGTTGAGGGACTGAGGATCGCCGTTACCGAACCATCGTGGGCTGTCTGGTCTCCTGTCGGGTATCTTCTGGCAAAGATTTTTCATGGTATAGATACGATAACTCTGGAATCCCTTCACAAGATCACATGGTGGTTTCACACCTTTATAGCCTTAGGTTTTATAGCTTACATCCCTTACTCCAAGATGGTCCACATCATTACGGCTCCCGCCAACCAGTACATGAAATCGCTGAAACCCGCCGGCGCGCTCGAACCCATCCGGGACTTCGAAACCGCCGAGTCTTTCGGTGCAGGTCAGCTGGAAGAATTTACATGGAAACAGATATTCGATGCAGACGCCTGCACACGCTGCGGGCGATGTCAGGACGGCTGCCCGGCTTATCTCTCCGGAAAACCTCTTTCTCCCAAAAAGCTCATTCAGGATATTAAAACATACTGGACGGAGAGGGTACCGGTTGTTCTTAAAGCGAAGAAAGCCGTAAAAGAAGGGGAGGATCCCCGGATACCGGAACCTGAAAAGGCGATGCTCGGCGAGGTCATTGATCTCCATGAATTGTGGGCATGTACGAACTGCATGTACTGTATGGAGCACTGTCCCGTCTATATCGAGCACGTACCCAAGATTGTCGACATGAGGCAGTATAAGGTTTTGATGGAGGCGGACTTTGCTCAGGAGCTGCAGTTGACTTACAGGAATATGGAAAATAATTCGAATCCCTGGGGCATCGGTGCATATACGCGCGGAGATTGGGCCAGGGAACTCGGTGTAAAGACCCTCTCGGAAGATCCCGATGCGGAATATCTCTACTATGTGGGATGTTCCGGGTCTTTTGATGACAGGGGCAAGAAAGTAGCGGTTGCGCTTGCCAGGATTCTCAAGACGGCCGGGGTCAGTTTCGGGATTCTCGGCACGGAGGAGGGCTGCTGTGGTGATTCCGCCATGAGGGGTGGAAATGAGTATCTCTATCAGACACTTGCCCGGATGAATATTGAAGTGATGAACGGTTACGGTGTAAAGAAGATCATTACCACATGCCCGCATGGTTACAATGCTCTCAAGAAAGATTACCCTAATTTCGGCGGAAATTATGAGGTCTATCACCACACGGAGATACTGGCCGATCTGATTGCACAGAAAAAGATCATATTGAATAAATCTGCTTCCGGGCTTTTCACCTATCACGATTCATGCTTTCTTGGAAGATACAATAATATTTATGATCAGCCGAGAAGTGTTTTGAGAGCCGTTCCCGGCATAAAACTGACCGAGATGGAAAGGAACAGGGACAGGAGTTTCTGCTGTGGTGCCGGCGGCGCCAGGATGTGGATGGAAGAGGATATCGGTGATAGAATCAACAATATGAGAACGGATCAGGCAATTGAAGTAAACGCTGAAAAGATTGCCGTGGCCTGCCCTTTCTGCTTGACTATGATGAGCGATGGAATAAAAGATCGCAACATGGAGGAGAAGATAGAAGCTCTGGATATAGCTGAAATCATCTGGGATGCCATGGATATGGAATAAAAAGAGGATATGGTCGAAGGAATCAGGTATCAGGATAAAACGTGGTTGAATTTTTACGAAGAGGGCGTGCCGGAATCCATCGAGTACGAGGATATCTGTCTGCCGGAAATCCTGAACAGGACAGCCGCCCGGTCCCCCGATCATATCGCTCTCATCTTCCAGGGTTATAAAGTCACCTTCAAAGAACTGAAAGAGATGGTTGACCGCTTTGCAACTTGCCTTGCCGGCTTCGGTATCAGAAAGGGTGATGCCGTTTCAATTTTACTTCCCAATGTCATTCCCTGTGTCGCAGCATATTTTGCCATACTGAGACTCAGGGCGATAGCGGTCATGAACAACCCTCTCTATTCCGATCGAGAACTGAAATATCAGTTCACCGATTCCGGCTCTAAAGTCCTGATCACCATTGATCTTCTCGCAAACAGGATGATAAACCTGCGGCCCGAAACGGCAATCAAGGAGATTATCTATACCTCAATCGGAGACTATCTCCCCTTCCCCAAGAATCTTCTGTTCCCGTTGATAGCTAAAAAGAAGAAGTTTGCCGCAACTGTAAAACCGGCCGCCGATGTATACAGATGGAAGGATTGTATCGTTAAATCCTCACCCGAACCTCCCGAAGCGAAGATCGGTTTTGACGATGTGGCGATGTATCAGTATACCGGTGGTACTACGGGAATTTCCAAGGGTGTCATGCTCACCAATGCCAATCTGAGTAAGCAGGTTCAACAGATTGAGGCATGGTTTCCCCAATTTAATAAGGGGGAAGGAACAATTCTGGGAGCGCTTCCCTTTTTTCATGTCTTCGGTCTTTCCACCACCATGAATCTTGCCGTCCATATGGGTTGGACAAATGTTATGGTACCGAGGCCGCAGCCGAATCATCTTCTCGAAGCGATACGAAAATTCAGACCCACATTTTTACCTCTTGTTCCCACGATGTTTATCGGTATGCTGAATCACCCCGATATCAAAAAGACAGATCTGACCTGCGTCAGAGGATGCTTCTCCGGGAGTGCACCTATGCCTGTTGAGGTTATACGTGACTTTGAAGAGGCTACAGGTGCTGTAATCGTCGAGGGGTATGGATTAACAGAAACCACCCCGGTGACGCATGTCAATCCTTTTGCCGGTGGCGCGCGTAAGGTAGGAAGTATCGGGCTTCCTATCTCCGATACCGAATGCCGTATCGTTGATCTGAAGACCGGCACAACAGATGTATCCATCGGGGAGCGCGGGGAACTTATTATCAAGGGTCCACAGGTCATGAAAGGCTACTGGAACATGCCGGATGAGACAGCAAATACATTGAAAGACGGCTGGTGTTATACAGGCGACATCGCCACCATGGACGAGGATGGTTATTTTTATATTGTTGACCGCAAGAAGGATATAATTATATCAAGCGGTTATAATATTTACCCGCGTGAGATCGATGAAGTATTTTATGAACATCCCGGGGTTGAGGAAGCATGTGCCATCGGTATCCCCGATCTGAAGCGTGGAGAGAATGTCAAAGCCTTCGTAGTTATCAAAGATGGCAAAACGGCTTCCGAGGAAGAATTGATGGAGTTTTGCAAAAACAAGCTCGCAAAGTACAAGTGGCCTGTAGAGATTGAGTTCCGCAAAGAACTGCCCAAATCAAACGTCGGGAAAACCCTCCGTAAAGAATTAAGAGCTGAGGAGCTTGAAAAGCGGGAGAAAAGGGGTTAACAGGACTCCTTCCAAGAGCGTCAATCCTGCCATGCGGGAAAATGAAAGAATTCTATACCGCACAGGGGACAGAACGACCGGGCAGCAGTTCCATCCGGTATTTTCTCACCTGTAACGTTTTACATTTCAATAGTTCTTTTATCTCAGAAAGTGGAAGTATCCGGTAATCCGTATTTCTTATTATTTCAAGTAATTCTATGAAGTGTCGTGACCATATTCCACCTTCTGCCTCGGCGTGTATGGGAAGCACGTGCATTCCCCCATCTTTCAGAATTTGAAAAATCGTTGTAACACCCTGATTAATGCCAATCTCTTCAAAACAGGGGAGGTTCGAAGGTATCTCCATTAGACCTGAGTTTTCATGAATAAATGGTTTCCCGGCACGTGTACAACTGAGATAAGCGAAATTGAATCCCTCTAAAATCTCCAGGACCCTGTCGTCAATGAGCCACCCCGGCGCCCCAAATGACAAAGGTTCTTTATTAACAATCTTTTTGTATGCGTTGACGCCTTTTTGAAACCAGTTTTCTATCCATTCACAGGAACGGGTATGGAGTTGATCCTGCCATCTCCTGTGGTCCCAGGCATGAAACTCTACTTCATGTCCCTCTGATATAATTTGTTGTACAAGCCCCGGGAAGGAAAGGGCAATCATTGGTGAGGGGAGCAGTGTGCCGTACAGAGCAGTTCTCATACCATAGAGGCGGCCTGCTTTGGTTCTGAACATCTTTTTGAGAAAACGCGGGTTTTTGATGAGCTGAAAGATTGCTATACCAGAGGAATCGGGTCCCATGCTCAGGTAAAATGTTCCCTTAATGCCAAAATCGGCCATAATCGAAAGGAGACGGGGCACCCCTCTTTTCATACCCAGATGGGTATCTACATCGATCTTCAGGCCCAGTATATTTTCTTTATTTTGACGAATGGACTGCTCTCTCATTTTCCTCCAAGAAGGCATATAGCGTCTTTCTGAGTGATTCTTCCAGCCCGGTCACAGGAGTCCAGTCCAGAAGCTTTCTTGCCTTCTCGATGCTCGGTTTCCTCGTATAAATGTCCTGGTATCCTTTGCCATAGTACTCAACGGCCGACACTTCTATAATTTCTGAAAAATCCTTATCATTTTTGTGGTCGGGGTGTTCCATGAAGATTTTTTTTAACATGTGGGCAAGCTCTTTTATGGAGCATTCATTATGGGGATTGCCGATGTTTATGATCTGGTTTTTACAGCAATCATTCCTGTTTTCCAGGATCCTCATAAGTGCATCTATCCCGTCATCCACATAGGTAAAACACCTCGTTTGCCTGCCCCCATCCACAAGAGATACAGGTCGTTTCATCAATAGCTCTGCAATAAACTGGGTAACAACCCTTGAACTTCCCTCTTTTGCAGTATCCAGGGAATCCAACCTTGCACCGATCCAGTTGAAGGGTCTAAAGAGGGTGAACTCCAGGTCACCCCTGGTACCATGGGCATAAATGACACGATCGAGCATTTGTTTGCAGCATGAATAAATCCAGCGCTCCTTCTGTATCGGTCCCACAACAAGAAAAGTCTCGTCTTCTTTAAATTCAGGATCTGTAGAGGCGCCATAAACTTCCGAGGTGGAGGGAAAGGCAATCCTTTTATGATATTTCACACAATGCTTCACTATATTGAGATTCATTTCAAAGTCCAGATTGAAGACACCGATCGGATCCTCCACATAATGTTTCGGAGTGGCAATAGCAACAAGCGGTATGATGACATCGCACTTTTTGACGTGATATTCAATCCATTCCTTGTTGATTGCAATGTCACCTTCCAGGAATTTGAAACGGGGATTATCAAGTACCTTATCCAGTTTATCGAAGGCGAGATCCATACCATAGACAGCCCAATCGGTTGTTTCGAGTATTCTGTTGGTTAGATGATGTCCTATGAAACCATTAACGCCAAGTATTAAGATTTTCATTTTAAAATAATGTCCTTCCTTTTCTTGAAATATTTAAAGATACTGTGGTCTCTCATACGTTCTTCTGTCACCTCGATGTCTATCAGCCTGAGTCTTCCATCCGATGCCCTGATATAGACATTGCCACCATCAACCTCTACCGTTCCTGCGGTGAAGTTAGGGTGATTTCCCTCTTCCGGCAGTCCCCACCAAACAAACAATTTTTCCCCTTCAGGGAGATATGTAAAAGCCCCCGGATAAGGTTTCGTAACCGCCCTGATAAGATTATAAATTTGTATTACCGGCCGGTTCCAGTCAATCTTCCCATCTTCGGGCTTCCTCCCGCCGAAGTAACTTCCCGATTGTAAATCCTGGGGGTGCCGGGGAGCGCTTCCATTTTTTATCAGGGGGAGGAGTTCTTCGAGGAGTTCTCTCGCCTTCTCGCAGAGTTTTTTATAGAGGATAACGGCGGTATCTTTACTATCTATTATAACTTCTTTCTGCCCCACTATATCTCCCGCATCCGCCTTTTTAACCATGTGATGCAGTGTAACACCGGTGCGCTTCTCACCATTTAGAAGCACCCAGTTTACGGGACACCTTCCCCTGTAAGCCGGGAGCAAGGATCCATGAAGGTTGTATGCCCCCGATGAGGGTACGCTTAGAATTTCTTTACCCAATAGATTCCGATAATAAAATGAAAAGATCGCATCCGGTGCCATGGCACCGATCTTTCCGATCCAATCCGGCGTATTTACATCTTCCGGGCAGAACACGGGAATCTTATTTTTTCCCGCCCAGTCAACCACTGAATCAAACCAGCAGTTTTCATCGGGATTGTCCTGATGGGAAAAGACAGCTATAATATCGAAGCGCTCACGCTTCAATGCTTCAAGACCCGCGATTCCCATATTGTGATAGGCAAACACGACAGCTTTCATCTGGAATTTTCCTCGACATCGGAAGAATAAATCCTGTCAATGACATATTCCGGTCTTCTTCTGACTTCTTTATATATTCGCCCGACATACTCACCCGTGACACCAAGTGCAAAAAACTGAAAGCCTATAAAGGCAAACATTATGGCAAAGAGCGTAAAAACACCTTCTGCCGCCCAGGCAGCACCATAGACGAGACGGGCGATTCCAAGGATGATGCCAAAACTAACCCCCAAAAAAGCCATCCCGATACCCGCATACATAATCAATTTTAGGGGAAAATCGGAGAATGATGATATCAGGTCGAACTGTAGATTGATAAGTTTTCTCATGGAGTAATGTGATTCACCTGCATACCTCTCTTCGTGGGCTACTTCAATTTCCGTTACATGTTTGGCAAAATAGGTGGCCAATGCCGGTATGAATGTGGATTGTTCACGACAGTCGATCATGTGTCGCACAATACTGCGGCGATAAACCCGAAGCATACATCCCCAGTCTGTCATATGGACTCCTGTAATCTTCCTTGCGATAATATTTATTATCCTGGATGGAAATGTCCTGAAGATGGAATCTTTTCTCTCTTTTCTTATGGTACCAACGACGTCATAATTTCCTTCTTCCATCGCTTTTACAAGTTTTGGAATTTCTTCAGGTGGATTTTGAAGGTCAGCATCCATTGTGACGATCATGTCGCCTTTGACAACAGAAAACCCTGAAAAAATGGCTGCATGCTGTCCGTAATTCTTTGTAAGTTCCAGAACCTTCACTTCAGGCTGCGTTGTAAAACTCTTCAGGATGGAAAGACTCTTATCACTGCTTCCATCATCTACAAAGATAATTTCGTATTTTTTACCCATATTTCTCATGACGGGAGTAAGACGTTCCATCAGACGAGCCAGGTTTGCTTCTTCATTGTATACAGGGATTACTATCGAAATCATTATCTCCTTATCCATGATTCAATATCTCCTTGATCGCTTCACAGACGTAGAGTACGTCCTTGTCTCCCATACCTGGAAATAGAGGTAAAGACACGATTCTATCCGCGGCATGCGCTGTTTCTGTTAGTTTTTCTTCCATAATTCCAAAGCGTTTTTTTATATAGCTTAAATAGTGCCCCGGGGGGAAATGTATCCCATAACCGATATTATATTCCGTCAACTTTTTCATAAAATGTTCTCTGCTCATGCCCGTTACTTTTACGACGAAGAGGTGCCATGCGTGAACGTGCTGGTATGGAGAAACTCCGGGTATGTCGAGCCCTTTCACACCAGCCAGGTTTTCCTTATAGAGATCTGCCAGTTCTTTTCTGCGGTTATTGAATTCTTCCAGTCTGGCCAGTTGGGCCGATCCCAGTGCGGCCTGGATATCCGTCAGATTATATTTGAATCCAGGTTCGTTTATATCATACTCCGGATTCCCACCTTTACCGTATCTCTTCCAAGCATCCCGTTCAATGCCGTGAAATCTTAAAAACCGCAGCCGTCTTTCGAGTTGATCATCACTATGTGTTATCATGCCACCTTCGCCGGCCGTGATGTTTTTCAGGGGATGAAAGGAAAAAATGGCTGGATGGCCGAATCCCCCGGCATGGACACCCTTGTAATAGGTCCCCACGGCATGTGCCGCATCCTCTATTATGGAGAGATTGTATCTTCCCGCAATATCCACTATCCTGTCCATATCGGCAGGGGCACCCGCAAAATGAACGGGAATTATAGCCTTCGTTCTTTCCGTGATCGCCTCCTCAATCAGATCTGCATTGATATTCAAGGTATTATAATGAATATCAACGAAAACGGGTTTTGCACCGCAAAGTGTAATCATATTAACGGTGGAGGCAAAGGTCATGGAGGGTGTTATGATCTCATCTCCCTCTTTTAAACTTAAAGTGAGCATCATGAGATGCATACCTGCTGTGCCTGAACTGAGGGAGATGGCATGGGATGCACCTGTAAGTTCGCAGAACTGTTCTTCAAAAGAAGCGCAGATGGGACCCGTTGTGATCCATCCTGATTTTAAACATGAAACAACTCCATCAATCTCGCTTTCGCCAATTGACGGCCTGCTTAACGGTAGAAAATCTTTTCTTATTTTCATAAACTAACCCTGTACCTAATCAACATCTCAGACGCAGAAGATAAAAGGCGCCGTTACTCCATAGCACCTCTATGTTCGGAATTCTCTTTCTCAGTTTTTCCAGTCTCTCTTTGTATTGCGTTACACAGTAAACATTCCCCTTTTTCTTGCAAAGCTTAAAAAACTGCTCAGAGGACAAAAAATAACGGTTCCTTTCATCAGGGGAAAGTTGTCTGATACCATAGCTCAATTCTCCAAAATCGTCAACAACAGGGGTCCTGATCTTGTTATAAAAATCAATTCCATAAACATTAATTCCGTATTGGAACAATTCCTGATCGGCGGGAATGAAAAATTTGATTGCCTGTGAAACAGGGTAAGCGGATTTATATGGGGTTAAAAAATCAGAAACTGGAAAGACCATAGAGCCTAAAAACAGGGCTGAGAGGAGATAAACTGTCACAAACCATCCCTTATTCCATCTTCTTCTTATAATATCAGGCAGAAATATAATCAAGACCTGCAACAATATGGGCAAAATAATGAGAGGAATCCATTCTTTACCTTCAACGGCATGTTTTTTTAGAAAGGGAGGGACACATAGTGCAATTATAAACAAACAAGACTGTAAGATAACAGGAAGATGGGTGAGAAGGCTTCCTCTCTTTGACTCGTATTGGACAATGCTTTGCTCGTCATAAAGACTGAAAAGACAACCAAGAAGGACTGCAATTGGCAGGAAGACGGGTGTAATATAGGGTATCAGTTTGGATGAAGAGAAGGAAAAGAATAGAAAAATAAAAATTGCCCACGTCAGGAGAAAACGTGTGTCGACTTTCTGCCAGAGAAGAGTTGTTTTCCCTGAGATTCCTCTTATCGCCTGAAATAAAAACGCGCACCAGGGAAGTGTGCCCAGTATAATGATGGGTATATAATAATAAAATGGGCCAGCTTTACGACATACGTCTGTTGTATATCTCAAAAACTGTTCGTGGATGAAAAAGAACCACAGGAAGTCTTTGTTCGCCTTTTGAACGAGAAAGATCCAGGGCGATGAAATCGAAAGAAAGATAATTATCCCGATTGGCGAAAAAAGCCGTAAGATATCTCGCCATTTCCTGCCAATTAAAAGCCACAGTACCAATATGGCAAAAGGAAAGACAACCCCAATGAGACCCTTGGTTAGAAAGGCCAGGGCGCTGGCGATATATAGAAGATAAACCCAAATCTTTTTCTGACAATCTCCTGTGATATATCGATATCCTGCCCAGGTGGCAAGGCAGACGAAAAAAGCAAGGGGAATATCCAGTATATTTATTCTTCCAAGAATAAAATGGTACAGAAATGTGCTTAAAATCCCTGCCGAGTATAATCCTGTCCTTTCACCGGCAAAGAAAACACCCATAAAATATACAAGGATAACACATCCCCAGGCACAGAGACCCACGAAAAGCCTCGATGAAAATGCGTTTTCGCCGAACATTTTGAATGATAGAGCTGTTGCCCAGTAACAGAGAGGAGGCTTTTCGAGATAAATCACATGTTTCAAATGGGGGGTGATATAATCCCCCGTGCTGTTCATGAGGCGCGGGATATCGCTGTAACGGGCTTCGTCAGGTTCCATCAATGGCATGGCTGGTAACAGAATTACGTAGAGAAAAAGGGGGATAACAAATAGAAATAGAATTTTGCTTTTCATCCTTTTAATCTTAGCTCTCACGATTTCTCAGACCTTCTGTTTCTGAAATTAAGTCCCTGCCTGATAAAGAACCTACAACGATTCCCAGAACCAATTTTTTTATCATGGACTTCGTAAAAAGCTTCGTTATGCCCTTTAGCTGTATTATAATTATAGCGGCAAGTAACCTTTTAGCTAAAAATGACAAAATGGTGTATTTCCGACTTCCTACGAGAGCATCAAGTACTAAGCTCCGAATTTTGTCAGTCTTTTTGCGTGGGCAAGAGCTAATCCCATAAGATATACCGTCGGCATTCTGCCCAACCCGCCATGGATGCATTCCCTTTCGCCAAATCGTTCTACATTGTCCGGTCTGCAGGTGTCCGATGAGAGTAACACGGGAACCGGGTGCCAGCTATGGGAGGCAAGGAGTGCCGGAGTTGAGTGGTCTCCGGTCACAACCAGGACATCGGGATTAAGCTCGGTTATCACAGGGAGGAAGGAGTCGACCTCCTCAATAACCTTTACCTTCGCATCAAAGTTTCCATCTTCACCCCTGGAATCCGTCGGTTTGATGTGAAGAAAGAAAAAATCATATTGACTGTAATTATCACGCATGGCAGCAAATTCAGATTCTATCGTCTCCGTCAGCGTGTTGACTGTCATACCTAAAATCCGTGCGATACCCCTGTACATCGGATAGTTTGCAATGGCAAGTGACTTATCGAGGCCAAATCTTTCACTGAAACCGGGGTACCTGCGGTATTTCGCATAGCCCCTGAGCAGTATCATATTTGCTTTCTCTTCATCGGAGAGCACATTTTGGGCTTTGTCAGTCAGCTCCGCAATGATCGCCGCAGTTTCTGCCGCCTCAGGTATCAGAGCCTCAGGCGAAAGCGGGGGCATTCCGACTTTCTGGGGGTCTGTTTCTTCTATCTCTTCATGTAAATTATCTCCCCTCACAACGACCAGTGCACGGTGTTCCTTTACAGTTTCGAAGAAAACATCATGTGATTTCAGCTTTATCCCTTCCCGTAATTTACGGCAGAGTCTCTGGTTGGTTTCATTGTCGATACGACCGGCCCTTCTGTCAACTACCACGCCACTTTTATCTATGGTCGCGAAATTGACTCTCATAAAGAGGTCTTTTTCTTCCATTGGAAAGTCGATCCCCGCCGCCGCCAGCATTCCCCTACCCACATTGTTCTTCACGGGATCGTAGCCGAAAAGCGCAAAATGAGCGGGACCGCTCCCCGGTGTTATCCCGTATCCGATCGGGTCGAGGAGACCGCAGATCGATTTTTTAGCCAAACGGTCCAGATTCGGGGTATCGGCCGTTTCCAGCTCTGTTTTATCACCCCCGGGAAGGGGGAGACCCCCTATACCATCGAGGATTAAAAAAACGATTTTTGTATCATTCGGCACTACAAGCTTATCAATCAACTCAGGATTCATCTCTCTTTTCTCTCTTTACATTTTTTTGTAGATTCCACCGCTTGTGGAATTTTGCAAGATGGCAGGTATCTCTTGCAATGTTTTATTATTTTCTTCTCATCGACGAGGGGTCCCTGATTTTTACTGACAATGGGCTTTACCGTCTTCCATTTCAACAGGTCAGGTTTGCCTCACATCTTCGATGACTCAACTGGAGGATTCATATTTATCTTTATTTTATAGCATAAAGTGGGGGGACCGTTCAAATAAAAACCTGAACTTAATCTTTTTTTGGCACGCTTGTTATCCCGGTCAATTTGTATTTTCTTGACATTTGCCGCTTGAACGTACTATAAATTTCGCCTGCGAATAAAAGGGATTAATGGGGGGATATCGTTTTGTTCCCTTCGCTACTGGAGGAAGTAAATGGCCATAATAATTGACGGAAAGAAGATAGCACAGGACGTCAGAAATGAGATTAAAGAGGAAGTTCTCAGGCTGAAGGTAAAAACCGGAACAGTTCCGGGGCTTGCTGTCATCCTCGTCGGAGACGATCCTGCTTCAAAGATATACGTCAGGATGAAGGAAAATGCCTGTAAGGAAGCCGGTTTCTTATCAAGAGAACAGAAGCTTCCTGCCGAAACAGATGAAAAAAGGCTGCTCAAGATTATTGAAGAGCTGAATCGCGATGATGAAATACACGGCATTCTGGTTCAGCTTCCCCTTCCTGATCATATCAATTCCGATTCAATCATAGAAGCCGTTGATCCCCGAAAAGATGTCGACGGCTTTCATCCATATAATATTGGTCGTCTCTTTGCCGGAAACCCTTTTCACATGGCCTGCACCCCGATCGGCATCATAGAGCTTTTGGACCGTTACAATGTGGAGATTGAGGGGAAAGAGGCCGTCATAGTAGGCAGGAGCAATATCGTGGGAAAACCCCTGGCCCTGATGCTTCTTGCACGACACGCTACCATAACCATGTGTCACACACGAACGAAGAACCTTTCCGAGGTCACAAGAAGAGCGGAAATCCTCATTGCTGCCGCAGGAAAGGCTGAAATGATAACGGGAGATATGGTGAGGGACAAAGCTGTCGTTATAGATGTCGGCATAAACAGGCTCGAAAGTGGCAAACTGGTCGGAGATGTGGCCTTTTCCGAGGTTTCCCAAAAAGCTTCCTATATCACACCGGTTCCCGGCGGCGTCGGTCCGATGACGATAGCAATGCTCCTAAAGAATACCCTGAATGCAGCAGTTCGCCAACAGGTTTAAAATCCAGGGGAACCTGATGATAGTCAAGGGCGGCACATTTGACACACCAATAAATAATATTCTCATCATACAACTTGGTGATATCGGCGACGTGGTCTGGGCCACACCAACCTTCCGGGCTGTAAAGGAGACGTATCCGCAGGCAAATGTTTCGATTCTTGTACGGGAAGGGTTTGGATCTCTCCTGGAGGCAGATCCGCATATCCATAGAATCTTTGAGATTAAACGATTCAAAGGAGGCCTCTTAACCAGGACAAAGAAACAGATCGAATTCGTCAGGGATCTACGAAAGGTACATTTTGATCTTGTCTTTGATCTCCGTTCAGACGATCGGGGCACCTTTATGGCCTTCCTTTCCGGTGCTCCAATACGGGCTTCTATTCTCTATCGGGATATTCCGTGGCGTGATCGTTTCTTTACCCATTTAGTTGTTCCTCCTTCATCGGACAAAAGAATTTATGGCGCCGCAGAGCAATCTCTTCGTATTGTCAGGGAATTTGGTATTGATACGGGTAACACGACTCCGTGCCTCTTTATTCCCGATGATATAATGGAGAGTGTACACTGGCTTCTTAAAAAGGAAAGGTTGATGGATTTACGATGGATTACCCTGAACCCCTTTTCCAGATGGCAATACAAAGAGTGGGGATATGAAAAATGGGCACAGATCGTTGACTGGTTATGGCAAGAATATAGAATCGCCACCGTAATTGTCGGGTCTCCGGAGGAACGCAACAGGTCAATTGATATTGTCAAAAAATGCCGCCAACTGGTTTTTAATTTTACAGGCAAGACGACTTTGAGTAAATTAACCGGTTTGCTAAGTCTGAGTTACCTCAATGTCGGGGTGGACAGCGCAGCCCCACACATTGCCGCGGCTGTCGGTACACCTACAATAACTATTTATGGTCCGTCCGACTGGAGAGATTGGGCACCTATTGGTGAAACACACAGCGTCGTCACCCCGGATCGCGACTGCGCGCCCTGTCATCAAAAAGGGTGCGATGGTAGTGGCACAAGTAAATGCATTGAAGAATTAACGGTTGATAGTGTAAAGGGGGCAATTCAGGAATTCCTGGACAAGTATGGACAATCATAAGCTGAAGGGATTGAGGGATATGAGAAAAGTCTTAATCGGCATACCAGTTTTGGATAACGTGGAAATAACCAGAGCATGTTTACAACATCTTTATCTAAATACAAAGACCGACAGATTGGGATTAAACGCGTCTGTTTTAATTATTGACAATGGATCACAGAACGATATCGAAGATATCTTTCGACAGGAATTTGAAGACCCGAAATTTCCCACTTATTTTTTGAGAAATTCAAAAAATAAGGGCGTGGCTACCGCATGGAATCAGATATTGCGGTTCGCTCCGGAGAAAATATCCGGGCAATCTTTTTATTATGATTATTATGTTGTATCAAACAACGATGCATTGTTCGGCGTTGACTGGTTGCAGCCGCTGGTGGAAGCTATGGAGACTGACAAAAGGATAGGCTGGATCTCCACTATGGAAAATGGCTCTCCCGTATTGGAAGAGTTAATAGAAGCCCATGCATTGTCAAAGAGCTATCGTATCGATCCTCAAAAACCCTATACGACGGCTGTTATTAATGAGAACCTGAAGCACATCTATGGAAAATGGGGAGGGCATGAGCTTTTCTGCCAACTTGTCAGGGACAAAGAACTGCCTCTTTTTATCCCCTTTCAAAAAGAGGACCGGTCTGCTGTCTGCTTTATGGTAAGACCTGCCATGATTGATCAGATTGGGTTTTTTGATGAAGACTATTCTCCAACAGGTATTGCTGAAGACCTGGAATATTTTCTGAGGATGGAGCGGATTTTAATGCCGGCGTGGCTCACTGATGAGATATATCCTGAAGAGGCGAAATGGCAATGTGGTTTCTGCGGCAGGAGCGTTGTACATCACAACTGGTGCAGTACACGGCAGGGACCGAACTTTGATGGTCGAAAATGGGATAAGGCAAGAGAGAAAAACTGGAAAGCCAAGTTTGGAAAATCTCGCAAATATTACACTGAATTACTCCCATAAATTGGCCCTGATCCGAAGAGTGACATGAAAAAAATCGCGCTTGCAATGGAAAAATTCAGTCGGTACGCCGGAGGAGCAGAGTCATATGCCGTTTCTCTCACTGCGTCCCTTATAGAAAATGGGTGGGATGTGCACCTTTTTGGAGAAACGTGGGATGGCGAACCTGAAGCGGCAGTTTTCCATAAGATAAATATCCCGAAATATATTCCTGCCTGGCTCAAGATGGTATTGTTTGCATTGAATCATAAGAGGGCAGTAAAAAATCAGGGTTTTGATGTTATCATGGGTTTTGGTAATACATTGCATATGAATGTTTATCAAAGTCATGGCGGTGTCCACTGGCTTTCGACAAAAAGAAAAGTTTATTCGGAAAAGAGTGAATTTAAACGGGCAATAAAGCGGTTGATCATAATTTTGTCACCGAAACAATGGGTGAGAGCCTGGATTGAATCGGCGCCATTTCGACTTGATCCACGACCAAGAATAGTGGCTATTTCCCAAATGATAAAAAAAGACATGGAGTCTTTTTTTGATGTGAGCAGTACAGAGATCGAGGTTGTATATAATGGTGTCGATACCTCTCGATATAACCAGAATTTATATCATGAGCTTAGAGGCCCGCTTCGAAAGCAATTGGGTATAAAAGAGGACGAGGTCGTTTTCCTGTTTATTTCATATGACTTGAAAAAAAAGGGGATTGAGCCCCTCGTAGAGGCAGCATCTAAACTGAAAATCTCCGGAAAGAACAATTTTAAAATCATAGTTATAGGTGGGTTGCCTTATGGAGCCCTTTCAAGGCAAATCAACAATCTCAATCTTGAAGATATGATAATTTTTACCGGACAGGTTCGCTCTACGGAAGAGTATTACGCGAACAGCGATGTGTTTGTTCTTCCCACATATTATGACGCATGCTCCCTCGTTGTAATCGAGGCAATGGCATGCGGTCTTCCGTCAATCACAACAACAGCCAACGGAGCCTCCGGTATTATAACGGACGGTGAGAACGGTTACGTTATCTCACATCCGCCCGGGTCACTGGACCTGGCGAAAAAAATGCGGCTGCTTTTGGACCATGAAAAACGTCAGCAAATGTCCATGGAAGCGTTACGTACAGGCCGGAGCTACTCCGAAGAAAAGAATCATCAGAAGATGATAGGAATACTTGACGAAGCGAGGAGCCGTAACCCATAACCTATTGTATTCACTGGATTCACGTTGTAGTTTATCCCTTACTTGGTACGAAGCGGGCATGACATTCGTAAAAGAAGTGTGTTGTGTATTGAATCGCCGGTTTAATAACAAACTGTGAATTATGAGTGTGTATCAAGCTTTTTAAAAAAAACCTCTGCCTCGGCATAAGATTCCGGTGTTCCAATATCAATAAACGCATCCTCGCACCGAAAGCCATACAGGCCTTTGGCGATAAGGCTTGGAAAAATATCAAGTTCCAGCGAAATAGGTTTTCCGTCAGGAATAGATTCAATGAGGCTTCGGTTGAATAGATAAACCCCTGCATTAATCCATCCCAAACCCAAGCGAGCACCTTTCTCCTCAAAGCTTATTACACGGACATTCGTGTCAAACTCAACCTGACCGTATCGACGGGTATCCGACAGACGCGCAAGGAGAAGAGCGGCCAGAGGTTTCTTTTCAAAATACCAGACAAGGAATTCTTGCAGTTTACTTTTCACATAAGAATCACCGTTAAAAACCAGAACTGATTTTGTGTGGATCATCGGCAGGGCGAAGCGAAGCGCGCCACCAGTACCGAGGGGTTCAGGTTCCTGTGAATACTGTATGGCAAGGTTATTATAGTTATTCCCAAAGGTTTTTTTGACCTGCTTTCCTTTGTATCCGGTACACAAAACCACATGACGGAAGCCGGTGGCAATGAGTTGGTCCAGGAGATAGGTGAGGAAAGGTCGCCCGGCAACCGGGGCGAGCACTTTGGGATGGTCAGCCGCAATTGTGCGCAAACGAGAGCCCAAACCGCCGGCCAGAATCAAAGCAGTAACTGTCTTATCCGGATCAGGTGGAATAAAATATGACATGGGACCCCAGATTTTCAAAACGAATCGGAACCAACAGTAGGCCTTTTAACGCTTCTTTGACTTTCTGATGATTTTCCGGAGGAACAAAAAAGAGAATAAATCCACCGCCACCAGCACCACAGATTTTGCCTCCCAGCGCCCCGGCCCGAATCGCCGTATCATATATCCGGTCGATTTGACCGTTAGATATTGTGGACGATAAGCCTTTCTTAATATGCCAGGATTCATGCAATAACCTGCCAAAATCATTTAATCCTTCGATTCTGCCGTCAAGGATTTTGATGGCTTGGTCTACCATCGCTTTCATGGCATGTAATTCTTTAAGTTTTTGGGGAGTTTGTTTAATCTGTTCTTCGGCAATATCAGAAGAGAATCTAGCAAAACCGGTGAAATAGAACAAGATATGATCCTGCAAGTATTGCAGTTTTTTCTCCTCAATCGTAACTGGTTTAACTAAAATGCCTTCACTGCCACCAAACTCGATTCTGTTAAATCCCCCAAACGCTGCTGCAACTTGATCCTGTGATCCGACAGACTCTCCAATCAGGTTCTGCTCCACATGAATGGCGTCAAAGGATAGCTTTCTTTTTGTAATCATTCTCCCCTGAAGGGCATAGAGGGAGTTGAGCAAACCGACCGTAAAGGATGAGCTGGAACCAATGCCAGACATCGCCGGTATGTCGCCGGCATGAACCAGTTCGATACCCCTGTCGAGGTTCATAAATCTCAGACATTCCCTTACAGATGGATGTTGGATTTCATCGATATTATGTGTCATCTCTCTCTTTGAATACCGGACAAGATACTTGTGATCAAAAAAAGGCGGTAAATAGCGGCAGGTGATATAGCAATATTTATTGATAGTAGTGCTTAACACGCTGCCCCCGTGTTCGTTATAATATGCCGGATAATCGGTGCCACCACCGAAAAAAGATATCCTGAAGGGAGTTCGAGTTATAATCATAGTGTTGACCTATACCAGTCTATAGTTTCCTTTAACCCTTTTTCAATCGGAGTTTTCGTTTTAAAATCCAGTAGCTTTCTGGCTTTAGTGGGATCGATTAGCCGCTTGGGAATCATCGTTGGCTTGGTAGTATCAAAGACGACACGCGCATTTTTATAGCCATCAAGTCTGATTATGATATCCAGCAGATCTCGTAAGCAGTACTGGTTTCCACTGGCAATGTTAACCACATCGAAACTGTTTATTTTTTCCGCGGCCAATAACAAGCCATCAATGATATCATCGATATAGATGAAATCTTTAATATCTTTGCCGTCACCCCAAACCTCAATGGGATTTATACGTTCAACGACTTTACGTATTAACGCAGGTAAAACATGAGATGTTTCCCATTCAAAATCGTCATAAGGACCATAGATGTTGGCAGGGCGGACAACTATTGTTTGCATGGGCTTATTGATCCGTGTGGAATACATCTCGCAAATAATTTCACTAAAACGCTTCATCCAGGCAACAATAAAGTACTTTTCGAAAAACTCATTGGTAACATCGTTCTCCTTCACCGGATAATCGGTAACTGGATATACCGTATTGCTACTAATAAAAAGCACCTTTTTCACATCGGCAGCATACGCTGCTTCAAACATTAATGTATTCATTATGATATTTGGTGTGAGATGAACCAGGGGTGTTTTCTCCATAACCGCAGCTCCCGATGTGTTGGCAGCACATAGAAAAACATAATCCATGTCCTGGCAGACCTTTTTGCAATCTTCAGGATCTTGCAGATTGCAAAACACATACTCCACTCGATCATCTTTTATTATAGCGTCTTTACTATGCAAAGTAGCTCTGATGTTAGCGCCTTCATCAAGCAGACGTAAAATAAGATTCGATCCTACAAATCCGGCACCTCCGGTGATTAAGATATTTTTGCTGCTAAACATTTCTCGTTTCATATTTTCCTTATTTTCTTCCACTTAAATACAAAGCCATCCGGCATGTGATAGTTTACTCTACAAATCCGCCAAGTTCATCGCGCATAGACAGGATAGGGTTTTTAACGGGCCACCAGATATTGAGTTTGGGGTCATTCCATTTTATTGTAAATTGCCTTGACGGATCATAGTATTGAGACTGCTTATAATGAAAAATTGATTTTTCGCTCAAGCATAGATGTCCGTTACCATATTTAGGCGGAACTAAGACTTGATGCTTGTTTGTCTCTGACAAGACAAACGATTCCCATTTTCCAAAACTGCTCGATTGCTCGTCGTAATTAACCACCACCAAATAAAACTTTCCGTGCAAACAACTTATCAGTTTCCAGGTTGATGAATCACCATGGATTCCCTTAAGCACCCCTCTGGTGGCAATAGAGATGTCATCTTCGACAAAATCAATATCAATGCCTTTTAACCTGTATAACTTCTCATTATACAGTTCTACATATTCCCCACGATGATCTTCAAAGCTGTTGAGCTTGATCAGAAAAACATCGTCCAACTTTGTCTTTTCAACAATCATTGCTAGTCCTATTATTCATCTTCTTTAAAATAATTTTTCTTTTTCACATATTCATCCTGATTTTCTACAAACCACTCCCATGTCTCTTTAAGACCTTCCCGGAGAGAAGTCGCGGGGTTGTAGTCAATAATTTCTCTGGCCAGTGAAATGTCCATGACCCTTCTGGGAAAACCTGAAGGTTTGGTGGTATCAAAACGGTAATTGAAATCAAGGAATTCGTGCAAGGTTTCCACAAGTTTCCCGATAGTGTAGCCTTTACCACTTCCCAGATTAATAAACGGATGATCTCCCGTGCCGTGATACAGCGCAAGAATAATGCCTTCAGCAACATCACGGCTATACGCAAAATCTCTGATGGCTGAACCGTCGCCCCACACTACCACAGGGTCTTCCTTGTTGAAGATTCGAGACATCAATGTGGGAATAACCATAGCATTCTTTGGATCGAAGTTATCTCCTGGTCCGTACACATTGCATGGCCTAACCACTGAGAAGTTGTCCAATCCATATTGAATTTTGTAAGCTTGTATCTGCATCTCAGCCATTCGCTTGGCCCATCCCGGATACATGTCCATAGGCGGACCATCATTACCATCGTTTTCCTTAAATACTTCAGCGCTTGGATAGGCTCCAATAGAACTTGTATACACGATCTTCTGCACCTTATTCAAACGGGAAGCCTCAAGCACATTTGTGTTAAACATAAGAAGCGGTACAAAAAAGCTGGCCGGTTTCGATTTCGTTACTTCAATAGACCCTTTAATACCCGCAAGATGGAAAACAAAATCCGTATCTTTAGTTAGATCTTTGCAAAGATTGAAATCGGTCAGGTCACCCAGAACATGCTCTGCTCTGCTATCAACATTAACATGGTCGAGAGAGACGATTTTAACATAAGCACCTGCAGCACAAAGCAACTTGACCACCTCACGTCCGATAAGACCCGTTCCGCCGGTGACAAGAGCACTTTTTCCCGAAAAACTCCTTAATACATTATCCTTTATCATATAAATCAGCACCCCTATTATGTTACTAAAACGACCGGCTCTGTCCTCCATCAGCAGCGATTGACACTCCGTTTATCAATGACGCACGCTCGGAGCATAAAAAGACCACGACATTTGCCACCTCTTCAGGAGTCCCGAGTCGACCGAGTGTAAACTGCTCGCCGAGCATTTTGTCAAAAGCCTCCGAGTCTTTATTTCGCTCTGCTTCCCATCCGGTCTTCGGAATCATGATGGCACCCGGCGCAACGCTGTTAAAGGTAATGCCCGAGCGCACAAGATCTTTATTCAACCCCAGGCATTTCATAAGACTTGTTTGAGCGGCTTTTGCCATATTAAACCACGGCCTTCCGCCACCTTCTCTGCCATAGATGGACGTTATCGTGACAATACGTCCCCATCGTTGTTTTTTCATCCACGGAATTATCGCTTTTGTGAATTTAACGGCAACCATGGCGTTTTTATTGAAGACTTCCATCCACACGTCGTCGGCAGTTTCCTCGACCACCTCTTTGCCCCAGCGGCCACCTCCACCTACATTGTTAACTAAAATATGAATAGTTCCCCACTCCTGTCGAACAGTATCAATAACTTTCTGAACTTCAGCGGTCTCTGTAACATCGGCGGCAACGCCCAGTACAGCAACGCCCTTGGCTTTGATTTCTCTGACGGTTGAGTTGATATCGGGTTGAGAGCGGGCACATATGGCAACATTACACCCTTCCCCAGCTAACAAAAGGGCTATGCTTTTACCAATACCGCGACTGCCGCCGGTAACGAGTGCGTATTTACCGGAGATTCCAAGATTCATTTCTGTTCCTCTAATAGTGGTTCCCAGATATAATATGTATATCCTTCCATGAACAGGCTCCCCAGATATAAGCGTTTTACTTTTACCAATCGTATAGATCCCCGTTGCTCAAGTTCCTGGAGATAGGGAAGTAAATTCTCCGTATATCCTCTTTTCCTGTGGAATTTTATTGCAAGATAGTCAAAAAGATCATCCTCGTCATAGAGTTCTGTGGTCGGTTCGATATGGATGCATAATCGCGGCTTATTGTGAAGTAAAAACTGTATAAATTTTTCGAATTTACCAGCCAGTTGCTCAATAGCCCCGAAGGTAAATACGGCACTGTTTTGAGATAGCTGCAACGATTCATCCGGTTCAATCATGTCAAACAGGCGACCCCGTATAGTGCCTGCGTCGTTCTCTCCAATTTTATTTATAAGCTCGACGGATGACTGAACGAAATCGAGACCGTGGAACTCCTTCTCCGGAAATAGGGACACCAATAATACGAGGTTCATTCCCGTTCCACACCCAAACTCATAAATTGTGTCAAAGGGAGAAAGATATTTCCCGAAAAGCCATAAACGGAATACAGTCATGAAATCGTATTCGAATCGTTGGTTGGCGGGCATGATATAATCACCTGCATACCGAATCGGCTGGTTTTCTCTGATAAACTTAGGAATTAGCGTGTCAAGGGCTCCACCACTTTCGACAAAGGACTGAAGATTCTCAGCCCATCCATGCTCCCAAACATCTTTTCTCTCGGTAGCGCCGATAATTTGCGTGTCACCTTCTATTTTCTTCAAAACTTGGAGTATTACCTTATCGCGTTCTCTTTTATCGAACCTACGGTATCTGAAATCCTTTTCCCTGATCATCTTTAGACATTCGTCTGGAAAATCCTCGACTTTCGTTCCGAAAGATTGTGCAAAATCGTCAACGGTAACGTGCTGCATATCCTCTCCTTCAATATTTAACATCAAAACGGACCTTTGAATCTGTTTTCATGGCTGTAAAATTCCTCCCCGCTCAAATCCGTAGGTTCGAGACCCAACTTTTCCTCTATTGCCCTTATAATCGTAATAGCATTGGGATAAAAAGCGTTTTCAAGGTGCCGCACCGTAGGGCATGGGGTGAAGGCAAATCCTACCCTCTCGATGGGGGACTTCATTCGTCCAAAGCATTTATCATAAATTCTTGCCGCAGCCTCGGCACTGAATCCACACTCCACCCAGTCGTTATCAGCAATGATACAATGGCCTGTTTTGAGTACAGATTCGACAACAAGATCCTCCTCAAAGGGTGCAATAGTCCTTACGTCAACGATCTCAACATCGACGCCATTTCGAGCAAGGATTTCCGCCGCTTTCAGAGCTTCCACATTCATCCACGACGTACTAACAATGGTAATATCTTTCCCTTCGCGGGTAATATTCGCCGGTCCAATAGGTACTGTGTACGGTTTCTCGGGAACCTCCCCCACCTGCCAATATAGCCATCGGTGTTCAACAAAAATGACCGGATTATCGTCTCGAATTGCTGAGATTAGCATTCCCTTAGCATCATACGGTGTGGTCGGTAGAACGACTTTCAGCCCGGGAATATGGGCGAATATTGAATACATGCTTTTACTATGCTGATGCCCCTGCCCCCAGCCGCGTCCGATAATTACCCGTATAACCATGGGAACCTTCAATTTACCGCCGGAGAAATACCGGTAAGAAGAAACCATGTTTGCCAGCTGATTCATCGCTAGAAGTAAAAAGTCTGCTCGTATATGGACGTGTATGGGTCTTTTCCCGTTAATTGCGGCACCAAGTCCGAAACCTGTCATGGCATCTTCTGAAAGAGGTGTGTCAAAACACCGTTCTTTGCCAAACCTCTCGACCAGATCATTTGTTGAGCCGAATATACGCTTATGATCTGGAACGCCCAACCCGTAAATGAAGACGCTGGGTTCTCTTTCCATTTCCTGAGCAATTGCCTCATTCAGCGCATCACAATAAGTAATACTTCTCATGCCAATACCCCTTCGAATAGTTCGTCACAATCGCAGAAAGGGGCCGCCTGCGCCTTCTTAATGCTGTTCATAATTTTTTCGTCGATCTTCTCCTCAATTTTCTTGACATTCCTTTCATCAACACCACGGTTGATCAATTTTTCTCGCTGACTCCGCACAGGATCACGCTCCAACCATTTTAAGTATTCTTCCCTCGAGCGGTATCCCGCTTCATAATCTTCGCAGATACCAACATGCTCCAGATAACGGTAATATCCGAAGTGTAAAAAAAGCGGCATGCTTGTATCTTTCATGAGTTTTATTCCGTCCCGTGTCAAATTATAAATTACCTCCACATCAGTGGTCTCCTGATTAATCACATGACAATGGAACTTCAAAACAATGTCAGACAATGACTCATACCCTTCCCGTTCTGACTTCGGTGTATGAACTGCGAAACCGTTGTCTGCGCAGACGAAGATAATCGGTAGTTTCATTAGGCATGCCACATTAAGGCTCTCCCAGAAAACACCCTCATTCGCTGCCCCATCTCCGAAAAAGACCGCAACATACTTTTCATTTTTCACCGTTTTATTGGCAAAAGCGGCTCCTACGGCCACGGGTATTGCACTGGCAACAATACCAGAGGAACCCATGAATCCTCCGTCGGGGTTACACATATGCATAGAACCACCTTTTCCTTTTAACAAAGCTGTGTCTTTTCCATACATCTCCGCAAAGAAATCGTTTATATTTTGTGTTTTTGCCAGATATATCGCATGAGATCTATAGGTGCCAAAAATCTGATCTTTTGCCTTTAAAGCATGACATACACCAACTGCTATGGCTTCTTCTCCCATAGACATATGCATAGGAGTTTTCATCTCGTCTTCATGGTAATGTTCCTGAATCTTCTCCTCGGTTTTCCGTATTAGATACATTGTTTTGTATAGCTCTATATTCAACTCTTTCATACTCGCTCCATTATTAAACCGATTCACTATTTGTCAAAAAGAATCTGGATAAAATGGCAACTGGTAAAGCCATATAAATCTCATTTTCAACTATTTTACTAACAATATCCTTAAATTCCAGGCACTCTACACTTTCGATTTCATAATCGCATTTCTCCCTTCGGTCGTATTCCTGGCCGGAGATGTGTATTTGAAAAATGTACGGCAGAAGGGGGCTGCGGGGAATAATTGCGAACGGTGGAAGTCTCTTGAACCGTTCAATGTTGTGAATCTCGATCCCTGTCTCCTCCGCAAGTTCTCTAGCTGCGGTTTGGACTGGCCGCTCGTCCCTTTCCATACCGCCAGCGGGCAGTTCTAAAGTGATGTCTTCCAACACGGGCCGTTTTACCCGTACCATTATAATAGCTCTACTTTCTAAGATGGGCAATACTGCAACTTGAGGTTGATTATGCTCGACAGTATAATATCCGCCGCGATTGCGCACCGTGAACCAAGGATTTTCATGTACGGTCTCCACGGGGATCAGCGAAGTACACTGTGGAGCAATTAGTCTTGGGTCGTCAGTTTTAATTTTCATGATTATCGTGTTAAAAATACTTCACCAGACTTGACTCTTTTCCTCCAGTAATCGAGTAAATCCTGCATGGTTTTTTCAAAAGAAATTTCAGGCTCCCATCCGGTATGTTTTTTAAACTTTGTTGTATCGGGAACCTGGAGATCGGCATCCAGAACGCGCAAACGATGTTGTTCCGTCTCCACGCTAATGTCTTTCCTGTAAGAAATGGAAAGCAGGTGGTTAAGCATTTCACCAACAGTACAAGAAAATGTTCCGCCGATATTATAGTACTCGCCCGGGGTTGGATTGATCGTAACAAGCATATAATAGGCCCTGACCGCATCACGCACATCAGACCACGTCCGCAGGGAATATAGATTGCCGGTTTTGACCACCGGAGGAATCATGCCCTCTTCGATCATGGCTATTTGTTTGGCAAAAGTTGATTCCGCAAAAACATCGCCACGCCTGGGACCGGTATGGGTGAACATTCGGGTGGTCATAACCTTTTGTCCGTAAGCCTCAGCGTAAAATCGTCCCAACAGATCCGTGCCAACTTTGGAAATCGCATATGGAGAGGCCGGATGAAAAGGTCTTTCCTCATGAATGGGAAGATGTTCTTTCGATACTCTTCCAAACACTTCCGAGGAAGCACAGATATGAATTGTCGGATCGATATCCGTAGCTCGTCTTAGCACCTCCAGAAGTCTTGCTGTCCCAAGGATGTTGGTATCCAACGTATGAAGCGGAGAAGTGAAACTGGTTGCAGGATAACTCTGTGCAGCTAAATGAAAAACATAATCAGGCCTGGATATTTCGACCGCATTTTGCAGGGAAACATAATCATTGAGGTCCCCGTCAATGAAGTACAGCCGGTTGTTTTTATTTGCCCTATCAAGCAAATGCTGAACATTATCCAACGGGCTTCGCCAGCGGCACATACCATAGATGTCCCAGTCAGTCTTTTCCAATAAAAAGTCTGTAAGATGGGAACCAACCATGCCGGTTACACCGGTTATTAATGCCTTCATAGACCTTCCTTAATCTAAGGGATTTTTTTCTAATTAAATTACTCCTCTGCTTCATTGGTCTTATATGATAAAAAAAGAGATAAATCAACTCCACAAATCTTATTTGTGGAGTTGAAAATATTATAGGAGGATATGTTTCAGAAGCATAAGTAATCGATATAAAAGAGTATGTTAGGCTTTGTATAATCTGCTATCAAGGATTTGTATCTCGTGCATTTAACCTTGATATTGGAAATGCCGACACTTTTCTATTGCTTCGACAGACACAAAGTCTTCGTGCTTTTCTGACTGCTGCCAGTCAATCTTACCCGGCAAATATAGACTAAACAGGTTCTATCCAAATTAGCAGATGACCACGGGCGTAAGCCCGTGGGTATTCATCAGAAAGAGCAAATAAGATGATGTGATGGGATGCTAAAACAAAAAACAATGATTTTTTAGATTTTTTATGTTAGACGAAATTCTTGATAAGAATGAACGTGTGATTTCAGAATGAATTTGATTCTACCAACAGGGGTTATCTATAATGCTTAAGCCAAAAATCTCTATCGTAATGCCTACGCTTAACATCGCTAGATTCATTCAAGATGCCTTAAAGAGTATAGATCGACAATCCTTTAAAGGATGGGAACTTATTGTTATGGATGGTGGTTCTACTGACGGGACGCTTGATTTTATTGAAAAATTTGCACATCCTAATATTCGAGTGTTTTCGGAGCCGGATGAAGGGCCGTTTCACGCCACAATTAAAGGCTTTGAGAAGGCTCGAGGTGATTATTTCATGACTATGTGTGGCTCTGATGGTTATATTGACAGTAATTGGCTTCAGCTTTGTGTTGATGTTTTGGATTCAGATCCTGAAGTTTCTCTTGTATGGGGTGTCCCTGCCCTATGTACAGAGGATGGAAACATAGGCGGGCCACATCCCGCTTTTAAACAGTTTCTAAAAAGGCAAGGCGTGATCAGTCGGCTGTTGCGCATGATGGATTGGAATCAGCGTAGTCCTGTCCCGCCAAGGTTCAATCGATGGCTTCAAAAGCGGTTAGGTGCTGACGACGTTCAAAAGAAGAACTGGTTTTTCTTCTGGTTGGAGACAGGGCTGTGGTTTCCTGATCTCAATATGTGTTATAGCAGATTAGTTCATGAACGTTGTATGCCGCCCTATTTACTGGGCAGCTATGTTAATGAACGTATGTTGACATTTTATTTCAATTTTAATCGGCAGGGATTTTTACCGCTTTGCATTCCACGGATTGCAAATTTTGGTCGAACTCATGCAGGGCAGGTTGGAGCCGTTCGGGATTCTGAAGTACAGCGAGAAGTAACAGAGTACCTTGGCTGGGTCCGAACCTACGCAAACCAACTACGCAATGGGGAGGTGTTGCATGAGTTTCGCGGGCAGAATGGCGAAGTGATAGGGCAGTACAGTTGTTGCTCGAGATAGTATTTGTCTCAATCTCTATTGGGCTTTTTCCACACAATAAGAGGCAGAATTGGCATCTGTTAAATAGTCTTTAGAAATTTCCCTAAAAAGCTTACATCTTTTAAATTTAATATTGATTGCCTGTTACCTGATAGATCACTGTAAGACAAATTTTTAACCTCATCTGCAGAATATTCCAACATATTTTTCGGTGTTCCCTTGGTAATTATGCCTAACCCGAAATCACAATCCAACACAAACACATGTAAGTTCTTTGCAATTGACCTGAGGTAAGCGATTGTCTTCCACACGTTACCATTCCATGTGCCGGTAAAACCCGGGGGATTTAAATTCTGGATCTCTCTGATCGATTTGGCGGGAAGCGCCGCTACCTCAGACAAAGGATTGCAGTCATGCAAAATTATAACCCCGTTTTTGTTTAGGTACCTTAAAGTGTTTTGTACATCTTTCAATGATTGATAAAAGGTATGTAATCCACCAATGAAAGCAACATCCAGCCCTGTTTCGGATAAAAAGTCATGTTGTGTATCGAAAAAAGCGTCACTACTTATATGAAATTATTTATTGAAGATGTTCTAGGGGTTTTTCATGTAATATCTCAGTTTTTTTGTGGGTGAAATCTCAAAATTGGGATCAACTCCCAATTTATGACTTGCCTTTATTCTTAAAAACGTATCTCCTGCCAAGACACCTATTTCTAAATAAGTAACCCCTTTTTTCTTATTGATGATTTTCTGTAGGACAGTGCCCCTGCTCATTAGGAATGTGTTTGCCATCCTTTTTTACCTATGTGTGTAATTTATATGCTTGTGTGGACAATCTATGGAAACAGACTAGATTAAATGTTACCAGGTTTATGTTTCATCAAAAGTCTATGCCATTTTGTTATCATTGAACTGAACAGCGAGCGCATTCCCCGCTGCTTGTGGCGGGGTTAGCGAGCGAATGAAATCAACAATTTTCCTTAACAGTAGGAGCTCCCTGCAGCTTGCTGCGGGAAGATTCAATATTCATCAATGATGACAAACGTTTAAATGCAACCTTAAGCCTTGAAGAGAGAACGGCTATATTAATGTTAGACTGTGTTAATCTTTTACAGCATGCACATGATATCCAAAGCATAAAAGATCCGATGAGCCGTTGTCTCTCTTGCTGAAACGTGAAAGCATCCGCAGTATGATGAAAACACTCAGTCGTTCAAGGAACCCCGGCTTGCTTTTTGAGTAACGTTTTGAAATGGACGGTGTCCTGTCAATCTCCTGTGCAACGTATTCGAAGAAATTACCGTTGGGGGCTATATCAGTAATTTTCAAACCATTCGCCGCTAAATGTACTTCATACCAATACTTATTGAAACCCGTACTAAAGTGATATGGAGAAAAATGTGTCAGTGAGCAGAATGGAGCAGTAAGAATCAGGTGACCCTTTGGTTTGATCAAACGCGAGAATTCCTTTATTGCCTGAATAGGGTCGGGCAAATGCTCCAGGACTTCTATACACATTATGGCGTCAAAAGATGAGTCGGGTTCAGGGATAGAGGTAATATCACTAACTATGTCTAACTTTCCATAATCGAATTTCCCCATTTGTAGTCCCGCAGAGTCTCCTTGTCCATCGTACTCTCCAAAGTCTTGTGAGACATAGTTCAAATGCTCGCATAATTTGCGATACTGCTGAGTTCCGGCGCCTGCATCTAATATTCTACTGTTCTCAGGAATGGATTTAAGCGCTTTTTCTAACCAGCGTTCACGCATACTCTCATTACTTCTGCCGACAGATGGCCGAACAGATTTTAAAAGGTTTTTTATACTCATTTCTTTTCCTTAGAACTTTACAGCTAATGGCCGCTGCCGATATTTTTTTATTCATCATAAATTCGATTCGTTTTTATTTCTAAGCAGTATGTCATCGGAATACCTGATAACAACTTCGAATTCAGCCAATTCCTTGAGTAACTGCTTCAGTGATAGCTGTCCCTCGTAGAGTTCCTTGTTACTGTATTCAGTATACAGATAGCGTGTGTTTTTCAGAATATTTCTCCCTCCTCGGATAACATCAATTTCGGCACCCTGAACATCCATCCACATAAAGTCTATCTTGTTTATTTCTTTTTCTTTACACCATGTATCCAGCGTTTTTGTCTTTACAATAATGCTTTTTTCAAACTTGCACCAGGGGTGGACTATCAGATGATTCTTAGGTTTTCGAATCGATCCCGAGTAGTCCCAGCCTTCCGGCATTATTTCGTTTTCTTGTCCACTACTCACATAAAATGTTTCTTCTCCATTTCTGTCGCTTATAGCGCATTCATAGAAACTCACTTCTTTTCTATTACCGATCTTATTTTTGAACCGTAAGGCAGCCCTTGGATCGGGTTCAAAACAGAAAATCTTGGGGGAATCGAAAATTTCCAAAAACCAGAGCGTGTTGCTTCCATCATTGCAACCAATCTCCAAAATTGTCGGATTCGGCCTTGAAACAAGTTGGCGTATAAAATCTTTGGTAATAGATGAATCGGTTACAGGTGGTTCTCCTTTAAGATAGTAATAAACAAATTTGTTGAATTTTTTCAGCATTGAAAAGACGCCAGGTGATTTTTGACATTGTTTCATTCTCTCACCATAGTATAGTTGGTAGTGCATCCCGAAGAGGGTTAACGTTTAATAAAGTTAAAAGGAATTTCCTGGTGAGCACTTTCATTCATAAAACAATACAGACTTTTAAAATCCATTTGATAACCTTTTTGCCACTGCTCCAGTAAGAAATCCTGGTGAATATTTCCGCATAAATTTTTATTCTCTTCCTGTACCTTATTGCAGGGAATGTTGACAATTCTTGATTTTTTGTACGCCACCCCCAGGCGAGATGAAAAAAAACGGCGAAATTTCTGTAATTGATCTTCGAGAGTGTTTGGTGCCGAAAAATCAAGTAATTGTATCATTGCGATAATTTCCTGTGTCGAAAAAAAATGCCCGTCGAGAGAGACTGGATAGGACCAATCATAAACTCCTTGATTCCATTTCCAGACAATTTTGTCCTTATCATCTATGACGTCCGCCATTAATCCAGGCAAAGGTTGCTCTTTTTGAACTGTATAGCACTTCTTTAAGTTCAGTCCCATGCGTAACGTCGGAACGAATTTATCAGTATCAAATTCTACAAAATCTCTAATATCAAAATCTTCAATAAAAAGGATGTCATCTACCAGGAAAAAAACCTTTTCAGCCGTGAGTACCTCAAGAAGATTGAGGAGATCTTCGCGGAAAGAATAATCATTACCCTGTTTTATGAGTGAGATTTGATGGTTGGGAAATAATGAGTTTATTTCCTCATATGCTTTTTGATGAGATGGGTCCGTTGTTTGGTATAAGACATAAAGTGGTACGGGTGAAGCAACCTTTTCATAATATGTTGTCAGTAGTGCATGGAGCTGAAGGGCTCTGTTTTTTGAGAAGACAACACATTCAGCCGGGTAGTCGCCGGATTTATCCACCCACTGAGTTTTTGATTCATAGAGCGAAGCAAACGCATTTCTTTCCCACAGGAGTGATCTGTCTTGAAGTGTGAGGTCAAAAGGTTTCAAAACGGAATTGATGAATTTTCGAAAAGTTGACATGCTTATATTATGAACGATTAATTTTTTTTATTGTTGATGCTATTTTCCGTTTTAGATGTCCTAACAGGCGAAATCTTGCAAAGCAAAAATCTCTTTCCCGGCAACAGGCAGCTGCATAGCGGCTGTTTTCAGGATACGAAAGGGGACTCGGTATCCCTCCGACTCCATTTAAGGCAGAATCTATGATCTGCGCTTTCATATCATATTTTCCTTTTCTACCAAGCTTAGGATAGTAGCCGTTGGGGGTTTCCCGGTAAAGCAAATAAGATTCCTCCATAAGCCAGATTTCACCAAGAGAACCGACACGGAGCCATAATTCATAATCCTCAGCCAGTGGAGGACAGAGGGTTTCACTGAACAATCCTGCCTGTTCCAAAGCAGTTCGGTGCACAATAGCAGAGGAAAGAATAATCCAATTTGCCCGGAGAAACGTTTCATATGATATTTCCCCGAAGGGAGCCTTGCCAAAATATACAGGCGATGAGGACTTCTTATCTTCTGTTCCGTCCCAGCGAAAACCGTTGCAACCCAGAAGTACACAATCCGGCCGTTGTTCCAGAAATGCAACTTGCCGTTCAAGTTTTTCAGGTAACCAGATGTCATCGTCGTCCAGAAAAGCGACATATTTTGCGCTTCCATACGTTATGGCGCGATTTCGAGGAGTTGCCGGGAAGCCCGCATGTTTTCCAGGCAAATATTTAAAGCGATCATCTTTCAAGAAAGGCTTGATGGCATCCAATGTTTCTTTAGTCTCACCATCTTCCGCTATCCAGCATTGCCAGTTTGAAAAAGTCTGATCCTGCACGCTTTTAAGCGTTTCCGGCAAAAGATCACCGCGATTATATGTTGGAACAATTATGTCAATAGTTATATGGTTCATTTTTGTATGTATTTACTATTTATGATGCCATCCGTTTCTGTATTAAGCTGCCATAATATGGTCATAATTGCAAATATTGTATAGAGAACAATTGCCTGCGGACCGAACATACCATCCGCAAACAATTCCTGTATGAAAACACTAATGAAGGCAGCCATTATACAGATTCCCCAGTCTTTGATGAAATCATCTTTACCGTATCGTATTACCTTCCAGCCAAGACGAACAAAGATAAAATAAATAAAAAGAAACAATATAAGTCCTACAACGCCTGTCCTGACAGCTATGTCAGCAAAAGAATTATGAGGTGATTTAATAATCGTTCTTTGCTGATATTTAGGGGGTATTTTCGCGTTATATTTTGCCAGATCAATAAAATCGCTATATCCATATGTTTCCATTCCAAATCCTATCCCGGTTATGGGATAATCTTTGATAATTTCTAAAGTTGTAAGATTTATACCTATTCTTATGTCCTTGAAATTAGAATGTAAAGAAAAACGTGCTTTTAGTACTGGAACAGTTCTTACAGCTATCAAGCAGAAGATTATAAGGAAGACAACTAATAATCTGTTTTTTTTAATAAAAAATACAATAAGTGCAATAAATGCCGCCAGCAATGAACCTCTTGACATTGTTAGATATGTTGCCATAGATGTTCCCAGAAGACAGACAACAATTATGGCTCTGAGATACCAGTTAGTCTCCAGTCTTAATTGGCACAGTGATAAAAGCATGGCAAATATAGTCACAAATCCAATAAGATCAATATTCATCATATGGGAGAATCCCAACCTTGTCGATATAGAATTTTTTAATATGACGTAAAAGTAAACCAGTCCTCCGATGGAAAAAATCGCGGCCGATATGATTATTATCCATGATAAAACTATGAGTCGTTTTCGGGAACTAAAAAAATTGATCAGGATGTAGTAAATGGCCAGATATTTCAGTAGATGGGCATAAAAATCGTGAATGCTATTTTCCTTATCAAGTGCAAAAAAAAGGCCAATAAATGCCCATGCGACAAAAAGCGTAAAAGGAAGAGTAAGCGATGACCTGAAGGAAAAGTCAATCTTTTTAAGACAGATTAAAATCAGGACAATAAAGATAGACACATAAAAACAGATTTCCTTGATGGCCGTTGTATGTGGAAGAGGAACAAAAAATAAAAAAACCCCCATTAATAGAGGAACGCTATAGTTCAGGATATAGTATATTTTTTCTTTGGTGTTTTGTCCATTCGACTGCGGTGTTGTATCAGTAGGTGTATTAATATCCATAACTAATGGTAAATAATCCCCCTGTATCCCCCTTTAAAAAAGGGGGACTTGAAGGTTTCTTTTTAAAAAGATTTTATTCATACCCATTCGGATGCTTCCGATGCCATTCCCACGCGGAGGCTATGATTTCTTCCAGTTTAGCAAATTTTGGTTGCCAACCAAGTTCCTGACGAGCCAGATTTGAAGAAGCGATAAGAACCGCCGGATCACCGGATCGCCGGGGGGCAAATTCGAAAGGAACACTTTTGCCGGTTACGGATTCCACCGTTTTGACTACCTCCAGGTTCGAAAACCCCTGTCCATTTCCCAGGTTATATTTGCCGTTGGGATGTATCTCCAGGTTTTGCATAGCCTGAATGTGAGCTTGGGCAAGATCCGACACATGTATGTAGTCCCTGATGCAGGTACCGTCTTTTGTCGGGTAATCGTTGCCGAATATCTGGAGATTTTCACGCTGTCCAAGTAATACCTGCATAATTACCGGAATGAGGAGAGTCACGTTTCGTTTCGCATCACCAAATCTTTTACTTGCCCCGGCGGCATTGAAGTATCGCAAGGCGTTAAATTTGAGGCCGTAGGCCCTGTGGTACCAATCGAGAATCCTCTCAAACATCAGTTTAGACTCCCCGTAAGGATTAACCGGAAGCTGGGGATGCTTCTCGTCAACCGGGATGTACTGAGGTTCGCCGTAGATAGCAGCAGTTGAGGAAAAAATCATGCGACGGCAATTGAACTCCCGCATTACGTCCAGAAGGGTAATTCCATTAACCACATTGTTGTTGAAAAACCGACTTGGGTAAACCATCGAAGACCCTACTCTCGTATCTGCTGCAAAATGGATAACTGCATCAATTACGTGCTTCTCAAAAATCGTCTTCAATAAAGACCGATCACCAAAATCACCTTCATAGAAGATCGCTTCAGGAAGTAACGCTTCCCGGTGTCCTTCCTGTAAATTATCCACCACTACCACCTCAAACCCCTGAAGCAAAAGCTCCTCAACACAAACGGAGCCGATATGTCCGGCCCCTCCTGTAACCAGCAAGTTCATGCCATCCTCCGTCATCCAAATATGATAGTACCTGTTTAATTGAAAAGTTTATGAGAACGTGAAACCACTATCATATTGACGAAGAAAAATCATTATTTTAATTGACTTACAACTGTGATATGTAGCTAATTCAATGTATGTCCGAGGGATAAAATGAAAAGAAATTTGCCCCTTTCAATAGCGATCATCACACAGAATGAAGAGGAGAACCTCCCGGCTTGTCTTGAAAGTGCTACATTTGCCGATCAGATTGTTGTTGTAGATTCCGGCAGTACGGATAATACGGTAAAGATTGCCTCCGATTTCGGATGTCATGTGTCTGTCGAGAAGTGGCGGGGATTCGGGCCTCAAAAGCAATTAGCCATAGATAAGTGCAGAAACCGCTGGGTATTTGTCCTGGATGCGGATGAACGGATCCCTTATGAAACGGCACTGGCCATTGAAGATATTCTGTTGAATCGGTCAGACACCCCTGCCGGTTACAGTTTCCCTCGAAAAAATTGGTTCCAGGGGCGCTGGATTAAGCACTTAGGATGGTGGCCGGACAGGGTTGTAAGGCTTTTCAAAAAAGACCTCGGTCGGATGACCGGGGCTTTGGTTCATGAATCGATAAAGGTAAATGGTCCCGTGGGAGCCTTGGATGTCCCCATAGAACATTTCACGGAAAGCCGTCTTGATCGCATACTGATCAAAATTGACCATTACTCTACGCTTGGTGCCAGGGAAGCTTTTGATGAAGGCAAAAAAACATCAATCTGCTCTGCTGCCGTTCGGGCAGTTCTCACTTTTTTCCAAGACTATTTTTTAAAGCTGGGGATTCTTGATGGTGCGCAGGGTTTTGTCCTGTCTGTTACCGATTCTGTTAATAAGTTTTTCAAGTATGCCAAGTTAAATGAACTGAACAGGCAG